>Ga0247844_1001724_pt1 | contig 38594 bp, 38 predicted proteins | sample LaCtaG_FD_192421 | JGI IMG/M metagenome (GOLD analysis project Ga0247844, IMG submission 192421) | Freshwater microbial communities from meromictic Lake La Cruz, Castile-La Mancha, Spain - LaCruzMarch201714.5m_1 | ecosystem: Environmental > Aquatic > Freshwater > Lake | place: Spain: Castile-La... | reverse complement strand
TCCTCCTGTATAGGGGATACCTATTGTTCCATTGGAGGCTCCTCCATTAATTATACTCCCTCCTAATGCTGTGCTGTTGAAACTGAAGCTTGTTGTTGGTGGTGGTGGTGGATTTATAGCTATGGTCTGGCTTAATTCTGCACTTGGAGCGGTTACGCTAATTCTGTTATTGGCTGAGTTTCTATTAACTCTATAATTTATTACACCTGGATCGGCTGGTATGGCTGCTATATAGTTTGGTACTAATACTCTGAGGTCGACTTTATCTGTACAACTTGTTGTTGTACTTCCACTTACTTCTGTTCCTGTCTTACAAACTTCTTTGGGCGCATCTGTTATTCCTGTTCCTCCTACTTCATAGCTTTGATTATCTATTAGATATTGTTCTAAGGCTTTATATATTGTATTTACATCTGACCTTCTTTGTGCATTCCTTGCTTGGCTTATCTGTCTATTTGGATTTATGGCTACCAGTACTATTGCTGCTAATATTCCTATTGCTGCTATTACTAATAATATCTCTAGTAGGGTGAAGCCTTTTCTTGTTCCTTTATGAGTTTTATTCATAGATGTTTATTAATTTATATTATTTTCTCCCCCCCCGGAGCTTTTGTCAAGTGTTTTTGAAGGGTTTTTATATATACTTTTATTATATAACTTGGTTTGGGTTTTGGCAATGGTTGGGATTGTGGATGGGTTTTAATTGTAAGTTCGTAGGGGCGACCTGTGAGTCGCCTGTCCATCTCCGCCCCTTTGGGGTACCTCCTCCTAAGGAGGACAGAAACTCAAGTTGCACAAACTAAGTCCTCCTCCGTCACCTACGGTGACACCTCCCCCAAGGGAGGACAGAGGAGCAAGGACAAAAACTCTCCACCCCTCAAGAGGGGAATTTAGCTCAGTCCACACCCGGCACTTTGTGCCACCCTCGCCAGCGAGGGACAGAAATACTATCCACCTCCGCCCCTTCTGGGCACCTCCTCCGAAGGAGGACAAAAACTCACCGGAAAGAAAACAAAACACAGGAGACTGAAAGGTAGTCCCTAAGAAATTATAAAAAAATACGGAAATTTTTATCTACTCCATCACTCCACTACCAATCAGTTCATCACCTTGATATAATACCAAGAATTGTCCTTGCGTGATTGCTCTTTGTGGTTCTATAAATTCTACTTTAAGAGTATGTGCGTCCAATGCTTTGACTACACACTCTACATCCTGAGAACGATAGCGGATTTTGGCTCTCAGCTGTTGTGGCAAATTAGGAATTTGATTAGTCCAAGATAATTCACTAATCATAACCTCTGATTGATACAAATCTAATGGGTCCATACCCTTGGAGACTATGAGCTGATTTTGCTCCAAATCTTTAGCTTTTACAAAATAGGGTATTCCCCCACCGATACCTAAACCTTTTCTCTGTCCTATTGTATAAAAATATAATCCTCTATGTTGTCCGATTATGTCCCCTTTAGTATTAATAATTTCTCCTATATTCTCACCTACAAAAGCTTCGATAAATGCATTTACATCTATTTCTCCGACAAAACAAATTCCTTGACTATCTGGTTTTTTGGCATTAGGCAGTTTAATCTCATCCGCTATTCTTCTAACTTCAGATTTTGGAATATCACCTACAGGGAATAAGGTGTGAGATAGCTCATATTGACCAAGAGTGGCGAGGAAATAGGACTGATCTTTGGTATTGTCTACACCTTTTAAAAGATGAAATATTCCATCATCAGTCTGATTAATTCTAGCATAATGACCAGTAGCAATATAATCAGCTCCAAGAGACAGACATTTATCCAGGAATACTTTGAATTTTATCTCTTTATTACACATAATATCTGGGTTTGGGGTACGGCCTTTTTTTATCTCAGTTATAAAATATTCGATTACTCTCTGCCGATATTCTGTCTCAAAATCAAAGGTGTATAATGGAATTCCAAGATTTCCAGCTACTTGCCTAGCATCTTCATAATCAGCTTGCGAGGAGCAAGGAAAATCAAACACACCTCGGCTGGTCTCTAGTTTACCAGACCAGTTTTTCATAAATACTCCCACTACTTTATAGCCTTGCTGTTGCAATAGATAGGCTGAAACTGAGGAATCTACTCCCCCCGACATTCCTAAAAATACAGTTTTTGACATAAATAAAATCTAATTACACCTCTACTATACTCTAATTTGAGACTTTTCGTCAAATATTATAAATCTGGTGATGGCAGTAAATTTGATGTCTCAAGAAACCAAAATAATAATCCTTGGGTTATCCCTGACATCCAAAGAGCTGATAAGATACACATAATCAACCCAACTAATTTGACTTTTGTATCTCCTTTTAATTTGGAATTAAGGCCTCCACCTATACCAAATACTCTATGAATAGGTTCAGAATAATACATAATTAAACCTCCCATTATTACACCTATAGCCCCAACAATTAATTGCATTTTTCCTGAAGCTAAAATTGTAAAAAATATTATGAAAGATAATAGTATAGCTCTTATTACATTTAATTTTTCTAATTCACCTCTTTCTAATGATAATTTTAACCAACCTCTATCTTCTAAAAAATTTTTCAGTCTCACCACATCAATCAAAGCCCAAGTCAAAGGTATTAGTGGTAGTAGCCAAGGCCAGATAATATCCATATTATTTGATTACTATACTAATTCTAGATTTCAAAACAGGTAAAATTGGGCTGAAGCTAGGGGTTATTTTTAAATCTATAGTATCTACATTATCTAAATTTTCTAAATATGATTTAGATTGATTAATAGTTTTGAGCCTAATATTATTAGCCAGCTTATCTTTATCAAATTTAGACTGAATCTGATAATCCACGTACACTCTTACTTTTACAGCTTGTTTATTAGAAAATTCCTCCTGTTTATCAAATCTAATATTAATTTCTCCTAATTCTTGAGTTTCTAAAACTTGAATTTCTAATAAAGATTGAACTACTTTATCGAGATCTTCCTCTTTATAGAATACCCCATCTAGACTACTGTTGGCTTTGACATTAAAACTTCTGACTCCATCTCCTGCATTAGGCAATCCCTCGTATTTGATATCATTTAATTTGCTTTGAATAGTCAATGCCCTTACCCCCTCTTTGTCAGTTATTTGAGTATTTACTACTTCGTTTAACTTCTTTTGCAAGTCTATTCTAGCTTTATCTATATCTGCATTAGTAACTACCATGCCATCTTCAGTAGACCCGTTTTTCAAATCCTCTTTTAACTCTCCATATATTCCAGTAAATTTAATAGGGGTATCTTCTAGTCCTGGAATAGTAAGTTTGCCAGCTGAAATATTATAATCTATCCCCACAGCTTCCGCTCTAATAATACCATCTATAGTCCCATTGGCCTGGACTGTTACAGAGTCTATCAATCTAAACTGTTTCCCTTGCTCTGAGCGAAATCTAGTATTAGAAATCAATTGCTGAGAAACTGAAGTTTTATTAACAATAGTTATTTTACCTTCCGCCCTAGTCCCGCCAGTCTGTGAGCCGGTAGCTTCATAGGTACCATCAACTGAAGCAGAGATTGTATCTACTAGTGATGGAATTGTCCTATTCTCAATACTAATATCAGTAATATTGGGGTCAAAATTTATTTCAAAATCTTTAGATAACTCTTCTGTTTTTGTATTGATTGTAATTTCTGCTTTTGGAATCAAAATCAAAGATAGCAAAGATGCAAAGACTACACCGAGCATAACACTAAAATAAAATAAGCTTTTAGAAACATTTTGAGAATTGTTTTGTTTGTTTTGTTTAGAATACGAATTAGGAATATTGTTAACTGAGTTCTGAAAGACTGGCTCTGATTGAATAGAGTGTTGAGCTGGACTATCTTGAATTGCCTGTTTGTATGACAAGAAATCTGTATAAGTCTCATCTTCTGGCTGATTAAGACTATTTTTTATATCTTGCATATTATCTAGATACCTGACCTTAACTTCCTTATCTATGAATAACCCTATCAAAATATTATCTGTGCTGTATAAATCTATATCATATTTGTCAGATAATTGTTTAATTTTATTAATAAATAGAGCTCTATTAACCGAATTGTATAGCATATACATAGAGTCTGGTATATATATTTCTGTATCCTTATTTTGAGCAACATAAGTCTTTAGCTGATAAATTATATCAGCCAAACTATCTTTTGGATTTAGAATTATAGATTTTTTAGATGTATGAGATTTCATATTTATTCGCTTATACGATATGGTAAATGAATGTCCAGAGGTATGCTAGAGAGATGAACTAATCCTATCATATCTACAAATCTAGGCCCCTCAATGTGGCTAGTCATATCTACAATATGAGCAAATTGTTTGGGGGTTAAAATAGAAAGCGAAGGTTTTTGGGCTAGACTCAGAGATTTATACCAGGTACTGTATTCTAAGGATTCTTTTACTCCCAATAATGGTGCCCCCTCTCCATATAAGAAAATATGTAACGGGCTATTTGAGATATTAAGAGATTGGAGAGAATAGATTATACCTTGTAGCCAAAGAGATATTTCTAGCTCCAGAGCATCTGTAATCTTCCTCGACATATCTCTGGGTAGTTGCAACATACTATATTCCTGACGTACAGTCTCAGCCTCATCAATGGTAATTTGAAATGTATTAGCAATAGCTTGAGTAAAACTATAGCTACCCACACTAAATGAATGAGCGTATTGAATTTTTTGATCTTGAATTAGGCTAATACTTGTATGTCCAAATCTAATATCTATTAAAATAATAGATATATCTTTATTCGTATTATAATCTAATATTAACTGCCCTACTCCATAGTCATAATGATAGACGCCTTCAACTTGAAAATCATTGGCCTTAGCAATATTGATTAAAGAATGTTTATAACTACTCGGTATATAAGTATTGATAGTATCTAAGGTAATTTGTTGAGCTGACTCATTAATCGGAGAGATGACTTCTTTGGCATCTAATATAATATTATTAAGTGAAATTTGTACCAGAGATAAAGGCAGGTTATGACCTTGTGCACTGGTATAGACTTCGGAGTCAAATTTATCATAAATATTATCAATAGAGTCCACCCACTCTTTAGAGCGAATTCTTTGATTAGGATTTTCTCTTTGTAATTCTATTATTCTTGGAACAACTTCCACCATTGGCCCAGAAACACCAAAGATAACACTTAACTGTTCCTTGGAGTTAGAATTATCTGGCCTAACTTGAGTGACAGCCTCTTCAATGGATTTAGTCAGAATATCGTCCTGATCAATAAAATCAGTACCAACCACCCCAAATGGTAATTTGGTCTCCCCCAAGGCTTGAATAATAGTATTACCTGTTTTGATATCTATTGTATAATCAATCACTGATACTTTGTTTTCTGAAATATCTATAATTAAAGGTTGCAATATTTCTTTTTTTCCAAACATATGAATGAATTTATGTTGTTATGAATAATATGACTTGGCCAATCAAACCGACACCCAGAGGGATTGCTAAATTATCATCTAATTTAGTGGCATAAGTTTCTATAATCACTCCAGCAATCGCCAATATTAATGGAAATAAGCTGAATCCCAGTATACTAGCAGCTATGAAAAAGTTAGCTAATAAAGCAAGAAAAACACCTTCCCAAGTTGTTTTATTTTCAGTTTTTGGGAATATTCTCATTGTACCATAGATTCCACCGATTGTAGAGAAAGTATCTCCAATGATAGCAATCAAAATTGATACCAAAGCAATTGGTGGTGAGAATAATCTAATCGCAACAATGGAAGCTAATACCAAATTAAGGCCATCAACAATAGTTTCAGTTTCTTTTGGCTTAACTAATTTAGCAAAAGGAACTTTAATTTTGGTATCTAATCTAAGGTACTCATAAATCAAGAATATAGATACAAAAACAATCAGAAACCAAGTAGCATATGCTTGAGCATAAGCAAAAGTCTGTGATGATAGGTACCAAAATATTCCAAATGGTATTAGTAGACTCAAATGCAAAGCTTTTCTAAGTAGAATTTGTTGTTTTATATTCATATTATATTATTATACCACGAATTCTCCTAACTCCGCGAGCGACTGCTTCTTCTTTTTTGATCTTAAATTGACCAATCTCGCTTGTATTCTTGATATGAGGACCTCCACATAGCTCTTTAGAGATATCCCCAAAACTATATACATCCACCTCTTGTGGATAATTACGATTAGCCAAATACAAAGCTCCTGATGTCTTGGCCGTCTCTAATGGCATATTAGTAATAACCACTTCAGCAGCTGCTTGAATATAAGCATTAACCTTATCCTCTACAGCCTTAATTTCCTCTGGAGTGAGCTTTCTATCAAAACTAAAGTCAAATCTTGTCCTCTCGGAAGTAATATCCGAGCCTCTTTGCTCCACCTCTGGACCCAAAACTTCTCGCAAGGCCTGATTTAATAAATGAGTAGCACTATGCAATCGAGTCACTATTGCTAATTCCTCTTCATTAGCTGCCTTTAATTCTCCATTATCCAAAATCAAACCATGACCACCAAATTTTTTGGTAGCTCCAGCTCGAGAGATAGCCTGATGCTCAGATTTATAATCCTCAAAGTCCTGCTTATCAAAAGACAAACCTTGTAATTTCAAAATCTCCGGAGATAAGCCATAAGTAGAAGCTAATAAAAAGGCCTCTTCTCCAGACATATGAGGCACTCGTTTTTTCTTTAACATTTTATTTGCCATTTTCATACCTCGAGACAAAGCATCTTGAAACAGAGCATATTCATCCTGAATCAAAGTTTTGATACTATCTTTAGCTGCATCTAAATCAATATATCTATCTTTATAGGTGTCAAGGATAAAGTCAGTTGTATCAAAAATCAGCTCCAAAGGTCTATCATAGGAGGAAGTCAAACTCAAAACTTTGCGCAATAATCGCCTCAAAACATAACCCTGTTCTTTATTCGACGGCACTACACCCTCAGCCAAGAGAAAAGTAATAGCCCGAATATGGTCAAATAAAATTCTATATACCGGCTCCTCCTGCCCCACAAATGCAAACCTCAAATCAGCCATAATTGGAGCAAAGACACTGGTGTCATACACTGAGCTCACACCCTCTAATTGAGTCATAATTCTCTCTAGCCCCCCTCCAGTATCTACACCTTGCTGAGGCAAATCTTTTAGCTTACCTCCAATTTCAGAATAATACTGATTGAAAACAATATTCCAAACCTCCACATCATTTACAAAAATCTCCGTAGTTGGGCCACAAGGACCCTCAGCTCCAGTCGGTCCCCAAAAATTATCCTCTCGCCCTAATTCTCTAATCTCAAGCTCAATCCCCTTCTCACGAGCTAAATCCTGCCAAATTGCCAAAGACTCAGTATCTTTAGGGCTTTTATCGTCTCCCGCAAAGACCGTCACATAATCAATTTTCATACCCAAAGTCTCAGCAATCAACTCATAACCTAATCGAATCGCCTCTGACTTAAAATAACTACCCTCACCTTGCGGATAATTAAAAGAGAAGTTCCCCAACATCTCAAAAAAAGTATTATGAGTCTCATCCCCAACCTCATCAATATCATCTACTCGCAGACACTTCTGCACACTAATTACCCGATTTCCATACGGTGATGGAGTTCCGAGATAATAAGACTTAAACTGTTGCATCCCCGCTGTAGTAAACAAAACCGAAGAATCCCCCTTTGGCAATAAAGAGGAAGAGGCTACCAAAATATGCTTTTTAGCCTCAAAGTACTCAATAAACTGTTGAATAACTCTCATATTAGATAGCAAAATATAACAATGCTCTGTCTATAATTATACCACAATTGCCAAAAATTTTCAAATATGATACACTCCATCTTGCCAGAGTCACCTGACAAGGTAGACTCAATCCACTTTCAAAAAAAGAAATGCAGCTCCGTACAACACAGGAAACGTTTGAAGACTCTGGAGTAGAAATAAGGAAAAGTGAGGGATTCAATAGACTTGTATTAGTAACAGAATATGAAGAAGTTGTAATCCCAATAGATGATGATTTTAATCCAGATTTATTGAATCACTCCTTTATCTTAGTACAAGCTCGGGCTTCTAAAAGTTTAAGAATAATCCCATCCCAAAAATGTGGTGATAATTCGATACTTTTAATTGGAGCAATCCAAGCAGAGAGTAGATGTTCATTACAAATTGAGAACCCCTATAGTTTTGGAGGTGATATATTATATCAAAATACGATTACAACTACTCACTCTGGATGGATTTTGTATGTTGCAGCTGTAATCAAACCCCAAAATAATCTAGTTCTGGAGGAGCATTTAGTGAGTAACAACCAACCATCCGAATTCATAATATATACCAATCAAGCAGGCAAACTAATCAAGAAAAAGATATCCCAAAGAGAATATGAAGCTCTATTAAAAGAGCAAGATAGAGAATGGGGAGATAGAATACTCTGATCCCGCCAATTCATCCCAGCCCCTATGTGCTCCAGCATACGGGCTTTTTTTGTTTTAAATATACATTATCTATCTTCCATTTCTTTTCCCCCCGTAGGGGCGACCTTTCAGTCGCCCGTGCTTTGTTTTTCTGTCCCCCTTTGGAGGAGGTGCCCCGAAGGGGTGGAGGTGGATTGAGCTTAGACTCTCAAACTAAAGAGGACTTACAGGCGACTGGAAGGTCGCCCCTACAAATTAGAAAACAATTCATAATTTACAAAAATAATCCACCCCGCCCTATGGGCACCCCTCAAAGAGGGGAATTATAAAACACCTCCCAGAAAAGTATGCTATAATAAAATATATGAAATCTAATTTAATTATTTATTGGGTAAGGCGGGACTTGAGGCTAGAAGATAATTCTGCTTTATTTTATGCTATTGAGAAAGCTCGTGAGACTGGGGCTATATTCGCTCCTGTCTTTATATTAGAGGATTATATGCTAGAGGCCAGTCCTGAGTCCCAATTTGGCTATCCACAGAGGTTTTTATTAGCCCGTGCTATACCTAAGCTCACAGAGCAATTCCCGCAATTTCACCTAATTCGTGGCAAAGGTGCTCGCTCTCTTATTGAATTATCTCAAATTCATAATTTAGAAATTTTCGTCAATCAAGATATATATCCTGATTTTGATACTCAAATTAGCAAGATTAGAGAAGCTGGAATCAAGGTCAATATATTTGCCGATAGATTGAGTGTCAATCCCGAGACTAGAAGCCAAAATGGTAGTCTGTATACTGTCTTTACCCCTTTTAAAAAATCTGTCTGGCAGGAATTTTTGAATTTACAGGCTTTACCCAAACCAGAACTCAATTCTATCAATTATGCATCTACTCCACTTTCCTCATCTTGGCAATATATAGAACCCCAGACTAATATTATTGAGTCTCTATTCAATACCAAGAGGGAGTTCAGAATTCTAGACATAACTTATGATTTAGACCAATATTTTGATTTGCCTGATTTATCTAATTGGTATACTTCTGAGAGTGAGGCTTTGGAGAGTTTTCAGCATTATCTTGTATTTGGTAAATTAGAGAATTATAGCTTGAATCGGAATAGTCTGGAACTAGATATTATAGACAATGGGCAGACTTCTCGGATGAGTTTAGCTTTGGCTTGGGGTTTTGTCTCGGCTCGTAAGCTCAAAGATGAGATTATTAGATATCTTAATCTTAGTGTTGAAGAGTTATCTATGGATAATAAAACTAGCAACGGGGCTAGTGCTTATATCTCGGAGCTAGTATGGCGCGAATTTTATGCTTATTTGCTTTATCATCAGCCGGATTTATTAGATCTGGAATTCCAAGCTCAATATAGACAGACTATGGACTGGGTTCAAGGCAAGAAGGCTCAAGATAGATTTGTAGCTTGGATGACGGGGCGAACTGGTTATAAAGTTGTGGATGCTTCTATGCAACAATTAGTTCAAACTGGGTGGATGCATAATCGCTCTCGGATGATTGTGGCTAGTGTACTGTCCAAAAATCTAGGTATTGATTGGCGATGGGGACAGGAATATTTCCGAGCTAGTTTGATTGATTTGGATGAGCCATCCAATAATGGAGGTTGGCAATGGGGAGCTTCGGTAGGAGCCGACCCGAAGCCAATCAGAATTTTTAACCCTTATTTACAAGCTGAGAATTATGATACAAAAGGATTATATCAGGATAAATGGTTGGATGAGAAGTATCATAACACAGTATTAGAGCCGATTATCCCCCACCCTCAAGCGAGGCAAGAAGCTGTTATCAGATACAAACAAGCTAAAGAAGTGTATTTGGTTAGTAAAAATGCTAAGGGTTAATATTGTTGTAGGATACCCCTAAGATTTAGCTCAATCCAACCCCCGCCTTTCAGGTTCCCCCTCCCTGCCTACCGCAGGCAGGCGAAGGGGGACATTTTATCCGAGCTTTTTATCTCACTTCCTACTTTCCAGCTAATTGATACACCGAATCGAGAATTTTATCTGCATATTGCTGTAATCTACTCTCTGACCTGATATTATATGTAGCTAATTCACCTACTTTGAAAGTCATATCCCAAACTGGTAGATATTTATATCTTTTTATATAATTAATATAAATTGGAAGAACAGGAGCCTTAGACTTCCAAACCAAATAACCCACTCCCCTTTTGGCATCGCTTCTATGATCTGGTTTTTTTTGCATTTTACCTTCTGGGAATATATTTACAAGTTTGCCTTGTGATAAAGCTTCTACCATAGGATCTAATACGCCAAGTCCCCTACCCTTTTCAACTGGAAAACATCTCATCTTCTTAAGATACCAACCTAATATTGGGATTTTAAAAAAACTCTCACCTGTCACAATTCGCATATCTACAAGCTGCCTTCTATTCATTTTTGCAAAATAGTACCAAATCCAGATCCCATCAAATCTACCTCTATGATTGGACACAACTATTATTGGCTTAGATATATTATGCAAAATATCTAAACCTTGAATCTTTGCTTGCTTCACAAAAATTTGCATAATTGTATTGTACTTCCAAAAAGTAAGCCAATACAATATATTATAAGCCATATAAAAAATAATAATTATACAATACTTATAGCATAGTTATTATTTTTTGTCAACAAGTGACATTTAGTGTAAGAAGTTTTTTATTTAGAGTTTTTATTTACAATTTCAGACCATTTATTTTGTAGTATAGACTTGAGAGATTCTATTTGTTCTTGGGTAATTGGATCTAATTTTTTGTACTCATTAATAACTGCTTCTACTATTTGGTCATATTTAGACTCACTAATATCTTCAATATTGTTAATTCTTTTAGCAATATCTTTACTAGTAGTTCTGTAAGCTTTTTTTAAGTCATGTCTCACTTGCTTACCTGATTTTGGAGCTAACAAAACTCCTAATGTACCTCCTATAGCTAGCCCTGCTATTAATCCTTTTAGTAAATTTTTTGTACTCATAGTCTTATAATTTAAATTATTATACGATTCTCTTTTTTTTCTTGGGAGTTACCTTGGATAAAGCTTCATCCAAATAATCCTCGTCTTCTTCTTGGTCTGTTTTTGGGTCTTTACCTCTATCACTCCACTTTTGTAACAGAGATATTATTGTTGGAACATTACTAATTACAGAGGTTAGTCCAGATAGCGAGGTGAACTTAGACTTAAATTCCTCAGCCGTATCTACAGTAATATGACCCAATTTCACAAATTTATTAACCAGATTTTTGACAGAATCTACGGTATTTTTTATGTCTAGAACAATTAATATAATAATCAATAGTAATAATCCTACTTCTAATAAAAGCACCGCATATAGACTCAAGATAATTTGCTCTGTAATCATATTTTTATTTATACTATATTATTTAGATTAACATATATAAAATATATGTCAACTACAAATAAATTGTTTGACTATATCTACTATTATATAGTATAGTTATAATGTAATTAAAATATACAAATGCTAAGATACATACTTACAAAAGATTTCTTATTTTATACAAGTTTTGGATTATTATCAATGGGAATCCTAGCTTCATTTGGTTATTTTGTATTTAGACCAACTAATATCTACAAAGACTTATCCACAATAGATAAAGGTTTAGCTCCTATCAAAATTATTCAAGTTAAAGATGGCAAAGAGCAAGAGCTTAATTTTACTAAAGCTGGTGCCAATATACTAGTTCAGGCTTTACTCTCAGAACAAGATTTTGTAAAAACAATAGAGCAAAGTGTCAAAGATATAGGGATTGATAGAATAGAGTTACCTCCTATGCCAGAAAATAGGATTAATATCATCCCAAAAGATAAACTTAATGACAAATCAATTGACAATTATCTAACTAATTTATATAATGTATTTAGAGATAATAATATTCAACCAAATATAAATCAACTGTCCGGAGAAGCTTTAGATGGAAAAACACAAAACATACAAGCTCTGCTTCGTAAAAACACAGATTTATATCTATCTCTGTTTATAATAGAAGTTCCTCCCGATGCTATGCAATTACATAAATATTATATTCGCATAGCCCAAATTCATAATAGCTTTTTGTTGGGACTTCTCAATGCTAGCTCGGACCCACTCAGATTAGATATTAACAATAAAATCACATTGTCTTTATTAGGAAATGTAGATACTCTCATCAAGCAAGAACTTAATATCCTTAGACAAAAATATAATTTAATTTATAAAAAACCATAATATATGAATTATATTATTCAAAATAAAATTAATCTCAAATTACTACAAATATTATCAGCCCTTTTATTTATATCCATTTTACCAAATATAACTTATGCCGATAATTTATATGGTGGTACTTGTGGAACACTGACATGTGGTCAAAATGAAGTTTGTCAAAAACAGTATCGTGGTGTTTTGCCAATAGGAGAGCAAAACGATGGTAATGCCACTTATACTTGTGTAGCGCCGGAAGCTATATCAGCTCCAGCTAGTCCATATAGAGGTAGTGAGGGCTGTGCTGAGGGACCAGGAGGAGGTATTTTTGGGGGTATTCTAAGTGATACCGTAAATGGATTAGTGGGTAATGGGCTGACCGGTCTTGTGGGAGGAGTGAAGTTAATTGGAGCTGGAGGTGGAGCATTCGGACTTCCGTCAGCATTTACATTTGTTAATCCAAGCGGTGTTATAACTGATACTCTATTGAATGGTTTAAGTCCTAATGCTGATTTTAATACTTTAATAGGATTAAATACGAATGCTGGAGATGATTGTGAAAACTATAATAATATAGATAGGGTTATAGATACTAGAAGGCTTACCGCTCCTCTCCCTGTGGATATTTTTAATCCCCTACCATTACCTGTTAATATAACTTCTCCTACCCCGCTTCCTGTCGTAGTAGTAGATGATTTAGCTCTATATCAGCAAAAAGAATTAATTGATGCTCCCCTAGCAGCCCAACAAAAAGCAAAGACCATAGCTACAGTTAGCGATACCTTGAGATACCAAATTAGCAATGATAATCTGATGCCTCAAAACTTAGATGATTTGAGAAAACTAGGTATACAATTTGGAGCTCTAGACTCTGAAACTGGAGTAGTTGCCAAAGATGCCATTGACACATATGGTGAATATGCTAATTTTCCCTTAGATAAGATTGAAAAATTAGCTCAATACTTTAGAGATTTACAGGACCCAACCAAAAGCCAATTACCAAAAGAAACTTTTACTGAAAAATGTGGTAATATAAAGCTAGAAGAAGCGGATACTTTAGATTGTATAGTAGAAGGACTTAAACCTAATAATAATAGCAATGATATTGCGGCCACAATTGGATTTATGGCTAGTCAAAAATCTGACGAGGCTAGAAGTCAATTAGAGCAAGAAGTAGTAACAATGGGAGATGGATATTTTTCTAAAACAGAAAATAATGACAAAAATCCATTTACTAAGGTAATCCAAACTCCGGGCTCTAATATATCTTCTCTGTCAGAAAAGGTGACCGAGGCTACCATAGACCAAGCCATCGTGGCAGCAGGAGATAATTGTTTTGAAGCAATACCTAATAATATACTAGAGGGTTCTCTGAAGCCTGTTTTGACCCAAGGATTATATGGAGTTAACAATACATTGTCTTCTGTACTTAATAATGCTAAGTCAGACCCAATTAATTCTCTTCAGAATCCTCAAGGATTTGCTAATCAATTACAAGCTGGAGTGACTGGAGCTATACCTGATCCAAATAGATTCTTTCAATCTTTACAAAATTCATTGGTACAAAATGTAACTAGCGGACTATCTTGCCAGCTAAATAAACAAGTTTCTGGATTATTGAACGGGATACTTGGTAATGTTAATATTCCTGGCATTGGTGATATTAGTGGAGATATCAATAATGCAGCAACAGGTGCTGTCAATGATGCAGTAAGCGGAGCAGTTAATAATTTAATCCCATAAATTTTATGCCAAGTTGGTTGTCAGGATTAATTGGAGGTATAGCTGATGTTGCAATTGCAGCACCAGTTAATTGGATAGTAGGATTATTCAAAGATTTATTTCTAACTATATTAGGTAAAACTATTATACCGCTACTTACAAATGTAATGGCCTATCAGAATTTTTTTAGTGAAGGTGTTAATGCTGCTTGGGACATTACTAGAAACTTTTCCAATCTTTTCTTTGCTCTGACTTTATTAATTATAGCTATTGCTACTGTACTTAATGTTGGAGCCTTAGATAATTATACTGCTAAGAGAATGTTACCTAACTTCATATTCGTCACTTTATTTATAAATTTTAGTAAAGCTATAGTAGGCTTCCTAATAGATATTAGCCAAATTATAATGGTATCTTTTTATAATTCATTTGGCCCTAGTATGACAGACGTTATAGGAAATGCTTCTAGAATAGCTGAATCTGGGGCAACCTCAAGTACTGAAAATCTTATTATAAATATATTCACCATTGTTATAATTGCACTTTTAACTTTTGTTTTACTATGGACTGCATTAATCCTAGCTATGAGAATAGTAAAATTATGGTTTGTGATTATGTTATCACCTTTAGCTTTTATGGCTACCTTGATTCCAGGGTTAAAATCAGTTAGTGATGATTGGAAAAGCACCTTACAAGAATCATTAATAACGGGGCCAACATTAATGTTTCTCTTATATTTAGCTTTTTCTGTTATGAGTGGTGGGATTTCTGCTAATACAACTACAACTGGGGGGGATAATCTCCTAAATAATGGGAATCTAATCGATTATGTCCTAGTAATAGGCTTATTATTTTTGGCTAACACCACAGCCACTAAAGCCGGACAAGCAGCTCCTCCTATACTCCAGAAAGCGGTAGGAGTGGCTGGATCAATTGCCACCTTTGGTATAGGAGCAAAAGTTGGAGCTGGAGGAACCGGCTTCAGACAAGGACTCAAAGATGGTTGGTCAGCAACCGGAGGTAAGGTAGTGTCTGGAGTAGATGGAGCAATTAGCGGGACAACTCGAGGAGTACAAGTTTTGAGTGGAGGTAAAATCAATCCTAATGATAGATATGAAATGATGAAACAAAGAGGTAAAGAAAGGACAGAGAATGGAAAAGGTGTAGAAAATATTCCTGTAATTGGTTCAAGAATAAAAGATACACAAGTTGGTCAATGGATGAGTTCCGTAGCTCAGCAAACTGCAGGTGGAGAATCTGGAAGGAAAGCAAATTTTGAGAATACATTAGATAATTTAGCAGAGGAAGCTAATAGAAATAATACACTAGATAATAACCCAGCTTTAGCTAGAGCTTATGCCAATAAAATAGCTAGTGAAACAAAAAAAATTACAGAAGAAGATTCTTCACTACCAGAGTTAATTGAAAAGCTTAAAAAAACGGTTGACTCAGCTACAGGTAAAGCTATTATGATGAGAATAACTCAATTAGAGGGTCTTGATGCATTATTAGAAAATGACGAGTTTAAACAATATGCAGAAGATCATGAAAATAGATCTGACCAAATAAATGCACTCATTCAAGATAAATTTGAAACAAACCCAGGAGCATCTTCCCCTAGATTACAAAGTAATCAAGACAAAGCATTTAGATCACGTCTTAAACAAGTTGCAACAAATAAAAACCAAGGAGATTTTTTTAATAATGATGCTAAATCTAAAGTTAAAGATTTATCTATAACCGAAATGGGACAAGCATTAAAAACAAATAGATCTGCATTTGAGATCAGAAGTAAAGATGCTACTACCGGAGCTTTTGAGTTTGATGGAAATAAGGCAAAATATGGACTTGATCTTTCTATTATTGATAATGCCATACTTAAAGGAGATGTTCGATTATTGGAGGATCCTAAAACATGGGTATCCTATAAAGAAACTGATAAAGAAGCACTTATAAATTATATTAAAGGACAAATTAGTAGTAGAGGTATTTCTAGTGGAGATATCTATAAACGATATACAAAAGCTTTACAAGGTTTAGGAAATCAAAACTAAATACTATATATCTATGACCCTATCCGAAATACAAGAAGAAGCCAAGATGTTAATAAGCTCAGACAATGTGCCTGGGTCTCTTGAATTTGCTGAGAAACTAGAAAAGTCTCTGGATGATAATAATATTAGAGAGGCTAATCCGAATGCTTATAGAGAATTATCTAAGATTATTTTCCAACTTTATGTGACGGCTATTCCGAATCTAAAAGATGAATTAATATTTAATATTATATCTTTTAACTTAATTGAGGCTTTGAGTCCTTTATGGCCTTCTGAGAGGGATTTGTCCGCTCGTATTGAGAGTAAATATTCTATTTATCCGATTGAGCTGATTAAGGAGATGATGCGAAAAGATTTATTTAGTTTAGTTGAGAAGAATAACCAACAAATTGGGAATATGCCTCTCAGACTATCCCAAGATAATCCTCAAGCTAAGCCTACTATTGCTAATTGGATTGAATATTATAATAGAGCGACGGGTATTAATACTACTGATAATTTTGCTAAATCTAAATTTATCAGTGGGGATACTGTAGTCCAAACTTTGAGCCCAGCTGAGAAGGAGGCTCTTAGAAAAGTTTTATCTTTTTATGATTATTTACAAACTGATGAGACTGTACTGTATCAGGATATATACAATGACAATAATAGCTCTACTAGTAATACTGGGTCTGTTCGTGAGGAGCCTCTTACCGCTCCGCTACCAACACCTGTACTGAATCAGCCAACTACACCTACTCAAGCTAATAATGCTGCAATTCCCGCATCTATCCAATCTCCTACCACTACCCAATCCCCTGCTCATAATGGTATTGCTAATAATATACCTCAATTTAGTCCAAAACCTATACCGCGTATGCCCATACCTCAAAAGGCTTCATCTGCTCCAATTGTACTGACTGCCAAACCTGCACCAATTCCCAAAAATTTGGTGAATTTAAAGCAACCTTAATAAACTAATATGCAACAATATAATATTCCACAATTTGTTGATTCTGAAGATAAGATTTTTGGTCCTATTACTATTAGGCAATTTGCTGTTTTGGCGATTGGGGTTGTGATTGGAGGGTTTTTATGGTTCTTTTTACAGTCTAATATAGTATTGTTCTTTCTGGCTGTGGCTCCAGTTGTAGCTGCGACATTTGCTTTTGCCTTTTTCAAAGTTAATGGGCAAAACTTTGATATTTTCCTTACTAATATTGTAATTTATATTATAAAACCGACTTTATTTTTATGGTCTCGTGATACTGATCCTACCAGGTCAGTAATAAAGATGACTATTCAAAAGAAAAAAGCTTCTTATATGAGAGAAAAAGATGAATATAGCCAATCTAGAGTAGAAGAAGTAGCTTGGACTTTAGATACTTATGGGGAGAAAACTGTAATTCAGGATATGTCTGAATGAATTGATTATTCTTGTTTTGGTTCTAAGTCTAATTTTAGATCTTTAGTATCTATATCTTTTTGAGAGTCTGGATTTTGACCACTTTCTTGCTCTAATATTTCAGCTATTTCTTGTAATTCTGTTGTATTAGGGACATCACTTATTGCATTATCATCTTGTAATTCTGATAATTCTGGTAATTCTATTTCTGGAATTGGGTTAGAAATTTTAATTTGGCTCAAATTAATTATCATTGACCAAATAAAAGCTCCTATAATTATTAGCCCCCCTATAGTTGTCATAATAATAAATTTCTGTTTTTTACTAAGTTTATCCACAGCTGATATTATTTATTAGTAACTTTGTTTAATTGGCTATGATTTGACATTACCATTATCATTACTCCCATTATCAATAATAAGCCTAGTCCTAGATATCTGTCATTTTTGAAATAATCTAATCGGCTTACTTTAGCTAGATTAGCATCTACCGGAGTTGAGACTTTATCTTTATTGATTATAAATGATTTTATTGCGGCTATGTCTTTAGCATTAGTATCTTTCACTACTATATCTACTTTATAAGATTGACTTGGGTCAATATCTAATACAAGGGAATTACCGGTCCCCTCTTGTACTTTATCATTAATTCTATAGGTATAGGCTAATTTTGCATTTTGGCTAGAATTTAGTACATCACTAGAGATTAATAACTGTATCGCCTCACTGATATTGAGCTCATCGCTAAAATCAATTGGTGAATTACTTTTATTATTAACCAAGGATACTCTTATTTCTGGTTCTTTAATTTCAATTATAGTATTTCCATAATATTTGATATAGCCACTTAGCCTATCTCTTGCAATAGCTTCTATAAAATAGTTTTGTTTATATCCTTTATTTTCTGTGAATGTAATTTTGTTATTATTAGTCTCTACCGTCTTTCCATCTACTTTCCATTCTATTGCATATTGTGATGAGGGTAGTTCTGTAGATATATTGATTATATCTGATTTGCCTGGATTCAGTGGTCTATAATCAAGAGATAATTTATTATAAATATCCAATGATATACTACCAGTTTTAATGGTGCCCGCTGAGTTTAATATCACTTCTACTTGATAGGTTCCTGATTCGATAAATTCATAAAAAAAACTAGCCTTATTTATATCTTTCACTTCTATGATTACTTTATCACCTTTTTTGATTCTCCAAGTATATTCGGCTCCATCAAATCTAAAGTTGTTATCAATATGATAGTTTACTGTTGCAAAGTCGATTTTTTGTTTGGTAAATAAGTATTTATTTTTGATAACTAACTTTATCTCCCCCGTAGATGATTTATCTGTATAATAGCTATTAGCAAAACTTTGCTTTATATATGCATCAATTAGAGCATTAGCCTCATCTTGGGTTTTAGGGTCAGTGTTTATCGAGTCAATCAAACTAGGAGTTGTTGAATTAGTAGCATTAGTATTATCGGTATTCTGTGCAAAGAGGGAGCCTGTATCTAACAAGTTTATAATGGTGATTAAAATAACTATTTTAGTAATATTTATATATTTCATATATTTAATGTATACTTTATATTATATCATATTTTACAATCTTAGAATAGTCTTATTTTTTAGGTAGTGTTTCTAATGTCTGAGCACTAATTGACTGATTCTGAGAAGTTCTATTGAGTTGTCCTAATATTATTAGCTGCTGAGACATCATTATTACTGTTATTATTTCTAGATTTATATTTACCAATACCTCCTAGCCTCAATGCACCTCTCCATTTAGCTAAAGAATTTTCAAATTCTACATTTCTTATTTTTAACTCCCTAGCTGTTTTACGATGTTCTCTCAAATGCAAATTAGCCTTAATAGTCCAAGAAGGTGAAAAATCACCAATCCAAGGAATTATTTCTACTGCACTTGTAAAAATTGAATATTGAATCCACTTTACAGTAAATTCAATCACATATTTATAAAATTTATCTAACATATATTGATTTATTTTTTGAGTCTGCCGAGCCAAATTGCGAGCTATTGGATTATTAGACATACCTGAATTTTTGGATAATCGCATCATTTCCCTAATTCTCTTGACCTGATATAATCTAAAGTTTACATTATATATTTTTACATAGCCCTGATATAGGAAACAAAATATTAAATCGGTCAGGAAAGCTATAATGTCCAGTACAAGAGATGCGGCTATAGTAAAGGCTTGTACTGCTGGTATAAGGCCTATTATAAATAAAACAAAGCCAACAGAATCCCAAATTATTGCAAATACCAAATTTATATATAACCACATCCCACTCAAAGGCTTCATTTGTGTAATTTATTTCTCATATATAAATATTATATCATAATAATTGGCATAATATTAGATATTTTGATATAATATTAATATAAATAATATGCTAATAAAATGAGTAAAGTCTTAGATTTAATACAACAAGAGACTAATAGACAAGCTAGTACTATTCGCCTGATAGCCTCGGAGAATTATGCCTCTCCAGAGATTCTTGCAGCTTTAGGCTCAAGTCTTACCAATAAATACAGCGAAGGTTATCCACATCATAGATATTATGAGGGGCAAGAGCTGATAGACCAGATTGAGTTACTTGCTATTGAAAATGCTAAGCAGTTATTCCAAGCTAAATTTGCTAATGTACAGGCCTATTCTGGCAGTCCTGCTAATTTGGCTGTGTACTTAGCTTTACTCAATCCCAATGATACTATTATGGGGCTAGCCTTATCTTCTGGGGGACATCTGACACATGGACATAAAGTTAGTATTTCTGGTAAATGGCTTAATTCTATTAGTTATGGGCTTACTCCTGAGGGACATATAGATTATGCTGAAATTGAAAACTTAGCTCAAGAGCATAAACCAAAACTTATTATTTCAGGACATTCTGCTTATCCTAGACAGGTTGATTTTAAAAAAATTGGAGATATTGCAAAAAGCATAGGAGCATATCATCTAGCTGATATCTCTCATATTTCAGGCCTAGTAGCCACTGGATTACATCCTCATCCCTTTCCATATGCCGATATAATCACAACTACTACTCATAAAATTCTAAGAGGTCCTAGAGGTGCCTTAATTCTAACGAACGATGCAGAATTAGCTCAAAAAATAGACAAAGCTGTATTCCCTGGATTACAGGGTGGACCTCATAACAACAATATTGCAGGTATTGCTATTGCTCTTGAAGACGCCCTCCAACCAGAGTATACCGACTATTGTAAGCAAGTTATACTTAATGCCAAGTCTTTAGCTAAGGCTATGCAAAATAGAGGTTTTGATATTGTATCAGGTGGGACTGAGAACCATTTAATTCTAGTAGATTTACGGAATAAAAATATTGATGGAAATACTTTATCTAAGGCTCTGAATACAGTCAATATTGAAACCAACAAAAACACTATACCTTTTGATACTGCTTCTCCTTTTAAGCCCAATGGGATTAGACTAGGCACACCTGCTGTGACCACTCTTGGCTTAAAAGAGCAAGATATGGAGATGATTGCTGAGTTTATAAGTCAAGTTGTACCCAATATAGATAATCCATATCAATTAGAGCAAATCAAAAGTGAAGTTATTGCATTTATTAGTAAATTTAATAATTTAATATAAATATGAATTTATTATCCGCAAAACCAATTATTGATACCATTAGCCCAACCATTCCTGAGGGCTTAAATTTAGCTGTAATTTTGGTTGGAGATGATATGGCTTCTAAAGTCTATATTGAGAAAAAGTCACAAGCTCTCAAAGAAGTAGGAGGAAATCTCAAATTATTCCAATACCCAATAGATATAGATCAGGAAGAACTAATTACTAATATTCAACAATTAAATCAGAACACTGGTATTGATGGTATTATTATTCAACTCCCACTACCTCCATTTATAGAGGAAAATAAGATATTAAATGCAATTCACCCGATGAAAGATGCTGATGGTCTTACTGATTATTGGCTAGGTAAATTATTCCAAAGCCGAATTAGTGCTAGCCTAGCTCTTATTGTGCCCGCTACTCCTAAGGGAATTCTATTATTATTTGATTATTACGATATTGATCTGGTTGGACAAACTGTCTTAATAATTAACGATAGTGTATTAGTCGGCAAGCCATTAGCAGCCATATTGCCAGCCTATGGAGCTACCCCAATTCTAGCTCATAGGGAAACTAAAAATCTAAAGGATTTTATACAACTTTCAGACATTATAGTCTCAGCTACTGGGAACTCCACAATTTTAGAGGATATAAAATTTAGAGAAAATCAAATTATAATTGATGTAGGAATCCTAAGAGATGAGCATAATAAAATCAGGGGAGATATTTATCATAAAGATTTTAAGTTTGCTGGACAAATAACTCCTGTTCCAGGTGGAGTAGGCCCCCTGACTGTCTGGGCATTAATCCAAAATTTAGCTAATCTGAAAAAATTAAAGTCTGGGGATCTAAAATAATATCTGTTTAATTTTTTGAAGTGTGCGCATGCCATGACTTGAACATGGGACCTCTACATTATCAGTGTAGCGCTCTAACCAGCTGAGCTACACGCGCTTATAAAATATATTATATCACTTTTTTCTATATTTTGCAAGATTAGATATGAGATGTGTATATAATAAGTGATTACAATAGAGAAATAAAAAGTATAATAGGAGTAAGTTGTAAAACCTACTCCTATTATTTTGACATCCTAATATACTATAATGCAGGATTTAGGGGAAGAGGAGTTTGCCATCTTCCGTATTGATCAATTACTCTTCTAGGGAAGGTTAAGACATTACTGAAACTATATCCATATGAAAAGAATACTGCAGGACTGTTAATTGACTTCAGACTACCTCTATCAAATACATATACTTGAGGAGAATCATCTGCCTTTACAAGAGTTCCATCCGGATAGAATTTCACATTTTTGCCTATATGTCCACTCGTAAATTTAGTTGGGATAATACTCATCTCAAATGGTGTCGCTTGTCTCACCATTCCCCAAGACATACCTAAACTTTCAAATATCTCTGGACTTGCTATTGGCAATTTTTCATTATTCTCCATAATCCAAACTTTACCATCTCCAGCAATTAATAATCCATTTGGATAATATACATCTCCTTTTGGACTAACAAAGTAAGTTGGTCCAGCTACTGTTGATGAGAAATCTACTACATCCTCCCATCTAAACATAGATTCAAAAATTAGCGGAGAAGGTATATATCTTTGCTTACCATCATCAACTAAATATGTATCTCCACCTGGTCTTTTAAACACAACTCCATCAGGATATGTTGAACTTGTTGTTACTCTTTCTCCCAGGGGATGCAAGTCTATTTCAGCATCTGAAACAGGTTTAACACTACTCCATTTAAACCCTAGTCTCAAAAATGCCTCTGGGGATACAATAGGTCTTTTTAATCCATCAGATATAATAAATACATTACCTCTATTGGATAATAATGATCCATCTCTAAAGGTTAATGCTGTAGCATTGGGTATTTCATCTATAGCTTCTTGTGATGTTACTATTAAACCGCGCCAATCAAATCTTGATTCTAACATTTGTGGAGATTCTATAGGTCGTTTGGTAAAATTCTCTAAATAATATACTTTAGGTGAAGCATTTGATTTTATGATTGCTCCATTAGGAAAATATCTACCTGGTCCTTCTCCATATGAGAAACATTGAGTAACACCAAAGGAACTTACAGCACAAGAGGATGCTTGGCTTATAGGGACCCAAGCAAATAGAAATCCTAACATTATTCCAGGCAATAAAAACTTAAGTTTATTTTTCATATATTGTATTTTATATCTACTACTATTTTAGTATAACATTTATTAATATATTTACAACAATATTTGTCAATATATTATATACTATAACAGATCCTCCGTAATGCTACCTCCCACAGGTACACTATCCAACCCAGCTGGGGATACTACCTTTATATTATTCCATTTATAACCTAATTTTTCAAAAACAAAAGGTGAATTAACATAACTTTTTTTACCATTGGACATAATATAAACTTCACTTCTACCATTGGCTCTAAGAATCACCCCATCGCGGAAATATACAGCTTCTCCCTGAGGATATGAGTTCCACTCAGCTGAAGAAACCCTCACTAAGTCCCTATAATTATACTGTGTATCAAAAATCTCGGGGCTAGGAATAGGTCGCCTTTTACCTGCTTCCAAGACTTCAATCCCAGTAGGATTATCTCTATTGACTAATAATGTCCCGTCTGGATATGGACTAGATTGCATGGGCAGTCCCTTTGGATGAGATATGTCTAATGTCCCATCTGGGATAATCGTAATATTGGACCAATTATAACCTAAAGCCTCAAATGTGACTGGGGACGGAATATGTATTCTTTGCTGATTGGTAATCACATATACATCTGGGTTATTTTTCTCCCTTACTAGCATCCCCTCTCGAAAAGTCAAAGCCGAGGCTAAAGGATAAGAATTCCACTCTGCTCTTGTAATATCTATGACATCTTTCCAATTAAATCTAGAGTTGAAAATATCTGGATTGATAATAGGTTTTATACTCCCCTGCTCCAGATAACCAACCCCTGTATCGGTTTTTAATAAGGACCCATCAGGAAAGGTTCTAATATCCGTATTGTCTGGGAACAAATTAATTTCAGTCGAATTGATATTGATTATATTTTTACCGCTAATATTACCAGTGGGGGTTTTGGTCCCATTTTGAATATTATAAATCCTACCATTATCTATACGATAGACTGCATTATCATAGTATTGCTTCCACTCTTGAGCTCGATTTCGTAGCCAAGACATATTCACCATATTAGTATCTCCATTCCCAACTTCAATCTCACCATGGTCCGCTACTCTAAATCCAGTATAGGTAGATGTAAAACCCTTAGTATAAAAATTCCAAACTGGCTCAGTCACATAATCATTTGGACTAATACTATTAACCGAAGCCAGCCAGCCTACTAATTTAGATAAAGACTGCTTCATAGCTTCTGGGACTACAGCATAACCACTCCCATATCTTCCAATCAGACTAATACCCACACTCTGATAATTAAAATTGTCTCCTGTTCTATTCACATAAAGGTGAGCTGCTCTTACACCATTTTGCCCCATTCTACCCTGATAAATAGTCCCGTCTCTGGCTATCAGATAGTTATACCCTATATCTCCCCAGCCATTATCTCTGGCATGCATACTAAAAATAGATCTAGTCATTTGTCTAGGGTCAAGGCTATCACTATTAAAACTAGGTATAGCCGTATCATGGATCAAAATTCGCCGAACTTGCAAAGTATTGCTGGAATTCGGTGGCCAAGAATTAAGGGTAAACTGATTGTCTGAATCTGTGGCCCAAGTATTGCGAGATTGTATATTCGGGGTACTTGCCAGAGTAAGACTCGGGGTTATACCCAGAAAGAGAAAGAATATAATTGGTATATATAGGTATTTATTTATTCTCATTATTGCAAAGGTCCTACTGGAATAGATTGGTCAAGCATAAAGCCATATTCCAAGTTACCGTCGGTCTCAACTCCCAAAGCTAACATAGCTTCTGGGGACAAACCTGAGACTCTACCTGTAAATATAGCAGGCCCTGACTCCATAATAGATGCTACTAGCCTTCTACCATTGGCAGGATTAGTCACTAATACTTTTCTTCCCCTATGCCAGTTTTTAGCTTGATTTGTATTAGACAATAATGCAGTACGTGTTCTACCTCTCCAAATATTAGCTCTAGTGTCTGTAGCTGAACGGAAGATATAGACTTCTTGCACTGTAGAAGAAATATTATGAGTCTTTGGACTAGATGCAACAGATGGACTATCTACTCCTCGCTGAGATACTATTAAACTATTTCCATCCTTACCATTGAAAGCTATAATTTCTCCATTGATTATAACCCAACCTGTATTAGGATAATCAGACACAGAGGATAAAGGGATTCTATCCGAAGTATCAGAAATGTTTTGAGTCAAATTACTAATAGCCTCATACCATCTAACATAATTCCATCGCATATTGATATAATATTTTTCTTCCTCTACACTAAATGGAGCATAGCTTAAATTTCTACTACCAGCTGAGCAAGAGATTGCAAAAGCTCCTCCTGTAGTTAATACTCCATTACGAGTACCTCCAACTGGCGTACCTGCATTGATATAATGTAAATCATTCTCATCTGTATCATTACAACTCAAAGGCAAATGCTGTTCTCGAGCAGTTTTCCCACTTGTAGCTGGGATAGAATACCCATCTATACTAGCAGCTTGGATATCTGATAAGGCTTGCCCCATTTCATTAGAGTCAAATTCTTCTTGTGATACAGCAATTACATTATTCCATCTAAATCCTCTAGCATTGAATACAGCTGGACTCGGAATAGGGCGTTTTAGACCATTTTCTATTAAGTACACTCCCCCACCATAAGAGATCAAAGCCCCATTACCAAATCCAACTCTACCAGACTTTGTATATTGATTAACCACTTTATCTGGCAATCTAATTATAGACTGCCAACTAAACCCTTGACTGGTGAATATATTAGGACTTGGGATATATTGCAATACTCCATTACTGGCAACTCTATATATAGAGCCACTATTAGCTCCAATTAGAGAACCTTCCCTATAAGTTTTAACAGTATTAAAGGCTCCTGACACTGGTATTATAGATAATTCAAAATCTGTGGCTCGTCTAACCTGCCCCCAATTAAGACCATAACTCTCAAATACCTCAGGTGAAGTAATTGGTTGTCTAACATTGTTTTGCATAATATAGACTCCAGTAGCACTAGATATCAATAATCCATCAGGATAAAATTCATTTTCTCCCCTTGTATAAGTATTAAGATATTCCTCCGAGACTGAGATGAGAGACTCCCAGCGATATCTAGCTTCAAATATAAGTGGGCTTGGAATATATCTTCGCTGACCATTTTTGATAGTATACACTTCTCCACCCGGTCTTAATAAAAGACTTCCATTAGGATGTTTGTCTCCTGCCGTTAGCATAGTTCCCTGGGGATGAGGAGCGAGTTCCTCGTCACTAACTGCTATTACATTAGACCATTTATATCCTTTTTGTAAAAAAGTAGCTGCCGATTCGATTGGTCTGCGAGCCCCATCTGAGATTACATATACAGCTCCTCTATTAGATAAAAGAGACCCATCACGATAAGTCATCTGGGACCCCATAGGAATAGCATCTACTTCCACCGAAGTACTGATTACCAAATCTTCCCATCTAAATTGAGACCGAAGCATATTAGGAGACTCAATAGGACGCTTTTGTCCATTATCTATATAATAAACTTTGGGGTTATTAGTAGATTTTAATAATATTCCATTTGGGAAATTTATACTATTCGCATCCGCCACAAAGGGGACACAAAATATCATCAAAACCGCTAAACTCAAGTAATGTTTAATATTAATTTTATTTATCAATTTCATATTTTAGTGAATAATTACTTTATAAAATATATTATATCATATTTTCAAAAATTTTGCTATACTATATTTGTAAATAATTATCAATAATTAAATATAATATCAATGAAATCAATTATAGAAGCTCTTAACTGGCGCTATGCTACTGACAGATTTACTACAACTCCAGTACCTGAGGAGAGCTTACAAACTATTATGGAGGCTGCTAGATTAGCGCCATCTTCTATGAATTTCCAGCCTTGGAAATATATCTCAGTAGCGTCCCCAGAGCTAAGACAACAAATATTCGAAGCCGGTTACAGCCAGAAAGCTATTATTGAAGCTCCTACTCTGTTGGTATTGACTATCCCTAATATCTTGACTACAGATAATGTAGATAATGTGATAAAAGCAACAGCTGAGGCTCGCAATACCGATACTTCCACTCTAACTGGATATAGGAATATGCTACAGGGTTTTGTGGATAATACTGAGCCTAATAAATTCTTTGATTGGAGCCGTAGGCAAGCTTATATTTCACTCGGGATACTTTTGCTTACCGCCGCTCAATTAGAAATAGATACCGCCCCTATGGAAGGTTTTGAAGCCAAAAAAGTCAATCAAATCTTAGGTTTGACTGATTATAGCGCAGTCACCCTGATTGCTCTAGGATATCGTAGTGCCAAAGACACTCACCAAACTTGGCCAAAAGTTAGATTTAAGATGGAGGAAATTTTGGAGGTGAGGTAATAAATACCTATATACCTATCTATACTGGGTGCAAAATCGAGAAGTTTTTAATTATTCAAATTCCAAATACAAAGCACTATGATCAGACACCTCATCAGGTAATACCTTAAAGTCTTTTATAGTAATATCTTTATCAGTAAACACATAATCGGCAAATTTTTCGGGCTTAGTATAAAAACTCGTACGTGTTGAAGTAATATCATACTCTTTTATCAGATTATCAAGCCCCAAATCTTCAAACTTTTGAATGCTTTGAGTATCTGGTAAAAGATTAAAATCTCCAGCTATAATATATGGATTAGCTAAAGTTTTAACAAAGTCAATTATTCTATCTGATTGCAATAATCTATCTTCGCTATCCCCTTTTCCTTTACCATTCCATAACCCGTGAAAATTAATAATAGACCTGTTCCCATGTGGAGTGGTAATTGTAGCAAATTGTATATTCCTTGCAAAAAGCCCACTACCTTCAGGAATATAGTCTTTTTCTTTATGGACGAAAAGCTCCCCCTCTGAGATCACATTTATATCTTTTTTGATTAATATCATCAGGCCCCAATAATCAGAATATTGTGGTCTAAAATATGCTGTATGAGTTGTTAGCAAGTCTACAACTTCTTGAACATAAAATTTAGCATAATCATCATCAATACTAAATCCACTAACAGAGTCATATTTTAGATCTTCATATGGAGCAGCCCACATTTCCTGTAAACAAAAAATATCTACATCTTTATAAGTCTTAAAAAACTCAAGAAGATTTTCCTTCCCTGCTCGACCACCCCATGTATTTAATGATATAAGTTTCATCTTACAAAATAACTGATAGCCCTATCCTCTATATTTTGGCGGAGAGAAAGGGATTCGAACCCTTGATAAGTTTTACCCTATGCCACGTTAGCAGTGTGGTGCTTTCGACCAGCTCAGCCATCTCTCCTTAATTAAATTAACTATTATAGTTTACCTGAATTCTGATAATTTTGCAAATCATTCATATTAAAAAATAATGGAATTATTATAAACTTGTAATTATTGATAGTTTACATTAAATCACAAGACAGGCATATTATTCCGCATTTTTATTAACCTATGATATAATATATATATATAAGAATAGTATATGCATATTTTCCCAAAACAAATAAATAACACCTATACTGGACATCCTATTGCTCTCTATACTTTTTATATCATTACCTTTATCACTATAGTCCGAAGTCTCATTCATATATTAGCCCCTGATGGTGGAGCACAAAGTATAGCCACTATTCCACTCGATACCTATTCTGTAGAAAGTGCTAATACGGTTATTTTTATGTTTGGATTATGGGGAATTTCTCAACTACTGCTTGGAATACTGTTTCTCATCATCACAATTCGCTACAAAGCTCTTATACCCCTTATGTACCTATTTATCTTTACCGAATATACTCTCAGACTTATACTTGGATTTTTCAAACCCATTACCCTCACAGGTGTCGCCCCAGGAGGTATAGGGAATTATGTGTTTATTATTTTATCTATTCTTTTATTTATGTTATCTATGAAAACGAAAAAAACTTAATATAGCTAAATCATTAACTGTAGTAAAATATCAACCCTAATATCTTATCTCTGTATCTATTCTAATCATATACATCTCCCCAAACTTTTTTGCCATAGCAAATCCTAATTTAGGCCCCAATCCAATGATGATAATATTTTTATTCATAACTTATATCAATATGTATATATTATACAATCTTTATACTAATTTGTAATTATTGATAATTTACATTATGAGATACCCTATTCCCATAGAGTGTATATTTAATTTTTCTTTTTCTTGAGACGCTCTCTTTTTACCATCAAAAAAGTTCCTATCCATGATCCAATAGCAATAGGGAAAATATAAAGCCAGTTTTCAGTATAATTAATTACTCCAAATGCGATACAAAAATGTATAATTGAGCCAACAGTGGCAGCTCTATATTCATTATAATTGGCAATATCTAAGGTATACTTTGCATAAAGAGCATCTATAATAATATATGCTCCTAAAATAAGTATAGCAATAAGGGGATTAAATGAGCTTAAAGCTCCTATTATTGATTCCATATTAAGTATTTTTTACTATATTATAAAACTAATTCTAACCCATTTTCCCTATCCGTACAATAGAAGATATCGTAGACAAAAGAGATTACTGTATATCACCAGCCCTTGTTCCAAAAATTGTCCTCCTTTGGAGGACAAAAGTATGTTATCTTTAAATCAATAGATATTTAGCAAATTTCTTTGTGAGCAATGTGGGCATATTTGGCAACCATATGAAGGATATACTTTTGGAACTTAAATTGATTCAATTTTTTTTCTAGCTCTTAACTCTCAATTCCTTTTGGATTCGGACCATATTTATTATCTCCTGGGGTGCTGTCTGTAAACATAGAAATAGCAAGTAATAATATTCCAAGAAATGGTATAAATATAACCAATAGAAACCACCCATTTTTCCCAGTATCATGTAGTCTTCGTACTAATAAAGCTAAAGTGGGAATAAATGAACCGAATGAGTAAATTATAAATAATAGAGTAAATGGAATACTAAATACTGAATCTATTATAGCAAGTAAAAGTGAGACAGCTATTGTCACTAGATAAAACCACCAATACTCACTTCTAGTAGCTCTACCGCTGAATTGTCCATATTTTTGAAAAGCTAGAATATAATAGTCTATTGGAGATCTATCGACTAATACTACATTTTCTCCCTCATTACTAGATTGTGGATTATATATTTGGGATATTTCCTGTAATTTATCTGCATTTTGAGTGGGATTTTGATTTGTACCTTGATCCATATTTTCTTGATTTATATTGTTATCTTCCATATTTTTGATTAATTATTTTGATACTATTTATAGTATAATACTTTTATTTGATTTTGGCAAAATTTCTATACTTCACTTGGGATAAAGTTTTCAAAAATTATATTATCACAGACATCTTTTAATTTTAAATAGTCTGTTTGATTCTTGATGGTCCAAAATAATATAGGCAACTTACTTTTCTTAGATTTATGTAGAATACGCTTAGATATACAATTTTTATCCATTGCAATAAAATGAGGTCTGCTAAAAAAGTTAAATACTATCTCTTTTAATAATAACTTAGTCATTTGATTAAGTTTTTTATTCTTCAAATCTGTATGTAATTGTCCTCTGATTATATGTGGAGCATTTTTTGCAAACCAACCAATTGAAAAAGGATTAAAAGATTGTATGGCGATATCCCCTTTATAATTTTCTAATTCCTGCACAAGTAATTTTTCTAATTTTCCAGCTTTATTTCTATTCTTAATATCTATTAGAATTGGGACTTTGCCTTGTACTAGCTCTAGGACATCAGCTAATAATGGTATTTTATAGTCTGAATTTAATAGATTTAGTTCTTTGATCTCTTCTAAAGTACATTTCTTAATCAACTTATTAATACCACACATTCTCTTTAGATTATAATCATGAAAGACTACAATATGATTGTCTTGGGTTAACTGTATATCTAATTCTATTGGTAAATTGAGTTCCATGGCTTTTTTGAAGGCTGGTATTGAGTTTTCTGGGATATTGAAATCATTGGAATGCAGTCCCCTATGAGCTATGGGCTTAGATAAAAATTTTTCTAACATATTCTAATCTGAATTTTGATTTATAACTATAATTTTATTATATCTTAAAAGTACAATTTTACCAAATCAAACTCTTACTAAAAACCATTTTTTGTGGGATAATAGATAAATAGTATTTGAAAATTATATTATGGAAAAAAATACTCCTGTTCAAGAAGAATTAGAAGACATATCCGACGAATATACTACACAACCTCATCATAAGGGGTTAAATATCCCTATTCGAGAGAAATTAGAAAAAATTATTGCCGAGCTACCTAAAGACAAGTTAACCCTAGAGGAAATTAGAAGTCTCTTGGGACGAGATGGGATGCTATTATTGGTGATTTTACTGACTGTAGTATTCCTGATTCCTGTGTCTATTCCGGGAGTGAGTACTATTTTTGGAGGGACAATTTTATTAATTGGGGTAAGTATATTATTTGGTTGGGATTTGTGGCTACCTAAGCAATTTTTGTCAAAAGAATTACCAGCATCATCTCTCAAAAAAGCTTTTCATAAAGGGCTCAAATGGCTTGTCAGATTAGAAAAAATCAGTAAACCTAATCGTTTAATATGGTTAATTAGTGGGAATATAGCCCATATTATAAATGGGCTATCTATTATATTAGCTGCTATATTATTGATGGCACCTTTTGGATTTATCCCTTTTAGTAATACTATTCCTGCTATTGCCTTATTATTCTATGCTATTGGCTTATTACAAAAAGATGGGATCAGTATAATATTGGGACATATATTTAATCTACTTACAATTATATACTTTGCTATACTACTCTCAGGAGGTTGGGTGTTGATTTTGGAGCTAATAAAATATCTCAATATAGTATAATTTGACATCTATTGACAAATAATAGAAAAGTATTAGGGGGTATGCTAAGATAATAGTGTACCCTCGTTTTGGTGTATGTTTATACATCAGAACTTTCACCCCACACTCTAGCCAAGCCAATGTAAAACTCTGCCCCCCTTTAAGAACAATGTCTCAAATTACCGAGGAAGATGCTATTATCAAGTTTTTGAGTCAGAGTGGTGGTTCAAAAACTTTAGATGCTAAAGTAGCTGAACTACTTGCAATTTACTCTGAGCTAAATAAAAAACCACCTCTTCACTTTCCCAAACTAGTTAAAGCTGCCTATGTCATTAGAGCTAACAGAAAACTTCTCCCATAAAATTATTTACCGATGCTCAAAAAATTACACCCGCAGGTCTCCTGCCATTTTGACAGGAGACTTTTTATTCTAGACTTTCCAGATACTCCTCCGCTATTTTGGCATAACTTTGTTTTTTGGTATCCGTCATCTTGCTGTACTGCACTCCAATAAACCCGAGCCTACCTTCTTTTTGTAATTTTATAAAATTCTGCCCCACAAAACTCCAAAACAAGGCATCCATAATAGGGCTCCAATCCCCTTTTTTAAAATCACTCATTTTGAGAATATAATTAGAGGAGGCTATATAGGGCTTGGTAGTAAGTAAACCACCATCGGCATATAGAGTCATACTATATACATTCGGTACCATTACCCAATCATAGGCATCTATATACATTTCCATAAACCAATTATATACCTCCTCAGGTTGAATTTGACATAAATTAAGATAATTGCCAAATAGCATCAATCTTGGAATATGATGAGTATAGGCATATTTTGCTAACACTTGTATATGATAATCTATTGGTTTAATTCCAGTCTGAGCCGTCCACATTGCTTGTGGCATATGTTTCTTAGATTCAAAATAATTACTAGTTCTAATTTTCTTGCCTTCGAGTACATATAAAGCTCTAATATATTCTCGCCAACCAATAATTTGCCTGATAAAGCCTTCGGTTGAGGCTAGAGATATTTGATTTTGACTTATAAACTCTAAAGTCTCTTGTATGACATAATCTGGAGTAAGCAGTCCATTATTCAGCAATGGTGAAATTGTACTATGAAACACAGATTCAGATTGAGTAGTAATAGCATCCTCATAGGGCCCGAATAATTCTAACCTAGTATGTAAAAATTCTTTCAAGTGAACTTTTGCTGTCTGAGAGTCAATCGGACACCAAAACTGATCTGTATCACCAAAATTATTGGGGAAATATTGCTCTATATATTCTCTAGCTTCTCTGATATATTTATTGTCTTGAGTCTTGAAAGTCTTGGGGATAGATATATCCTTTGGAAGTTTTTTTCTATTCTCAGTATCAAAACTCCATTTATCCCCGACTGGCTTATTATCTTTGTCTATGAGTATATTTAGTCTTTTTCTCTGCCAAATATAAAAGTCATTCATCCAGTATTTGCGAGCTCCTGACCTTGATTCAAAAAACTCTCTAAAGGCAATCTCTGAGGTCAAAAACATCGGACTATTGTGAATCGTTAATTGTATAGAAGCTAGACTCAGAGCTTTTGCTAATCTAGTACTTAACCAATCGTCTACTACATCATATAGCTCCACCGCTTCAAGTTGATGTTGTCTTATAATATTAGAGATAGCATCAGTTGTAGATAATTGATGAAATTCAATATATTCTACCTTGATCTGATTATGCTCTAGATATTGCCTATACCTTTGCATACTAGCTCGATGCAAGACTAGCTTTTGTTTATGAAACTTAAATTCACTAAAATATAAAGGCTCCTCTATTAGAAAGATTATATCACTGGACTTGAGCCTCACGATATCCTCAAACAGTTGATGTGGATAGATTAAAAATGCTGTTTTCATATTTTATATCATAGCATAATAAAATATATACTACGAGTTGATATATAGAATTATACAAAATATTAAAATTATAGTATAATATAGACATAATTAAGTAAAATAAAATATATGGAAAGTTCAAATAATAAGAATATTTTGTTAATGGTTATAATTGTAGTAATTGTTATAATTTCTTCCGTAATTGCTTTTTTATTCTTAAATAAAGATACAAAGCTTAATAAAAATATAGAAAATGATACAACAAGCAAAGGTAACCAAGAAGATTATAGTATAATTGACCAAGAAAAAAATGTTGTAATTAAGTCAAAGTTCATAGATAAAAATGGAGAAAAATTAAACTATGTTGTTATTGAATACAAACCAGATAATAGCACAGAGAATTATATACTTAAAACTTTTTATGATAATAAATTTTCACTAGATACGACAGGTCCAGAATCAGAACAATTTCTTGATAAATATGAAATAGTATATCTATCTAATAAATATCTAGCTGTTAGAGTTACGGGTGGTTATGAAGGGATATACTCTGATCTATTATTTGATTTATCTACTATAAAAGAAGAAAAACCAAGTATTGATGAATCTGGAACATATACATTCTATGATAATGATAAATATGTAATATTCAGATCCATACCAGGAATTAGTGAATCTTTTGGTGGAAAGAATTTTATAACTGTAGAAGTAGTTAATGGAGAATCCATAAACTTCGTATCACCTACCTCTAAATGTATATTGACTGAAAAACAAACTACTAATGACATAACAATCACAGATGGAGTAATTTCATTTACTGAGATCACTTATGCTGAAGACGGGAAAGAGGTTAATACAGAGAAAAGTATAAATATAAATGATTTCTGTAAAGATAAAAAATCTGAATAGTTTCTAATCTCTTATACCAAAATCAATACTTTTATCTAAAACAAAATACCTCTATTTCATAACAGGGGTATTTTGTTAGTTAAAGATTTATCTCAAAGTCCAGCCTCCATCTACTACAAAAGTTTGTCCTGTAATATAACTTGATTTATCTGAAGCTAAAAAGGTAACTATATTAGCTATATCTTCTGGGTTTCCAATTCTTTGAAGTGGAATATTAGCTATAGTTTGTTGTTTAGTATCTTCGGGCATCTGAGCCCCCGGAGTTGCAATAGCACCTGGTAAAACTGCATTGACTGTAATATTTTGAGCTGCCAGTTCTAAAGCTAAAACTCTGGTCAAACTATTTACTCCTCCTTTAGAAGCACAATAATGAGTTAAACTTTGAAATCCTACTATAGAAGCAATCGATGATATATTGATAATTCTAGCACCTTCTGACATTACCTGACTCACAGCTTGAGAAGTTAAAAATATTCCTTTTAGATTTACATCCAAAACTTTATCCCAATCTTCTTCTTTTATTTCTTGAAATGCCTTAAATGGATATATACCAGCATTGTTTACTAGTACATCTACTCTGCCTAATTGATGTATGGTTTGACTAATTAAATTATCTACTTGAGATTTATTTGAGACATCACAAGCAATACCAATAACCTGAACTCCCTCTGCTTTAATTTGATTAGCCGTATTATCACAATCACCTTGATTTATATCACTAATGACAATATTATACCCTGATTTGGCTAAATCTTCAGCTATTCCAAGTCCAATACCCTGTTTTGCTCCAGTGACAATGGCTACTTTATTTTGATTTGACATATATTTATATAATTATTGCTACTATTTTAGTATAGCATATTTTTACACAACCAAACTTCCATTTACCTCTTTTGGTCTATTGTCAATATTATAAATAATATCAAGACAAGCGACAACTCCTATCATAATGGCATTATCTGTAGATAAAATTTTATTTGGGACTATCAAATTCACTCCATTTTGTGTAGCATAATCCTCAAAAGCTTGTCTTAATTTGAGATTAGCGGTCACTCCCCCACCTATCACTACTTTTCTTATATTATAAGTATTAATCGCCCAATTTAATTTGGCTACTAATACATCTATCACGGCTTTTTCAAAACTAGCACAGATATTGGCTATATCTTTGTCATTTTGCGGTGGATTATCTTTGATATAATATAAAACTGCAGTTTTGAGCCCCGAAAAGGACATTTTACCATCTCCGGAGTTAAACATTGGTCGGGGAAATTGAATAGCTTCACTATCTCCTATTTCTGCTAATTTGGAAACTTTGGGCCCTCCTGGGTAAGCTAAATTGAGCATTTTTGCTACTTTATCAAAAGCCTCTCCAGCTGCATCATCTTGGGTAATGCCGACTATCTCATAATCATTATAAGCTTTTACCAAGACTAACTCTGTATGTCCCCCCGAGATTGTATAAGCAATAAAAGGGTATTCTGTAGGTACTGAACCTAATAAATTCTCATCTAATAGTCCTGAGAACATATGTCCATGCATATGATTGACTGGAATTAGTGGCACTCCCAAAACTTCAGCTAAAAGATTTGCCAAATTTACCCCCACATAGAGTGAGGGGGTAAGCCCTGGGCCTACAGTTACCGCAACAGCATCAATATCCCTACCATTACGATTTATAAATTCTTGGAGCATCACTGGAAGTTTTTTATTATGCAATCTAGCGGCAAGACCAGGTACTACTCCTCCATATTGACTATGTTCATTAATTTGTGAATACAAAATATGGTCAATTACTTTAAAATTTCTAGCTTCTTTATCTAAACTCAATAAAGCCAGGGCTGTTTCGTCACACGATGTCTCAATTGCTAAAATTTTCATATATATATATTGCCAGATTATTCCAATTAAGTCAATCTATAACAAGGTAGTATTATTAATAATACTACCTTGTTAATGTATAGATAATATATACCAATTATCTAACTTCTCTAATATTACTAGCCCCTAAATTAGTGATTCTTCCACAGGTAGCGATAACTTCTCTTGCAGGAGATGTTCCTTGTGTGGGTATGATTTTAACCCATGGGGTATATCTACCGAATTCTGTGCCTGAATATGTCAATGGTATAGTCAATGTATCTGGATTAATAGTATTGCTAGGTTTTGAGCCTGACTTCTTATTCTTATCTCTCTTACTATTATCTACCCCTGCCTCCCAGCTATAGTCGGCTACATTTCCTATATTAGCCTTTATATTTCTATCTGTATCTCCTGCTTTTACGGTTGTACTTCCATCTAAACTACAACTTACTGTTGGATATGATTCTACTCTTAGTGTTATTGTCTCATTTATACTTCTTGGTGTTTTAGCTGGCCTGCCTGCACATTCTAACCTTATTGTATACCTTTGGTCATTTACATTTACTGGTAAATTCTTACCTAACACATTATCTCCTGTAAATCCTAGCCCTGTATTATTATATATTTCCGTGCTATCTCCTCCTGTTGTATTAAGACTACTAATTTTACAGCTATTACCTACTACTCCTATATTATTTGTTATATTCCAGTTTGCTGATACACTATCTCCTGTCTTTAATGTTAATGTCCCTCCCTTTTGTACTGCAGTATTTGTATCTCCTGTCTTATTCAAACTATAGTTTACTATTGGTTCTGGATAGTCTTGTGTAGTAAAGGCGTCCCCATTTTCCCATCCTGTCCAGTCATTTATTACGTTTTTTACTGCTACTCGTGGATAATAGGTTGTGCCTGGTGTTAGACCTGTTATTGCTATATTACTCGCAGTACCAGCATATCCAGTCCATATTCTATTACTATATCCGGAATCTGTTGCTATCTCTATTGTAGCATTTGTCTGGGGGTCTCCTTCTGTGTCAGTATAACTCCAATTTGCTGTTGCTGTATTATAGCTTATATTACTTGTGTTAATATTATTAATTAATGGTGCTTGATTTGGGTTCTTGACTGTCAATGTATAAGTAATAGGGCTTAAAGAATAATTCCATGCACCTCTAGCAACTTCTGGTCCGTTAATCCATTGCAAACCTCCTACTGGCCGGAATTCACCACCTCTTGCCCCCCGCATCCATCTAACCACCTTACCATAATATTGATAAGTCCTTTCTAGATAATATGCTCCTGAACCTGGGAATGAAACTGTTACTACAGCAGTCCCATCACTTTTTGTAGTACATCTATTACCAAATCTACAATCTACAATATTATTATTACTACTGGTAAGCGTATATCCTAATTGATTATATATGCCTCCTC
>Ga0247844_1001723_pt1 | contig 38611 bp, 57 predicted proteins | sample LaCtaG_FD_192421 | JGI IMG/M metagenome (GOLD analysis project Ga0247844, IMG submission 192421) | Freshwater microbial communities from meromictic Lake La Cruz, Castile-La Mancha, Spain - LaCruzMarch201714.5m_1 | ecosystem: Environmental > Aquatic > Freshwater > Lake | place: Spain: Castile-La... | reverse complement strand
GTGAACGCATTGAACCCGGAGCCAACATCCGTATTTGTGGCCGTGTCAAACGACACGCTGACCGTGCCACACAACTGAGTCGTGTCAAAATTTCACAGCAGGAGGTAGTATGAAGGATAGAATCATGGCCTGGATCAGCCTTAACGGCGCCAGTTTGGGCATAGCGGTCTTGATCGTGGTGGCATTGATCATGCTGTCTGGTTGTGGCACCGTGGCCGGTCTTGGCAAGGATGTCACAGGTGCAGCCGAATGGACCAAGGACAAAATAGGCGGGGATCGGAAATGAAATGGTTCATTCTGGGAACCATTTTTGGTATCGTGATCTGCACCGTTGGTCTATCTGGACTCGCTAAGATTTTGGACAATGGTGTAGCCAAGGTTCAGGAAGTATCCAAAGAGGTTGCCAAATAAAAGCCAAAACGGAGCTGAACAAATAATGCATCCATTTGATCATCCTTCTGACACCGCTACCCTTGTAGGGAATACCGTGGAAGACTGGACAAATAGTATAGATCATAATTATCTTGCTGTGTGTCAGGGAAAAAAAGTTTTAGAAATAGCAAGCCACGATGGCAAGATAGCCCGTCGGATATTGCAACATAATCCATTAAGTTTAATCATGGTTGAGCCATATAGTGTCCCACATGTGCCATTAAGTGACAATGTCAAGCACGTACCGGACGATATCAACTTATGGTTATCTCAACCTAAACCTGCAGAAGTGGTTGTCTGTTTTGGACTTCTATATCATCTACATAACTCATTGCATTTAACAGAATTAATAGTTAATTATTGCAATCCAGAAACCATAATATTTGATAATGTAGTAGCACCACATCCGTTGAAGTTTGGTCATGAATCTAACAATGTTTCAGGTTCTCGCCAAACAATAGCACAATGGAAATATGCTCCATTTAACTTGGTGACTCCGTTTTTTATCATCAATAACAGTCTAGACCATATGGGGTATGAACTGGTCAAATCTCATCATTTAAGATATAATTTGTTTAGTAAATCAAATAGTTGGGTAGCTGAATGGAGGAAAAAACGGTAATCCAAAAACATATATTATGGTTGACATCAAAACTCAATTCAGCTATAATATTATTTGTAGTATGTAACAAAGGCAGTAAAACAGTAGTTTAAATCAACTTAACAGGCAACTTAGAAAGGCAACACAAAATGGCAGCAGAAAAATTATTCACAGTAGCAGGTACAGCAACCAATGCCGATGGCACAGTCAAGGCTCGTTTCGCCAACGACTTGGTGGCTCGTATCAAGATTCTCAACAAGGCAGGTTGCACCAACATCAACTTGATGGAATTGCCCAAGGCAATGACCAAGTTGGAAGCTCTCCAGCATTTACAGAGCTTGGGTCAGACCGGTGACGCTGGCTATGCTGTAGCCAACAAGCTGGCAGAAAAGACCAAGATCGCTAAAAAGGGCGAAGTACGTGTCAAGGCCACCAAGGCTTCGGTTAAATCCGCAGACAAAGTAGCAGCCTAAATGTCACAGGGGCTGGTGCATACCATAAGTCCCCTGATATTAATTTTGTTGTTTGTAAGCTCAGAGGCTTGATCATGCGTTATGTAACCGAAACAAACATTCCAGTAAACTCGAGTAAAACTGGTGAGTTAGGCAAACAGTGCAGACAACAAAACTAATATTTCTAGCAGTACCTATCTTATTATCAGGTTGTGCGGCGGCCCCTGTGATCGTGACTGGTCTGGGCATAGGCAGCGTGGCCATAAACGAAACCACGGGTCGTACTGTGTCTGATCATGCTGTGAGTGCAGTGCGAGATCAAGACTGTAGACTGGGACGGGCCTTCCGACAAGAAGACGTGTGCCAGCCCGATGGCACGATCAAGCTACAAGTGACCACCTCAGGTGTGGAAGCTTCGTCCGTGCAAGAAATCGAAAGCAGATACCGATAGCATAAGTATTTTTATGCTGGAACATGTAGAACTAGACCAAGCCATACGCTTGGCCATCTTGAACCTGTGTGTGGTCTTGTATGACTGTGGCATCACGGAAATACACGTGGGCGGTATCATGCGTGTGCTGGGCGTGCCCGATGACAAGGCCGCAGCACATGATCTTGAACGCATGGTATTGGACGGAGATTTTGTTAAATATGTAGAGCAGATCAATGCGCCCAGGCCCAATGATCAAACCCTACATTAAATGACCTCAGCCACTTATCGCAGCGACCAACCGCTTTTTACCGTGATTGTACGTGACACAGATGCCCGTAATCTGCTGACACGTTGGTGCTCTACCTCCAAGAGCATAGCGGCCCGAGTAGAAGACAATCGCATGCACCTTTTCGATCACAACACACTTAGCCTGTTCATGGTCACATGGACACACGGTTGGGATTCGGTGATAATCTGGGATCCTTGGGCAAAACGGCACATCAATATTTGACAAGCCAAGATTTTGTAGTATAATTAACAGGTGCACTCAGCACATTAACCTAAGGAAACACAATGAGCAATCATGAAGCAATCAAAACAGCATTCGAAACCTACATCGCCGAAAATGACAAGTTCTCAGGCAAAGGCGTTAAAGCATCTGCTGCGCGAGCTAGAAAAGCTCTCCAAGAAATGTCCAAGGCCATCAAAGAGCGCCGCAAAGAAATCACCGCAGAAAAAGAAGCCTTAGCGACCAAGTAACATGAGCGACCATGACGAACGGCTGGAGGAGATTTTGGCCGAATGGGATCTGGACCCAGGCAAAGATGTGGATACCTACACTGTAGATTTCAGCGGCGTACATAACAACGTGAGTTTGACCTCACCATACACTGTCAACAACGTGAATTTGAGTGCATTAGGGCAGTTCCCCAATGCTGTGTTCACTACGTCCAGCACAGGCATCAACACACCCTGGGTTCAATCACCACCCATGGCCGGTCCAAAGATAAAGTTGGAAGGTGCAAATGCAGACATTGAAATCAACGGTGTGAGCCTGTGGGCAACCATGCAGGAAATCAGCAACCGACTCAACATCATGCACGCTAATCCTGAACTGGAAACACAATGGGCCGAACTGCGTGCGCTGGGCGAGCAGTACCGCAAGCTGGAGCAACACATCAAAGACAAGCAGGCCACGTTTGATCGCATACGAGCCATGCCTGCACCTGACGTAGATTGACATCAACCGATTGGCGTGCTATAATAGCTGTACAAAATGGCAAAAATGAGTAAAAATTTGGGGTTATTTGGGCCTGATCAAGATCAGGAACTAAGTATTTTAGAGAGTAGAAAACACAACCGGGCTGTTGTTTCGACAAACAGCGGAGGATTACAAATCGCTTCTACTCCACAACGGATTGGCCAGTGCCGTGAAGCTGGTCTTTTTCAAAGAGGACTTCGGAAATCCTCTTCATTGACAAATGGTATGAGCCCGGCGGAAACAAAGTCAGGCTCGGAGAGTATGGCACTGAGGCCCGAGGTCTACATCTGTCCTACGACTTTGTCCATGCGCCCATCCTGGGCACTCCGGTGAACGGCTCACTATAGCCGACGGGAGAAGACATTGAAGACCTCTTCAAAGTTCAACTTAGGTAGCACAGCAATAAAATTAGGCAGTTTCTTGGCCGTGGCCTTGGCAGTGATTTCAGTTACTGATTCCAAACTTGATGCCCTGCGAGCCAGCAACGAAGTGGCACGTCAAGGCTTCGTTAGTGCTGCAGATCGTGCCCGACAACTGGATTGTCTCACAAGAAACATCTACTGGGAAAGTGCCACTGAGCCTTTTGAAGGCAAGGTAGCCGTGGCCCAGGTCACCATCAACCGTGTGGAGTCGGGCAGGTTTGCACCCGATATCTGCGGAGTTGTTTATCAAAAGAACATTGTGTATGACAAAGTGATTTGTCAGTTCTCGTGGTTCTGTGATGGCTCCAGCAAGATCCGGCCCATATATCCAGCACACTGGCGAGAAAGTGAAGAAGTGGCCAAAAAAGTTCTACTGGAAGGTTTCCGACTGCCCAGCTTGAAAAACGCCTTGTATTTTCATGCGGACTATGTCAAGCCACAGTGGGGCAAACCACAGGTGGCCAAATTTGGGAGACACATCTTTTATGCGGAAAAAATATGATAATCAAATTAGAAGCTTTATTGAATTCTGTAAGAACCTGGTTAGATCAACACTGGCCCAAAGTAAGTGCTGAAACCCTGGGTTGGTTGGCTGTTGTAGTCATACACTGCGCCACCATACCCACGCTGTTGGCCTTGCTCACCGGACTGTCTGATACAGTTCCTAATCTAGACATTGTGCTGTTCATGTGGACCGGCCTGGTGTTGTTGTTTGCCCGAGCTGTGGTGTTAAAAGACATGTTGAACATCGTCACAATTGGAGCCGGCTTTATAACTCAAGCAGTTATAATGGCCATGATCTTGTTCAAATAAACGGTTGACCAAAAACTCCAAAAGTGTTATAATAGTAGTATGAATAAAAGATCTGGAGGGTGTGTATGGCGTTTCATTTAGAAGGTCCCTGGCTTACTACCACAGGCAAGAAAAAAGGCCCTAGACGCTGGGCATCAGCGGAAGCCAAGCGCAAGGCCGAACTGCTACAACAAGAATGGGAGCAACGCCTGGGCAACTTCAAACGGATGGCTCCTAAGTTCAGCAGAACTCCTGCTCCACCTCCAAAACCCGCAGGTACACTGACCGTGACCATGCGTGTGCCGCCCGGACGTGAAACTCCAAGAATCGAGAGTCGTGACACAGGTTGGTTGCCCTGCACAAAAAGCGAAGACCAGGCCTACACCGGAACCAAGGTCAAGGGTGTGGGCATCATGCACAAAAGCAACATGGTTCCTATATTCAGCGATGAAGAAGCTGTAGAGATAAGTAAGATGAGGAGATAAACAACAGTTTTGGCCAAAGAAGACGTGATAAAAATGGAAGGTATTATCCAAGAAGTCCTACCTAATACCACCTACAGAGTACTGATAGAAAACTTTGCCCAACCCATCTTGGCCAGCTTAAATGGCCGCATGAGAATGCACAACATCAAGGTCCTGGCCGGTGATGTAGTAGAACTAGAGTTTAGTCCTTATGACCTTACTCGAGGACGCATCACTCGACGCCGATAACCATGTCTAACTGGTACTGCCCACTGCCATTTAGGCATGCCTACGTTGACAGCACAGGTATAGCACCATGTTGCCAAACTCCAAGATACCAGGTATCGTTAGACCAATGGTCCACACATCCAGAACTATTAAATTTACAACGAGAGTTACTTGACGGAGTTACTCCCAAGATGTGTCAAGGTTGTGTTCGACAAGAATCTGCATATGGAACTAGTTTGCGAACCAACAGCAACAGAGATTACGACAATAAAGTGTTTACCGAAACCAAACTTGATTTTATTGATTTTAGATCAGTGAACATTTGCAATTTTAAATGTCGTAGTTGTAATCCAGTATTCAGTCATGGCATAAATCAAGAAATCAACAACTACCCCGAACTGCAAAAGTTTTTTGGCCCGCCTGCTACAGGCAAGACTGTATCAGTCACAGATATCAACATAGACTGGATCATGCGTAATCTAGGATCGCTTAAAAGAATTATGTTTACCGGTGGCGAGCCTACGGTGATTCCAAGAGTTCGAGAACTGGTCAAGAAAATTAAACAAGACCATAAAGATATAATGGTCATGATCACTTCAAACGCAAGTTTTCAAGATGACTTTTGGTTTGAAATAACCGAGCAGTTACCAAACCTACATTGGACCGTAAGCATTGATGCTGTTGGCCCTGCTGCCGAAATTGTTAGACATGGATCCGACTGGGCAGTAATAGATCGGAATGTGGCTTGGTTGGCGCAACATGCTCAAAGTCTGGATATAAATTCTGTTGTGTCCAATTTGACAGTTTTTGCAATAAAACCTTTGCTAGAGTTTGGTAGGCGTATGCAACGACTGAGTATTACTCCCCTGGGACGGCACGGCGATCTAGGATGTCGCCATCAGTTTTTTGTTTGTCAACGTCCATATTGGTTGGCCGCTGATAATTTATCAGAAGAACTACTACCATTGGCGGTAGATTATTTAAAATCTTGTTTGACATTGGATTTGGATGACGAGCAAAGAAATATGTTGACCGGCCTAATTGCTCAGGTTGCATGTGCCAAATTTGATGCAAAATTGTGGGCAAGCAGTGAGTTGTATAATCAAACTTTGAATCAGATTAGACATGAAAATCATTTAACATTATATGAGGCACAACCGTGAAAACAAAAATAGTTGGATTTGGCGACAGCTTTGTTTTTGGCAGCGAGCTCGCCGACAATGATGATGGTAAATCTAGTTGGATAGGACAAGCCGCAAACCAATTAGGGGTTGAGTATGAGACCTCGGCTGTGCCTGGATGTGGCAATGAAAACATCAGTCGCCAAATACTAACCTATTTTTCAAATAACTCCAGTGACAATGTGCTGGCTGTAATTAACTGGACCTGGGGCGCCCGTTGGGATTTTTATATTCCGCAAAAAGAAATTTGGACCACACTAGGGCTAAGTTGTGTGCCATCTAAGTTGGCACCACTGGTAGGATCTGAAGAAGCAGAAAAAGTTTTAGACTTCTATGGAAAATATCCTGGACACAGCACACTCTGGGACAAGTTTAGAACTTTACAAACCATTTATTCTACACAACAGTTTTTAAAACATCTCAATGTTCCTAGCATACAAACATACATGGACTGCGAAATGTGGGATACTACTTGGCATGCTCCGGATTATATACAAACACTACAGAACCTTACCAAGGAACCCCTACAGACTTTTGAAGGATTGACTTTTTTAGATTGGAGTTACAAACATGGATTTACTGTGACCGATCCTGGATTACATCCACTTGAAGAAGCGCACAGTGCAGCCTGTGAGTTGTGGGTAGATACTTATGCACAGGCACTAAAAGCATAAATACACTTATGCACCTGAGTATAAGACAAGACCTAGATCTACTGGAAGCCACTACCCGTCCGGCCAAGCTGGAAACCACACCCCTGCCCTATGCAAAAGATGCGCTGGAACCTGTGATGAGCGAGGCCACCATTGATTATCACTACGAACACCTGGCCAAGGGCTATGCCCGACGCTACAATGACGACAACACTGGCAACAGCGGCGGCACCTATGTTAAAGATTTCAACCGTGCCGGCAACTTCCTGCACAACAAGTTTTTTCCACAACTACGACCCCCAAAAGGTGCCAACCGTCCCAAGGGTGCTGTGCTAGAGCTCATAGAATCAAAGTTCAAAACCTACGAAGATTTCAAACAAGCTTTCAAAGACGTTGCCATGAAGATACAAGGATCTGGCTGGGCGTATCTCAGCACAGGTGGCGACATCAAGACCATTGCCAACCATGCGGTACGCACCGACATCTGTGTGCTGGTCGACTGGTGGGAGCATGCATGGGCCCTGGATTATCAAGCCGACAAAGAACGGTACCTGGACAATATCTGGAAGATCATTGACTGGGACGTCTGCAATCAACGACTTTAAGGAACACAAATGATCACAGTTACCGAATCAGCTATAGCAAAAATCCAAGATATCCTGGCCGAAGAAAACAACACCAATCTCAAACTCAGAGTGTTTGTACAGGGTGGTGGCTGTTCGGGTATGAGCTATGGATTTACCCTGGACGAAACCCAAAACGAGGATGACTGGGACCTGGAAATTTCCGGTGTCAAAGTCTTGGTGGACAGCATGAGCGGCGGCTATCTACAAGGTGCAGTGATCGACTACAAAGACGACGTCATGGGTGCCAGTTTCAGCATTAGTAATCCAAAAGCCCAGACCACCTGCGGTTGCGGAAGCAGTTTCAGCCCGTATTAGACTCCCCGTATCACTAGCTTGACCTTGTGCTAAATACTAGCCAGAGGACGCATATCTATGGCTCAGTTAACCATTGTCACCACACCCACCAATTCTGGTGACGGCACGCCGTTGTCCACGGCGTTCAACTACTGCAACAGCAATTTCAGTGAACTTTACAGCCGGGTGCAAACAGATCCTCCAGCCACACTGGTGGGCCAAGTGGGCGACACAGCCGGCATGTATGCCTATGATGAAAACTTTTTTTACTACTGTTTTGCTGATTTTGATGGCTCCACTGTCATCTGGGGTGAAATAGCCCAGGCCGGCAACATATCAGTGACCAGCATACAGCGTGGCAACAGCAATGTGACCATAGCTGATTTGGGTGCAAACGTGACCGTGGGCGTGGGCGGCGTGGCCAATGTGGCTGTGTTTAGTCCCACTGGCCAACAGATTCTGGGTGCAGTTTCAGCCACAGGCAACGTCACTGGCAGTTTTATCCTAGGCAACGGCAGCCAGCTCACAGGCCTGCCAGCGACCTATGCCAACAGCAACGTAGCCGCATACCTGCTGACCAACACCGCCAACATCGCAGCCGGCAACATTTCAGCCACTGGCAATGTCACAGGTGGAAACATAGTCACAGGTGGCATCATTTCAACCTCAGGAAATGTGGCCGCAGCTGGTGTGATTTCAGCCACTGGCAACATTGTGACCACGGGCCTGTTTGTTGGCAACTTCCAGGGAAATGTCACCGGCAACTTTGTTATTCCCGGAGCCAACACACAGGTGGTATTCAACACCAACGGCAACGCTGACGCTGTCGCAGGCATGACCTTTGACACCAACGGACCCAATCTGTTCACGGTCTTGGGCACCATCAGCAGCCAAGGCAACGTGGTTGCAGGCAACATCACCACAGGCAATGTGGTCACTGCCACTGGCAACGTCACAGGTGGAAACATCGTCACAGCTGGTCTAGTCACAGCCACTGGCAATGTCACAGGTGGAAACGTAAACACTGCTGGTCTAGTCACTGTCACTGGCAATGTCACAGGTGGAAACATCGTCACAGCCGGCTTGATCACAGCCACCGGAAACATACAGGGTGGCAACATACGCACCGCGGGTGCTGTAACAGCCACAGGCAATGTGTCGGGTGGCAACGTGTTGGTCACCACAGACGTACAGGCCGGAGGCAATGTCAGTGCAACCACGCACACCGGCACCACGGTCAGTGTCACAGGCAACATCACCGGAGGCAACATAAGAACAGCCGGCGTGATCACTGCCACAGGCAACATCACCGGCAACTACTTTATCGGCAACGGCAGCCAGTTATCCAACGTCAATATCAATACCATCAGCAACGGAAACAGCAACGTGCTAATCGCTTCCAGTGCTGGCAACGTTTCTATCAATGTCAACGGCGTCAGTCCGGTGGCTTTGTTTACTCCCTTGGGTGTTGTAGTAGAAGGCAATGTGTCAGCCACAGGGAATGTGTTGGCACCTGCTATAGTGGGAGGCACACTCACTGGTTCATCAACATCGGTAACTGGCAACGTAACTGGTGCCAACGTCAATACCGGAGGTCTAGTCACTGCCACTGGCAACATCACCGGTGGTAACCTACGCACGGCTGGTGTGATAACAGCCACTAGCAACATCACCGGTGGCAACATTCTATTCAACTCTGGTGTGGTCAGTGGTTCGGGCAACATCACCGGTGGCAATGTCGGTGTAGGCACCGGCACAATCACTGTGGGTAACATTGTCAACGGCAATGGCAATGGAGTAGGCAACATTGGCACTTCCGGCACTCGTTTCAACACTGTGTTTGCCCAGGCTACCAGCGCTCAATACGCAGACTTGGCAGAAAACTATGTGGCAGATGCAGATTATGCCCCAGGCACAGTGGTTGTATTTGGTGGCGAAGCAGAAATTACCATCAGCAAAGATGCTGCTGATGAACGTGTGGCTGGTGTGATCAGCACACAACCAGCACACCTTATGAATGCCGGACAACCTGGATTGCCTGTGGCCCTGCGGGGTCGTGTTCCAGTTCGGATCATAGGACCAGTTTTTAAAGGTGACAGCTTGGTCACATCCAGCACGTCTGGACATGCACAAAGTGTAGGTCGTGACCGATCTTACGCCCAAGCTGTGTTTGCCAAGTCTGTAGAAACCAACACCAGTCCTGGCGAAAAGATCATCACCGCGGTAATATTGTGACATGTCGCAACCAACCTGGGTCACTCCTGCAGGCACACTAGCTACCATACCCGAAGGTGTGTTTTACAGCACGCCCTTGGTGGCCACGGCTGACGACACAGTTTTTTATTCGGTCATAGCAGGTAGATTGCCTCCGGGCATACAGGTGGATCAGACCGGAGTCCTGGCCGGCCTGCCCGAAGCCATCAGTGAAGTTCAGGGTGTAGCACAACCCGTGGTCAATGACACCACCAGCCAGTTTGCTGTGCGGGCCTATACCAAGACCACTGTGGGCGGAGTCACTGTTATCACAGGTCTGGCAGACCGCACATTCACCATCACAGTCACTGGCCAAAGCACAGTGACTTGGACCACGCCTGCAGGCTTGGTCTTGACCGACTTTGATGGCTCACAGATCGAGCCGCTGACCTTGGCCTATTCGGATCCAGATCCCAACAGCACCAATACTGTGAGTCTGGTGGCTGGCGCTTTGCCGCCCGGACTTGCTGTCAGCAGTCAAGGCGTGATCACGGGCTACATAACGCCCAATCCCACAGCCACACAGACCACTGCCACTTACTCATTTACCCTGCGTGTGACCAACGGCGTCAGTGCTGATGTACGCACATTCAGCATATTAGTATATGCCCGCAGCCGGATGACCGCAGACAACACACAGGTCACGGCCGACAACACTTTCATCACCGCAGACATCAGTCCTGTGCAGACTCCCATCATCACCACACCCACTGGCAGTATTGGTAGCACACGCAGCGACAACTTCTTTGCTTTCCAGTTCCAGGGTTTGTACTATGACGGTGACCCCATTGAGTTTGAAGCCACCACCATGTTGCCACCTGGACTGATCCTGGATCCGGTGTCAGGATGGCTGTACGGACTCATACCATTTGAAGGCATAGTAACCAATACCTACGATTTTTCACTGAGAGCAAGAGATGCGCTGGTGCCCTCAGCAGTCAGTGCGGCCTATGCATTCAGTCTCACTGTGACTGGTCCGGTCAATTCGGATGTGATCTGGTTGACTCCGACCAATCTGGGCACCATAGACAACGGTGCCACCAGCACGTTTTATGTAGCAGCAGAGAATGTGGCCGGTTTGGCCTTGCAATATCAGCTGAAATCTGGCAGCGACAGCAGGTTGCCCCAAGGCCTGCAACTGTTGCCATCGGGTCACATCGCAGGTCGGGTCAGTTTTGATACCTTTGCGTTAGACGGTGGAACCACCACGTTCGATGTTGGTCTCAACACCGTGAATCAACCCACGACCTTTGACTTGGTCAACACATTCACTGTCACAGCCACCAGCATCAACGGTCTGGTCGACGTGGACAAAACCTTTAGCATCACTGTGATCCGACGCTATGATCAACCTTTTGACAATCTTTACATACAGGCCATGCCGCCACAGCAGGATCGAGATCTTCTAGCCAGCCTGTTGCAGAATCCTACTATATTTCCTCCGGACTTGATCTATCGTGCGGATGATCCCAACTTTGGTGTGGCCCGTCGAGTGATCTACAATCATGCCTATGGACTCACAGCGGCCACTTTGGATGACTATGTGGCCAGCCTGGATCGTAATCACTACTGGAAAAATCTTGTGCTGGGCGAAATTAAAACAGCACAAGCTCTGGATGATGCAGGCAATGTGATCTACGAAGTGGTGTACAGTGCTGTGATTGATGATCTGGTCAACAACAAAGGCCAAAGCGTGAGCAAGCAAGTATCCTTGGCATTTCCCATCAATGCCGACGACTCCACACAGATTGACAGTGTGTACCCCAACAGCTTGATCAACATGCGTGATCAGGTCATTGATACGGTAGGGCAGGTCAGCCGGGTGTTGCCACGCTGGATGTTGACCCGGCAAGCCAATGGCACTGTGCTGGGATTTACTCCGGCCTGGGTCATAGCCTACACTGAACCTGGACAAAGTGGGCAGATTGCCTACAACATACAAACACAGTTCGCCAGCCAGCTGAACTTGATCGACTTCCGTGTGGATCGCTATGAACTGGACAACTTCCTGACCAAGAACTGGGATCGCCAAGACCAACATTGGACTCCACAACCACCCACACTGACCACTTTTGATCTGAGTCGCGAACTGGCCACCTGGATCAACGACGCTGACGTTATCTGCACCTGGGAAGACAATTTTGACACCTTGGCCACTTGGACCTATGGCACTCCCGGCGCCAACAATCTGGGCACAATCTTTGATGGTGGCAGCCTGCAATTTATAACACCTGTGGACATGTACAGCAGTGACAACAGCACCACTACCAACACCACAGAATTTGATAAATATCTGGTATTTCCCAAAAGAAACATTTTACAATAGGTTTTTTTATGACAACAGTCCCGTTTACGTTTGGCAATGAAGACAGTCCGATTCCGCTGAGTCAGCTGGACGCTAACTTTGCCGTGACGCCACAGTTTGCCAACACCGCTGGTAATGTGACCGGCAACACGCAGGCCAACATCACCGCTGTGGGCACCCTTACCTCACTAGCAGTCACCGGCAATGTCAACGCAGGAAATCTGCGTACCACAGGTCAACTCAGCACCACGGGTAATATCACCACAGGAAACATACTCACCGGCGGTGTCATTAGTGCCTTGGGCACAGTCACAGGCGGAACTGTGTGTGCCACCGGTAACATTGTTGCCGGCAACATCACCACAGGTGGGTCTGCAAGTGCCACTGGTAATGTGATCGGGGGGAATGTAACCACTGCTGGACTAATCACTGCTGCTGGTAATATCATCACACAAAGCCAGATCAGTGCCACAGGCAATATAACCACAGCAGCCAATTTTATTGGTAACTTCCTGGGCAACATCACTGGCAACATAGTGGGCGCACCCGGCAGCAATACCCAGGTCACCTACAATCTCAACGGCAATCTAGATGCAGTGGGTGGATTGACCTACAACAAAGATTCTAATGTACTGACCATACTGGGTCAAGTGAACTCACAGACCCTGGTTGTTTCTGGCACGTCACAACTGGTAGGTGTGGCCACAGCCCCTACTGCACCCAATGCCACTTCCAATAATCAGGTGGCAACCACGGCCTTTGTGCAGAATCAGATCAACGAAAATGCCACAAATGTGGCCATTACTGGTGGCAATATCACTGTTACCAATCTTACTGCCAACGGTGGTAATATCACGGCTACCACTTTCAGTACCACCAATTGGACCGTGCGTGAATTCAGCGGCAACTTGTTTTTTCAGTATGCCGGGGCCAACAAGGCCAAACTGGACAGCAACGGCAACTTTACCACCACTGGCAACGTGACCGGCTTTGGGACCTTGTGATGGCCTTGCCCTCGAGTGGACCATTATCTCTGACAGACATCCAGGCCGAATTTGGCGGCACCAATCCCATCAGTATCAGTGAATACTACAAAGGTGGGGCATTTGTGCTGACGACTGATTTTGCGCCCAATGTACCCACATCTGGCACCATCAACATCAGCGATTTTTATGGCGCCAGGAAGACTACAGCAACTACTCTTACATTTACCACAGCCGGCGATAATTTGTTTGTTGTGCCGTCCACGGTGGTGGGCAACTTGCAAATAGTGACCATGACCGGTGCCGGTGGTGGAGGAGGTGGTTCAGACAGTCAGTCTGGTCTCCCTGGCTACGGCGGATTAACCATAACTGGAGGATCGTTCCAGGTATCAGCAGGAGATGTGGTCAATTGTTTTGTCGGCGGTGGTGGTGGTCCCGGAGGATCTGGAGGTGGAGGTGGAGGTGGAGGTGGCAAGATTATCTGCTCCAAACTACATGAGCTTGGCCTAATGAGCAGAGATATATATCTAGCAGATCAAGCCTTTGGAGCAGAGTTATTACGCACACGTCCGGATATCTACAATGGTTATCGTGCCTGGGCCGAAATAGTGGTGGACTGGATGAGTGGCCAAGGCCCCAAGATGATGCCCTGGATGACCGATGAAGAATTTGGAAAATCGGCTCAGCGTTGGTCCACGTCGTGGGCTCAAGACATAGCCACACCCTGGGCCGAACACATGGCCTACAAGATGGGCGCAGTTGAAAAAGACAACGTCACTGGTCGCATGATCACACTAGTGGGGATTCCTATCTGCAAGCTGGTAGGTGTATGGCGTCATATTTTTGGTGAAAGCAAACAGCCAGCAGGATTTGGCAAAGGTATACTGTTAATACCAGTGTTTGTATTGTTGTACTCAATAGCAAAGTGCGGCCAATTATTTCAAGCGAGAAAAACATGATACTAGCACAAAACATAATGGCACTGACTGCAAATGAACGTGCCCAACTGTTCGCCATGCTGTCCGAGCACATAGATATTTTTATCAAAATATTGCCCAATATCACCCTGTTAAATCAGATCAAAACAGACACCTTGCCTACATCTTCGCAGGATCCATTGACCCAGTCTTACCTGGTCTGGAAAAATCAAACATAAGGAACACATCATGTCTGGATCAAATTACTCAGGTGGATTAGGTGGCAGTTTTGGTGGTGCTGGCTTCAGTGGTGGGGGCGGTGGAGGGGGCTCTGCATCTGTAATTTTTGTCAATGGCGTTGTCAAGGCCGTAGCCGGCGGTGGAGGCGGTGGAGGCGGTGGAGGGCAATTCTCCGGCGGGATACCCAACAACAATAATCCAGGAACTGCTGGAACCACACAAGGAGCACCAGGTCAGGGCAAAGGCAGCGGTGACGGAGCTGGTGGAGGTGGTGGTGGAGGTGGCCAAAATGGCGGAGCGGGCGGGTCAACGTCCGGCGGCGATGATGGTGCATTTTCCGGTGAAAATGGCAACTGTTTGGCTCCTGGAGGCGGTGTGATATCCGGTGGAGTGCTAGGTGGAGGTGGTGGAGTAAACACCACCGGACCCAGTGGTAGCATAACTGTTAGCTTTTTTTCATGAACCTAGTATTTTAGTCCGATTATACACATGATAAATATAGCAATATAAACTAGGAACATCTATGACCAGTGCAATCAACCCCAACAATATCGACGGCGCTTATCCCGTAGCCGGACAGGACAACAACAGCCAAGGATTCCGTGATAATTTTACCAACACGGCAACCAATTTCCAGTATGCTGCCGACGAAATCTCAGATCTACAGGCCAAAGCTGTGCTTAAATCTGCCCTGGTCGGTACTACCTTAGACAACAACATGGGCGGCAGCGTGCTCAGCAACGCACAACTGCAAGACATGAGTGAAACCGTGGTTTCCTTGGGCACAGTGGCAGGTAGCACCACTATAAACTACGCTCTGGGCAGTGTCCAGACCTTGACCACCAATGGTGCTGTGACCCTGGCTTTTAGCAATTTTCCACCAGCAGCCACAGCCGGAACTGTGCGTGTTGTGGTCACGGTGGCCAATGTTATCCACACCTTGATATTTCCGTCTGCGGTCACAGTCAATGCCCGTGGTATACAGGGCCTGAATACCAGCACCGGTGTGATCAGTTTTGCAGCCACGGGTGTATACAGCTTTGAATTTACCACTACCAATGGTGGCACCACTATTTCGGTTGTGGAAGTCAACAAACAACTACAACCCTTCAACAACAGCAGTGAAGACCTTACTTCCACTTCGGCAGCAAATCTGGCCCTGACCACCAGTTTTTTCAGCACTGTTACCAGCGAAACGGCCACCTTGGCCGCCGGAGTAAATGGTCAGATCAAGACCTTTGCCATGTACTTGGCCAGCGGCAACATGGTCATCACAGTGACCAATGCCGGCTGGGGCGGTTCCACAATCACTTTCACTTCCACAGGACAGGCCTGTACCTTGCAGTACATCAACGGCAAATGGTTCTGCATTGGCAACAATGGTGCCACTTTCGCCTGATCAAACTGCTTGACACAGCAGTTAAAAGCCTGTACAATTAGGGCATGGAACATCCTTTGATCGGTAGTCTAGAGCAGTTTACAGCGGATCAGTTGCTGACCACAATAACCGAATTGAACCGTAAGTTGGGCGTGGCCCAGCGCATGGGCAATGCTGACCTGTGTAATCAGATAAGAATGGCCATCGAAAGCCATCAATCCAAATATCAAGAAAAACTAAGAAAAGATACCGACAACAACTTTGATGATGTGATAGACATTTCATGAACGTGAGACTCAAATACGACCTACATTTCAACGCAGGTGTGTACTATCGTGACAACACCATACTCAACAACTACAGCCTGCGACTGTGGATGATCACCAATACTGAACTGGCTGAAGATCAGAACACAGCGTTTGAGCGCATGAAATATTTTGTGTACAATCATGTAGACAATACCATGTTCATAGATCGTGCCGAACAAGAACAGTGTGCTAAATTCCTACAGGCAGGATTGAATATAACCACCATGCCCGGAGACCCAGTGGACCAGTTGATCGGCATCATGCTGTATCACAAACTCAATGCCATCATGGAACAACGCATGACCATAGTGGAAACAGAACTGTCCAGTTCGCAGGGACAGGCCATGACTTACCTGCACAGCGAAGGAGAAAATACCTTGGGGGTGGAGGCGCCGACCTGGTGGCTCAGTGCAGATCTGGCACACAGCGATTTTGCCTTGCCCGAGTCTGAAAAAGTAGTCAGCATGCAGACCACCACGGCCTGGAGAGATTTGGATCTGGCCTGGTCTGAACTGCCGCCATCCATGGATCATGGCAACATAGTGGTATTTGCCGATTTCAAGCCCAACAATGAAGCAAAATAAGTTTGGCGAACTGATCTTCAGTGATTCAGATGTCATAGACTTGGTCATGCAAGGTCATGATCCTGCGATATTTGCAGACATGATCGTGGATGCCACTGTGGATCTTAGTCGGTGGCCTGACTGGGCCGATCCTGTGCCTGGCTTTAAACAACAACGCATTCATAACTGTTCGGTGCCAGAATTCCATGCCACACAACAACAACACTGGCACATGCCCGATGCCTATAAAAACATGGACATAGCCCAACATGTGCTGAGCTTGTGTGCCACCGACGCCGAACTGCAACGCTGTGGTACTGAGCTCATGCTGTATCAGGAACGTGGACTGTTTGATCTCCTGCGCTATCTTGCTTATCTGGTCGATGTTATGCGGCAAAACGCCATCATCTGGGGTGTAGGACGTGGCTCCAGCGTGGCCAGTCATGTGTTGTATCTCCTGGAAGTGCATCGCATCAACAGTTTATACTATAATTTAGACATACACGAATTCCTGCGTTAAATACCATACTCAACAAGGAAACAATATGACCAGCAAAGTTTACAGAAGCGCACAGGGTAAAAGCGTGGATCTGGGCACAATCATGTTACAGAACGAACATGTACGGGCCGTGGGCAACATGAATGTCAACGCTCGCGGTGACAGATTGGACAGCAACAACCAGGTGCTGGAAACCAAACCACGCCAGATACAGCGCCAAAATGCCCGCACTACCAATGTTAGTGCCACTGACGTACACACCAGCTCGATCAAGGCACGCCGACAAGCGGCCGTCGTACACAAGACAGAAGCAACAGTTGCACCCGTGGCAACACCACAGCCTGAAACTGTTACCCAACCACCTGCGCAAGATGAAACAGCCACGGGCCGTATACCCACAGGCGGCTTGGCCGCGGCCATAGCTCGCAACCGCGAAATCAAGCAAGAACTGGAAAAAACCCAACGCCAGCGGGCCAAAGAACAAGGCGTCAAACGGATCTGACATGATAAAACCAGCCTATTCACCACATCAGATCACACGAGATCAGATTAAAGCCCTGCATGACAATGTGTTGGTGGCAGACATGGAGTTTGACACACGCATCACCCAGGCCGGCTTGATCCTGCCCAACGACAATGGCACCACGCTGGGCATCCGGCCCAGATGGGGCCGTGTGTATGCTGTGGGCAATGAACAACAAGATGTGCGTGTGGGTGACTGGATCCTGGTGGCACACGGGCGCTGGACCCGAGGGCTGGACATAGAAGATGGTGAAACTGAACACCGCAGGACCATAAGAAAGATCGATCCCAAGGACATACTCATGGTGTCAGATGGGCCCGATCGGCCCCAGGATCAAACCTGGAGTTCGGCCATACATGTGCAGAAACAAAGCAGAGATTGATCTTGCCCATGTATGAGGCCACAGTGCGAACTCCCGAGGGAGAGAAAAAGGATCGCGTGTGGGCACGAGATTTAGCCGAGGCCAGGATGTTGTTGGAACAACGTCATGGTCCTAGAAACGTCCCCTACATTCCGCATATCATACCCAGCTGATGGGATTCCGGAAACCCAATCTTGACGCGGCCAGGCAGGTCATTCGCACCTGTTTGGTTGAAATACACAGTCCCTACAATGACGGTTGGACAAGTAGTAGTTGCAAACATGATCTTTATGTGTTAAAATCATGGTTAGAAGATGAATATATGAAATTGCCAACTTTTGTGGGAGAAGAGGCATGGGAACAGGAACGGGTAGTAGAAATATTAAAGCGGTAAAGCTGGCCCGTTGCAGTGTCTGCGACGCAGTGTCTGCGGAAAAATTCCTCAACCCGACTGCGACTGGCAACAAGGACGTTGTCCACATCGTCCGCCCAGTGGACTAAAACAACCATAGGTAATTTTTTCAATTTTTCAACAAACGGAGACAACATGCCACTGACCAAACCAACCCGAACACAACTACCGGATCCACGCCGGCACAAAATTATTAGCTTTGTTAAAAGTGGCATCAGGATTGTGGCCTTCGGATTCCTGGCCTACTACGAAATACAAGCAGCCGCGGTGTTGTTGCTGGTGGCCGAACTGGTAGGCATAGCGGAAGAAATGGTATGAAACAACTTTGGGTAGAAAAATATCGTCCCACTACTGTGGATGGTTATGTGTTTGTGGATGCCTCTCAACGTGAACAGGTCCAGAGTTGGATCCAGGACCGAAGCATACCCCACCTGTTGTTTTCAGGCAGTCCTGGCACAGGCAAGACCACCTTGGCCAAGATGCTGATCAACGAACTAAAGATCGACGAATATGATGTGATGTGGGCCAACGGCAGCAAAGAAGCACGCAAGATCGAGTGGGTGGACAAACTGATTTCGTTTTGCCAGACCATGCCGTTTGGTACATTCAAGGTCGTGCTGATTGATGAAGCCGACTACATGAATCCTCAGAGTGTGCAACCGGCCCTGCGCAATCTCATGGAAGATTACAGCGATCATGTGAGATTTATCCTGACCTGTAACTATCCCAACAAGATCATTCCGCCCATACACAGTCGTTGTCAGCACATGCACATCGTTAAAACAGATCAAGTAGAATTCACGGCCCGAGTGGCCACGGTGTTGGTCGCAGAAGGTGTAGAGTTTGACATCGACACCCTGGACAGTTATGTGCGAGCCACCTATCCAGATCTACGCAAATGCCTGAACCTGACCCAACAAAACAGTGTAACAGGACACCTGGTGGACGCCGGTTCAGCAGACAAAGCTGTAGGAGACTGGCGACTGGATTGTGTGGATCTGTTCAAGCAAGGTCGTACACGCGAAGCCAGAACATTGATTTGCCAATCAAGCACTCCTGAAGAAGCCGATGACATATTCCGTTGGATGTATGATAATCTAGACCTGTGGGCCCGGGATCCAGAACGACAGGACGAGGCCATCATAATCATACGCAACGGCTTGGTCAATGTGCCCTTGGTGGCCGATCAAGAAATAAATCTCAGCGCCACCTTGTGCGAACTTGCTAATCTAAAATGAATACTGCTGTCGGGTCCGTAGAGTCAGCCATAGATCCCAACAATAGGATTAGTTTTTTATTGGACTGGGAACTGACCATGAAATGCAATTTAGATTGCACTTATTGCCCCACAGGTCTTTATGGTGGACACGACAATAGCACCCGCCATCCACCATTACAAAGGTGTTTAGAGGCACTGGACTTTATGTTTGCGTATGTAGATCTTTACATGTCTGTTAAACCCCAAGGCATTCGCTATGTGATACTCAATGTTTATGGTGGTGAAAGTCTGCATCATCTTGACATAGTCGATATTCTAAGCCAAATTAAAAACAAATATAAAATTTACTCCAACAAGTGGCATCTTACAGTTACTACAACTACCAACGCCATAGTATCCGACAAAAAACTTCGACAAATCATACCTTATATCGATGAATTCACTGTGAGCTATCATACAGAAAACACTGATAAACAAAAACAACAATTCAAAGACAATCTACTTACAATCGCCGGCATCGGAGTCAGACAAAAATGTGTGGTGCTCATGCATCAAAAACCTGATCTCTTCCAAGATGCTATGGACATGATTGACTGGCTCAATCAAAACAATATAAAAGTATTGCCCAAACAATTAGATGGGCACGCAGGATTAGACGGAGATACAAGAATTTACAAGCAACAACAAGTTCAATGGTTTAAAGCACTCAACAAAGATAATACATTTGGGGCACCAGAGGTTTTGTTACAAGACAAATCTAATTCAAATCTAAATGACACAGGTCGTGCCTGTTGTGGAGGACGGCAAATCTGCGCCGATCAGAATTACAAACAAAGACACTTTTATATCCAAAACAAATTTCCAGATTGGTATTGTAGCGTTAATCATTTTTTCCTTTACGTCAAACAGGTCAACGGAGAAGTGTATGTTAACAAAGACTGTAAAATGAATTTTGATGGTGAAGTTGGTCCTATTGGCACGCTTGCTGACACTCAAAAGATTTTGTCTACCCTGCGCGATCAACTCGAGACAGATTCCTTGCCTGTGATACAATGTAAAAAATACAAGTGTCTTTGTGGTCTCTGCGCCCCCAAGGCCAAGAACCAAAAAACTTACAACTCTATCATGGAAAAATACTATCAATGAGATACCTACTATTAACTTATTATACTAGACCTTCGGGCAAGATTGACGAAGTAATGACCATTGCTAAAAAGTTGCGACCACGAGATTGGCAAATGACCAATGTTATACTAGATTTCAAAGAGTGCCAGGTACTGACCTGTAGTGTGGCCGGTATCACGGCCAACAAAGACTGGGATATTATAGTCGGTTACTATTACAAACACTATGCTGCCACCATTGAGCGCCTGTTCCAGGAAAATGGTCACGAACTACCCAAAGAAAAAACTTTTTAAAATGTTGGAAACCGTCACTGGGTTCCATCTCGAACCTACTAACATCTGCACACTAAAATGTGCTGGATGTGCCAGAACCAGATTTATAAATCAATGGCCCAAACATTGGAAAAATCACAATCTTGACATTGATTTGTTGCTGTCATTTTTAGATATCGATCTTTCTGGCAAACGCATGAATCTTTGTGGAAACTACGGCGATCCAATATATCACAGTGATTTGATCAATTTTGTGGCCAAGCTCAAACAGGCAGGAACCACAGTATCAATTACCACCAATGGAAGTTATCAATCTCGAGACTGGTGGCAAGAGTTAACCGGATATCTCGACAGTCAGGACACTGTACGATTCAGCATAGATGGCATGCCAGACAATTTCACCCAATACAGAAAAAATGCCGACTGGCCAAGCATACAAACAGCTATTGAAACCTGTGTGGCCAGTGACTGTCAAACTGTGTGGAAGTATATTCCTTTTTCTTATAATCAACAAAGTATAGAACAAGCTAAAAAATTATGTCAAGACTTGGGCGTAGATTCTTTTTTATTGGACCCCAGCGATCGTTTTGACGAGCAAACTTTAAATTTTTTGCCCGAATACGAAAATTTAATCGGAGAAAGATTTGGCACACAAGAAAAATGGAAAAAAGAAAATATCATACCCCGGGTAAATCCTCGCTGTGGCACAGGTCAGGAACATTTTATTACTGCAGAGGGCTATTATTCACCTTGCTGTTATGTGGCCGATCATAGATTTTATGTTAAAAATCAATTTGGTAAAAATAAAAAACTTTATGACATACGCCGGACTACTTTGAGTCAGTTACTGGAAAACTCTGACGTGATTAATTTTTATCAAAATTTAGATAAGCACGGTGTTTGCCAATTCAATTGCCCAAATTCAAAATCTATTGTATAATTAAGCAATGAAAAAATACAAAAATCTTGATCGCTTGATTCTCACAGACTGTGATGGAGTGTGCCTGGACTGGGAATGGGCATTCAATGTGTGGATGCAGGAACATGGCTTTGAAGAAATAACCGGTAGCAAATTGCAATATGACATGAGCATACGCTACAATGTCAGCAAGGATCAGATCCGCAAGCTGATCAAGGTATTCAATGAAAGTGCTGCCATTGGATTTTTGCCAGCCCAGCGTGACGCCGTTTATTACATCAAACGTCTGCACGAAGAACATGGATTCAGATTCCATGCCATAACCAGCTTGAGCCTGGATCCCAATGCACAAAAACTCAGAGAAATGAACATACACAAACTGTTTGGGCCCACTGCATTCGAACGAATTGTGTGTTTAGACACTGGGGCCCATAAAGACGAAGCTCTTGAAGAATATGAAGGCACCGGATGTTGGTGGATCGAAGACAAGCCGGAGAATGCCGAGGCCGGTTACCGACTGGGACTCAGACCCTTGTTGCTAGAACACGGCCACAACATGCACTATTATCATTCCGACATTGCCCTGGTAAAAAACTGGCGGGAAATCTACCAGGTCGTCACTGATCAATCAGCGTAAAGATCCAGCACACTATCAATGATCTTGTGCCGCTGAATGTCTCGATTGTCTAGATGACACACAGCTATTCCTTTTACACCTCCTTCCTGCAGTCTTTGGCATAGGTCCATTAGACCGTTGTTGCCGCGGTTGCGATCCGCCTGTTCTACATCGCCCGTGACTACTATTTTTGAGCCTTCGCCAATACGGGTCATTAGCATTTTGCACTGACTGGGAGTTGCGTTCTGCATCTCATCAGCTATGATATAGGAGGACTTGAACGTTCGTCCCCTCATAAAAGCCAAAGGTGCTATTTCAATCTTTTGCTCCTCTATCATGACGGCAATGTCAGCGGCTCGATAATATTCTCTGAGTATATCAGTCAAGGGTCTTACCCAGGGATCCATCTTTTGATTTAGGTCTCCGGGCAGGAATCCATGTTGTTCATTTTCCACACCCACTGCCGGACGTGTCAACACTATGCGATCTACTTCACCGGCTCTAAATGCCCGTACTGCTGCCAGCATGGCCAAGTAAGTTTTTCCTGTGCCGGCTGGTCCAGCTGTGACCACAATGTGCTGATCTTCTGCCAGCAAGGCACGCACCAGGCGCTCTTGATTGCGTGTCCTGGGCACGATGTCAATGGGCCGTTGCTTTATGGGTTTTGCTTGATCAAATCTTATGGTGTTTTCTTGCGGTGTCATATGCTGACGTCTTTGTGCTTTTGTTGCTCGTTGTCTACTCAAGTCGAACTCTCCGTGGTAGTTAAGGTTGAATCAACAGCCTCATGCTGTTGTGAGTATTTACAGACGCCGGGTGCAGAGTTTAATGTGGTTAGTTATTTGGGACAGATCATCATAAGTAAAAGACTAGGCTGTAAAATCTCCAAATCTGCTGTGTTGCAAATACACCATAAATAATCACATGAGCAAAACCATTGATCAGGCCATATTCCGCAACGGTGAAGACTATTGGCAAGTGGCCGAGAACATCCGTGATATCTACATGAGCGAAGGCAGCCTGCTCACGCTGTTGGATTTTGAAAGAGTTCTTGATGAGCTGGATTTATATGCTTTCCGTAACTGGCAGATTGGTGAACTGGTTTCTGGACCGGACATTGGCAAATACCGCGTGACCTGCATATTCATGTGGCCCGAGCGACTCATGCCCGATCCACGTGGAGCCCGTAGACTGTTGCCGTTTGACTGTGAAGTCAAGTTTAAAAAAACCAACATGAAGGTGCCCATGCGGATTGAAACACCTGACGACTATCGTCCTGGTACCAAAAAAGCACGCTTGGTCGAAAAGAAAATCTGGCTGGTGTCCATTGCCATGCCCAAGAGCTTGATGAGCGACATACGCACTGGAAGTATAGAACTGGAAGATCAGGACATTGACCTGGCCGATCTTGACGATGCTTACGAACAGGATCTGGACCAAGACAGTTATCAGAATGAAAAGACCGCACAAAATGCACAACAACAACTCCAACAACCAGTTATTTGAAAGCCTGGGCTTCCGGGACTTCGAAGGTCTGCTCAAGCCCACCATACACGTGGATGAGTTCAGTAGCAAGATGGGCGATGACGATGACATCATTGTTGTCAGTTTCTTTGTGCGTGACGCACAGGCTGCCAAGGATCTCATGATGTGGTTTGAAAAAGGCTACGATTTTGTGTTGGATGCAGACCGCAGTCCTGGCGAAATCCGTCCTGGACGTTATCTTGTGTATGTAGAACTACGACGTAGAAGCACCGCAGGTGGCAACGTCGAACAGCTCTTGGATGATCTAAACACTCTCACAGAATTTGAAGATTCATCAGCCTGGACCATGCACTATCGTGACCAAGAAATACCGTTCACACGTGACAGCTTTGATGCCACGGTACCCTTGACTCCCCGGGCCTATCGCGAACGCTACGAAAAAGATCTCAATGAAGTGCGTGTGGCAGCAGGCTTGCCGGTTGTGACCACGTATGATCGCCAAGACCGAGCCTTACAGACCATACAAAGCGCAGCTGGAATTATATAAAGCATTATTAAAAAGTAGGTATATAATTGCCTATGAAAATAAAAAGTTTTGGTTGCAGTTTTATTTTTGGCACCGATCTCAAAGACTGTCCTTCTACTCCAGCCTGTTATAAAGCAAGCAAATTCACATGGCCAGCGTTGGTTGCACAAAAATTAGATGTTGACTACGAATGTCATGCACGTCCTGGTGCCGGAAATTTACAAATCACAGAAAGAATTTACAATCAACTGCAAGATAGCAAAGACGATATCTTTGTAATAGGCTGGTCATGGATAGATCGATTTGATTATTACCAGGAAATCAACTCTTGGCAACCCTGGAACACTTTATTACCGGATGGACGCGACCAATTGTCGAAGACCTACTACAAATATCTGCACACAGAATACAGCGACAAACTAAACAGTCTGCTTAAAATTAAATTAGTGATAGATACACTGAAACAACACAATGTGCAATTTTTGATGACTTACATTGATGAATTACTGTTTGATCAACAGTTCAACACTTCACCAGCAGTTTCACATCTGCAATCTTATGTCTTACCTTATATGACCACATTCGAAGGGCAAACTTTTTTTGATTGGAGCAAACAAAAAGACTTTTTAATATCACCTAATATGCATCCATTGGAACCAGCACATCGAGCTGCCGCAGATTTATTGATCAGTTCTTTTGATAAACAAAAAACAAGCGACCCAGTTCTGCAGGTTCGCGTTTGAATTCCAGCAGTTTGAGATTGTAGAGTTCAGCGAATTCGTTGACCGTTTCGAAGGTCCAAGGGAATATGTCCACATAAGGTCCGGTCCGGTGTGAAATGCCAGGATTGGCACGCAAATAAAATTTTCCGCCGGGTGCCAGCAATTCTACACAGTGAGCAAAACGCTGTTCAACTTCACCTCGGCTGTTGAAATTGATTGATCCCAGGGCAATGATATGATCATGTGTGCCGGACCGGACTTTATAATCTAAAATGTCAACTTCATAATCTGCGCAGTTATTGTAGGGGTCTATGCCGGTCAAATTGGGTATGCGACCTTTGAACGGATGATAGCCACAGCCCACATCTAACACGTTTTTTGGATCCTGCTGTGCAATTTCTTCGGCCAAGGCCCAGCCCGAGTGATCATACTCGCCGGTCCGGGGTTTCCAGATTTCTGCAAAAAATCTATGGGTATAACGCTCACTCAAATCATCAATGATGTCTTTTAATGTGCCACGATAGTCACAGGGCAAGGCCAGTTCTGCTTCCACAGCATCTTTGAACTTTCTATAGCGTGCCGGAGTCCAGGGCAGATCTTCTACCACGGTATCAGCGCCTATGCTGTCACGCACAGAGCCGTATTTGGGCAGTGCAAAAGCTGTGTCTAAATTTTTCTTGATCAGTGCAAAAATTTTGGTATTCATGTAGATTTTTTCCAGAGTTGATAAATAATTTTAACAGAAGGTAAAAAATTTACAACCTGTTGAAATTTTCTATAAGTATTTACACACTTCCAGTGTAGCACAAATTTTTTTAAGGACAATCATGAAACACATTGTAGCAACATTACTATTGATACCTGCCCTGGCATGGGCCTGGCAGCCACCCGCAGGTAAACCTATTACTGCCACTGTGGGCTTTGCTCCTGGATCTGGCAACGAAGTCAGTTTTAGAATCGTGGCAGCACAGGTAGAGAACTCTAATCCTAAGTTAACATTTGTTGTGCAAAACAAGCCCGGTGCTGGAGAAATTCCTGGTGTAAATTGGTTTGCACAACAAAATACGAATGGCTCTAATCTTTACATAGCCAGTCAGCAGGGTCTGTTCACTGCCACAGAGCAGTGGTACCCCGGACAACTGCGTATTAACCCCATGGACATGGAATTTGTTACCACCATTGCCAAGAGTCCCTTGGCTTTGGTAGCCAATATCAATAGCAAAGTCAATACTCCTGAGCAGATGATTCAGCTGCTTAAAAATCCTCAAGCACCAGTGAATGTGGCTATTGGTGCTACCGCCCATAGAATTGTGTTGGAATATCTCATGGACCATGTACGAGGCGACCGTAAGTTGGTGCAGGCAGTGTTATACAAAGGACCTGCTCAGGCCGTGCAGGACGTGGCCGGTAACCAGGCTGAATTTGGGATCATGCCTATAGCCATTGCCAAGCCCTTAATTGACGCCGGCCGAGTCAAACCCATAGCCATAACCAGTGAACAACGCTTGTCAAAAATACCAAAAGTTCCCTTATGGAAAGACTATGTGCCTGGGTTGAATGTGTATGCGGCCTGGATGATCATGTTACCGCCTGGCACACCACGTGAACAGATTGATTATTATAACAAATTATTTGTGCCTGCGATCAACAGTGCCGAATCACTGAAATTGTTTGAAGAAAATCTCATGTTCACTGTACGATCTGAACAGACAACCGAAGGTGCCCGAGCATACATAAGTCGCCTGCAAACCCAATGGATACCTTATACAAGAAAGATAACACCCAATTGAAATATATTTTCGTAGCCGGAGCACCGGGTTCCAAATGGAGCTCGGTGGTCAAAAACATATACTACAGCGCAGACCTAGATCAATCAGATTATACAGATGCTAGGACCTACTATCACGCGGCCTGGGGTGAACTAGAACTCATGCATCTGGGTGCTTATTGGGATCCTGGCATGGAGTTTGGCCAAAATTTTGATCGTCTTGATCACCTGACCCGAGAAGAATGTGAAGCAGAATTTGATCGTCCATTCTCAGGTACGGGTGTCAGGATCATCAAAAGTCATGTTTTCATGCATCACATAGGATTTTTAAAGAAAACTTGGCCGGACTGTCCTGTGGTACTGGTACATCGCGGCGATGATGCCTGTCTAGGATGGTGGGTCCGGTGTGGTCATTTTGATATCACCTACCCATTGTATCACGAGTACTATCGTGATCTCAAGCACATGGCCAATGAGATACGTAGGCAAAATGCAGACATGCGGGCGCACTGGGACTATGCCAGTTTTGTAAATGATAATCTGGAACTGTGTGAGCACTTGAAAATAACCGCACCTCCAGAAACCTACAGGCAAAACTATCTGGACAGCAAAATAAGGGTAAAGGTGTTATGAAACGACTATTGATTTTTACAGGTCCACAGGGATCAGGAAATCATCTCTGGAGCAAGATATTTGCCTTACATCCAGAAGTAGCAGGCTGGTCAGCCTTGTTGGATGAATACTGGATTCCCCATGATCGAGAACCCTTTGCTGATTGTTGGCGAGACCCAGCGTTGTTGAAAACTCGCGATTGGTCACAACACGATTACTATGTGACCAGTATAAGTTGTCCATATATTGATGATACTCGTTGGGCCGTGCCTGACATCGTGGAATTTGCCAAACAGGCCAGTGCCTGTGAATTACAGGTTCAAATCGCTATCATTGGACGTGACCGAAACATTTTGGGCTTTCAAGAAACCCGTGTGCGAGGACGATCCACATTTGAGATTGCACAAGATCAATACGAAAAATTAGCAGATTGGAATCCAGTGTATTTGAGCTATGAGTTATTGCATTTATATCAAGGCAGTTATCTCCGACAGTTAAGTAAACTACTGGAATTCCCTATTGCGTACGAAGATACAAGATTGGAAGAAATTATCAAAGACGACACCAATCAAAAATATATTCACCCAATAGATCATCACTGGACCGATAAGTTGATGAAAACTGTAAAAATAACCTAAGGAAATATAGATGAAACAACGCATATTGATCATGGGCTTGCCGGGTTCAGGCAAAACTTACTTGGCTGAAGCACTTAAAAAATATCTAGAACAACACGGCACACGAGCTGACTACGGCGAGATGTTGCCCATCACCGGATTTTCGGCCACAGTGACCTGGTTCAATGCCGACGATGTGCGTAGAAAATACAATGACTGGGACTTTTCAAAGGAAGGTCGTATACGTCAAAGTCTTCGCATGCTTGAATTTGCCGTGGCATCCAACACTGACTATGTGATCTGTGATTTTGTGGCACCCATACCAGAAATGCGCAACAATTTCAAGGCCGACTGGACCATATGGATGGACACCATTGAAGAAGGCAGATTTGAAGACACCAACAAGATGTTTGTGCCTCCGGATATGTATGACTTCCGCATCACAGAAAAGAACGCAGAAAAATGGGCCGAATTCATTGGCACACACATTATCGACCAACGCCGTAGACCCACGTTTGACTGGCAGAAAGAAACTGTGCAAATGCTGGGTCGTTGGCAACCTTGGCACCCTGGTCACCGAGCCTTGTTTGAGCGTGCCATAGCCAAAACTGGTCAAGTCTGTATCATGATCCGTGATTGCCAAGGCTGGCAGGGAAGCAACCCTTTCGCCATCGAGCAAGTCAAGGATCGCATACGTAGAGATCTAGACCCGGTATTTCAAGGACAATACGAAATCCAGGTTGTGCCTAACATTGTTAACATCACCTATGGTCGTGATGTGGGTTACAAAATTGAACAGGAAACTTTTGACGATGCTACACACAGCATATCAGCTACTCAAATCCGCCGTGAAATGGGCCTGCAATAGCCTCAACAACTGGGAACACGAAGTAGATTTCATACAGAGATGCCTACATGACGATCTTACCTAATTTAATTTTGCGTAGCCGAATCAATGGCATCGACAATATAGAACGCTGTCACAACAAACAACATTTTCTATCTTATCCGCATGACATTACGTATTGTTATAACAGTCGTGGATTTAGAGATGCTGAATGGCCCAATAATCTGAAAGAATTACAACAGGCAATCTGGTGTGTAGGCGACAGCTTCACCGTGGGCATTGGCAGTCCACTGGAACATACCTGGCCCTGGTTGTTGAGTGAAAAAACTGGCCAACGAACTATCAATTTCTCCCTGGATGGTGGCAGTAACGATTGGATGGCCCGTTGTGTAAATCTAATACAAAAAGAAATAGATCCGAAAAATATCGTAGTCATGTGGAGTTATGTGCATCGTAGAGAGCATAAAAATCAAAATTGGAAGATGGAGGACCGCAGACTTCATTATGATAATTCTGACAACTTAGAGGATCTGCGTAATCTTGAATCTAACATGGCAATGATAACTACAAGCAAGCTCATTCAGTTAGCCATTCCGGGCTATACAAAGATTGAGGATTATCAAGCAGTTTGGCGTGATTATCAATTAGTTTGGCAAAGTATTCGTGGCATGGATTGGCCGTCCTTGGTGCCGAGCACACCAGATGAATTGCTGGCCTTGCCAAAATTTGTTCAGTTAGAATTAAAAGAAAAAAAATTTCAACTCTGGAATGATCTAGAAAAATCTATGGAGCAACAGTTGTTGCAATCTAAATTAGAAAACAATTTTATCAAGGTCCACAGATTGGATCTCGCCCGTGACGGACACCATTTTGATCAAATTACTTCTCAATGGGTGGTTGATCAAATAATGCCACGTCTGACCTGACAGGATTCCAACGATCTCTTTCTGCCAGAGCAACCTGATCCAGAGTCGATTCCTCCAACGGAAGTCCTACATTTGGATTATATGAGATCCACTGGTTATAGACCTTTAACAAATAATTGTAATTTTTAATTATGTGTTTTTTTTCCGCCAGTGTTTGTTTTTTAACCGGTGGCGGACTTATTATTACTCCAGTTTTTTCCATACCTGAAATGTCTGTCATTGCGTTTTGATATTTTTGTTTGTGCTGCCTTAAAAAATCTTGATGGCCGGATGGCAATAACTCTGATAAAGACTTTGTTAGTTCTGTCAGATTATCAGGGTCTGTGCCAGTAGACACTATCAATCCGTGTTTCCCTTCAACTTCGTTGCGGATGTGCAACGGCAAATTTTTATATTCATCAATGGTAGAAATCGAGGGCCAACTAGGATTAGCCACTTGTTGATAACCCAACAGAAATGCTTTATCTTTTATAGAAATTTTAATTGTTTTTGTTTGATCAAGTTGTGCAAAAGTTTCTGGATGATCTAGAGCCAGGGTGCCCAGGTCGCTGTCAATATAACGACAACGATTCCAAGTGTCAAAATCTATATCAAAATTATCCTTCCAGGATAACAATTTGGTTTGTTGAGAAAATATAGGCAAACTTAAAATATATTTTTCTATGCGTGGTAAATGCTCGTCGTAATAAAAATAACTAGCTACATTAAAATGGTCGTTGCACCATTTAATATACTTGCTATAGGCATTTAAGGTCCAAATTAAACTGTTGGGATCTAGTTCTATTCCTGTTTTGTATAGATCAAAAAATGCATTTATTTTTTCCTGCCCACTATACACATTGAGTTTTTTTGTAACCTTGACCAAGCACCAACTAAGTGCATGCTCAAAAACATTGTGACGCCTACAACTTATAATATAAAAATTATCATTTAGAAACTGATAAAACGGAATCTGTTGCTCCAAAGAATCTTCACGAGCCTTAATATGATACTGTGCCAGTCTGCTGGTCTTGTAATGATCAACACTGTTCAACAATTCAACAATGTCCTGTAATGATTGATGATATCCCCAGGCCCCATCCTTTTTACCCAGCACTTCTTGATTGAAATGTTCGTTGTGATACCGGACCAGCCCGTTTGTTAGTTCATGCAGGTTTATCACGGGACGATCGTAACTGTGAAATTGCATATAAATTGTTATAAGGCGCTGTAAAAGAGTGCTACCCACAGCGTCAGGAGTTAATATCAACACATTCATGTGTTTACTTATTTTGCAATAAATACACATATATTATTAAGGATGATCATGGAAATCACCAGAGAACAACTAGCCGAAATCATACCCAAAAATCCCTACATCGATCAGTGGTGCTCGGCCCTGAACAAGTTGTTGCCTGACTACGGCATTGACACTCCACAGCGTGTGGCTGCTTTTCTAGCACAGTGCGCTCATGAGTCAGGTGGATTTGTGTTTCTCAAAGAAAACTTGAACTATCGTGCTGCCAGTTTACGCAAGATATTCCCCAAGTATTTCCCCACCGACGCCCTGGCTGAGCAGTACGCCAGCCTGCCCAACAAGGCTGAAGCCATAGCCAACAGGATCTATGCCAACAGAATGGGCAATGGTGACGAAGCTTCGGGCGATGGGTATCGGTACTGTGGTCGTGGTCTCATACAGCTCACAGGCAAAAACAACTACTCAAACTTTGCTGACAGCATTGAAACGCCAGTGGAGGAAACCAGTGCTTACCTGGAAACCTTTGAAGGTGCTGTACAAAGTGCCTGCTGGTTCTGGGAGACCAACAATCTAAATCAGTATGCTGATTCAAACGACATCCTGACCATGACAAAAAGAATCAATGGCGGCACAATTGGATTGGCTGATCGTCAGCAACACTATGCGCATGCCCTGCATGTGTTTGGCAGTCACTGATGTGGCAGATACAATGGCTCCTGCAACTCGTACCTGATGGTATCTTTGTCTGGATCACATACTTGTTGTTTGCGGCAGGTGTCGTGTTGTATGTGGCCAGCAAGTTGGTGTCATGGATACCTTTGATAGGCCAGTATCGTTTGCCCGCAGAACTGGTAGGTGTAGTGGCCTTGGTCATAGCCGCGTATTTTTATGGTGGCATCAGCTACAGAGAACAGATAGCTGAAATGAAACAACGAGTTCGAATCGCAGAAGAACAGTCACAGCAGGTCAACCGTGTGATTGAAACCAAGATCGTTGAAAAAGTAAAGGTGGTCAAACAAAATGTATACATCACAAGAGAAATCGTCCGTGACACAGCGGGTCGGCAGTTGGATGCTCAGTGCAGTTTGCCTCGCAGCACTGTCAGCCTGCACGACAGTGCCAGTGGCAATCAAGTTCCCCAGCGTTCCGAGTCAACTGATGGAACCCCCAGTGGCATTGAAGCCAGTCAGCTCCTCGACCGAGTCATCGAAAACTACGGTGCCTGCCACGAAAACGCAGAAAAACTAAAGGCCTGGCAGGAATGGTATCGTGAACAGAAAACGATATTTGACAGCATAAAATGATCCAGATAGGAGAACCAGCATGACAAGCAAAGAAAACACATATGATCCGGGACTGACATGTGTCACACCATCCAGCAACACTGGCATGGAACCGGATCAGTTGGACGAAACAACCCAAGAGTGGGAGCAGTACAAGAAACGGCATTTACAAACTGCGCAAAAAATCGTAGCGTTCATTAATTCACATGATTGATTTTATCGTATACGCTTTGCAGGTTCTAGGCTGGGCCGTGGCGTTGGTCGCAACCTCAGCGGCCTTTGTGTTGATATTCTGGCCCGATCGGGAACCGTCATGAAACGTATAGTTCTAGCCCTGACCTGTGTGGTGCTCAGCAGTTGTGCCTTGTGGGATGCCTATCTCATGGCGCCCTATGACGCCACGGAGTACCTGCAGATCACTGAGATCCGAGTCCTGGCCGGTCAGTATCGTCAGCAGTGTGACAATTTCCAGGTCAGTGCGGCCAATGCCCTGGACATCACACGCAGGACGGTCATGTTCGAACGCTATTCAGAATACATTCCCCGAAACGAAAATGGATTTAAAGCGGCTCGAGCACTCAACGAAATAGCACAAGGCCTGGGAGTTGCCTACAGCAAAGGCATAGTCAGCTCGGTGTTCTGCAGGATCAAATACAACAACCTAGAACAGGCAGCTGAACTTGTACAGAGAACCACAGCAGGCAGACCGCGTAAATAATACCATGAGAGCCAGAGATTTTTTAACAGAATCCAAGCAGGCCACAGCCGAGCAGGTTTGGAGTTATATAAAACGTATACACCCTCCAGAGCAACAAGGCGGGGGATTCCTAAAAAAATTGATCATGCGGTATCCACAGTATGAACTGCGTGAAGTGCCGTTGTCCAGTTTACAGATTCCTGATATTCCACCAGATGATCAAACTGATTATCAGCCCAAGGATGATGCCTACGGCCGCGGCCTAGATATAGATCAAGAACATGCCGGTGAATACAGCATACACTATGTAGACCGTAGGCCTATTGTAGTTGATTCTCAAGGTAATATCTTGGATGGTAATCATAGAGCCTGGGCGGCTGCTGAACTGCTGAATCGCAACACCATCAAGGCCTGGGTAGCAAAAAACTAAAAGGAGAACACAATGAGTTGGAGCCAATGGGAAACAGAAGTGCTACACATCTTGAACAATCCCGACGATGAGAACACCAGAATGGTAGCTACAGCTACAGCGGCCTACGGCGAAGAACTGCAGGCCGGCAACATCAGTCAGGCAGAATACGCAGAACTGTTGCGGGATCTACAGCGTCAGATCACCATAGTGGAAAACATGAGCCAGTTTGAAACCAAACAAAGGTTAAATACAGCCATAACTGCCTTGGTCGCTATAGCCTCGGCAGTGTAATAATAGCAGCCGATAATAATAACAATAATAAGGAGCAGACATGCCCGCCGAAGAAGTCAAAAGCGAAAGTGCCAAGAAAAACGAAGACTGGATGAATAGCAAATGGCGTCCGGCCATGGGATGGACATACATGTTGACCTGCGTGGCCGACTTTGTGATATTTCCTATCTTGTGGAGCCTGGTTCAGGTCATTGGTGGCGGCAAGGTAGAAAGCCAATGGATGCCTATCACCTTGCAAGGTGCGGGACTTTTCCATCTTGCCATGGGTGCTGTGTTGGGCATCGCCGCATATGGAAGAACACAAGAAAAAATGTCTGGAGCCAACAATGGTGGCATCGCACCACCCACTCCGGCTCCTGCTTTTGCCGCACCTGCCACACCTACACCGGCCTTTGGCGCACCAGCACCGCAACCTGTGCCCGCATTTGGAGCACCAGTAGCCAAGCCTGCATCAGCACTTGCGCCAGCGTTTGGAGCACCGGTTCAACCACCACACCCAGAAATTTAAAGGAGACTCACCATGTTAGAAACCATATTTTGGATCGCAGTAGGAGCATTTGTAGGCTGGAACTTGCCACAACCTGACTTTGCCAAGGCCATACAGACTAAAATTTTGGGATTAGTGAAAAAATGAACACCATTATCAAAATCTGCTGGACAGTGGTCATAGCCTTTGGCATCGTCACCTTGGCCCAGGCCGCTGGCGAAACCAAGCGTGTGTGCAAAAAGGACGAAAAGACCAAGAAGGAAGTGTGCAAGGACATCAAGGTCCATAAAAAGCTGGAAGGCACACCTGTGCCGGAAAAACCCGCCAAAAAATAATTGCATAGCAAGCCAGTGCCGTATAACTACTGTGCTGGTCTAAAACATGCAAAATCCTTATCAAACTCTGGGCGTGAGCCCCGGCGCCACAGCCGACGAAATCAAACGAGCCTATCGCAAGCTGGCCAGCCAGCATCACCCTGACAAAGGTGGTGACAAAAATCGTTTCCAAGAAATACAAGGCGCTTACGATGCCATAACCAATCCCAAGTCGGCGGCACACGACACAGGGCCTGGATTCCCACCAGGTGGATTCAATTTTGATCACATCTTTGATGTGTTTGGCACCAGGTTCCAACAGGGTCATCCGCGCATGGCGCAACAGGCCCGCATGAGTCTATGGATCACCCTGCGCGATGTGGCCCAGGGAGGTCGACGCACCATCAGCGTGGGCACAGCACAGGGCACACAGACCGTGGACATAGAGATACCCCTGGGCATCAACGACGGCGATGCTGTGCAATATCCCGGCATAGGACCTGCGGGCATGGATCTCATAGTGTCATTCCGCATACATCCCGATGCCGAATGGTCCAGACAGGATCTCAATCTTGTGACCGAACGCACTGTGCCCATATGGACTCTCATGCTGGGCGGCGAAATACAGGTCAGAGATCTCCTGAACACCACGCTGGATGTGAGCATAGCCGCTGACACCCAGCCTGGCACCATGATACGGCTCAAATCACGCGGTCTGCGCAGCCGAGCCGGAACAACCGGTGACCTTTTGATCCGCTTGCAGGCCATGATACCCAAACAGGTCGACGCTGATGTCATGGACCAGATCCGAGACAAGTACCAAAAATAAATACCCATAGCTGTTGCAACAGCAGACTAGATCGTGTATACTAGCAATGAGCATGCTCACACAAGGACACAATGCAAAATAACCCTGAAATCGAACAAATAGTTGACAGCGCGGTCAAACTGGCCCGAGATCTACATCATGAATATGTCATGACCGAACATGTGTTGCTGGCCCTGATCCGCCACGAACCTTTCCGCAGGGTGCTACAAAAGTTTGGCACCGATGTGGATCTGCTGGATCAGGACCTGGTGGTGTATCTCACCAATCTCACTGCCGTGGTCACCACCAAAGATGTGCCGCCCAAAAAGACCAATGCCTTGGAACGCTGTTTCAATCGCGCACTCACACAGGTCTTGTTCACCGGTCGCAGGACCATCAGCACTGTGGATCTGTACTTGGCCATGATGAGTGAAACCAACAGCCATGCACACTACTTCCTGCTCAAATACGGAGTCAAAAAAGCCGAGTTCGTGGAGTTCTATCAAGGCAACTACCGACAAAGTGATGTGCGTCTCACGGATCAACAGGCCACAGAAATACTGGACGAACACTGTACCAATCTCACACAGCTGGCCAAGGATCAACGCCTGGAGCCCATGATAGGCCGCACGGCCGAACTGGAAGAGATGATCACGGTGTTGGCCCGCAGGTTCAAGGCCAACGTGCTCATGGTCGGCGATCCTGGCGTGGGCAAAACTGCCATAGTGGAAGGCCTGGCACAGGAGATGGTGGCCGGACGTGTGCCCAACTTCTTGAAGGATCACGAAGTGTGGAGCCTGGAAGTGGGCAGCTTACTGGCCGGATCAAAATACCGCGGCGAGTTTGAAGAAAAGTTCAAGGCCGTGATCACTGCCCTGGAAACCAAGAAAAACTGTGTGCTGTTCATCGACGAAGCACACACCATCAAGGGTGCCGGAAGCTCCAGCCAAAGCACCTTGGACATGGCCAACATGCTGAAACCAGCCATAACCAAGGGTGTGCTCAAGGTCATAGCCAACACCACCTGGGAAGAATACTACGAAAGTTTTGAAAAGGATCGTGCCTTGATGCGGCGATTCCACAGGGTCACCATAGATGAACCTGACCGCGAGACCACGGAGCAGATCCTGATCGGACTGAGTCCTAGACTGGAGACCTTCCACAATGTGTTGATCGACACCGAAGCCATCACAGCCGCAGTGGAACTGTCGGGTCGCTACATACATGATCGCAAGAATCCTGACAAGAGCATAGACCTGTTAGACGGTGCCTGTGCCCGAGAGCGTGTGCGAGATGCAGGCCTGATCACTGTCAACAAAGACATGATCATGGCCCAGGTCAGCCGGATCACTGAAGTGCCCATGGATCGCTTGGAAAACCAACGCAGCGCAAGAATACTGGAACTGGAAGGCAACATCAAACAACGCTTGTATGGCCAAGACGCGGCCATAGACCGTGTGCTGGAACGGGTGTACATCAATTTCTCCGGCATAGGTCATGCCCGTAGACCCATGGCCAGCTTCTTGTTCCTGGGACCCACTGGTACCGGCAAGACCGAACTGGCACGCTTGTTGGCAGAAAACTTGGACATGAAACTGCTGAAATACGACATGAGTGAATATCAAGAACGACACACTGTGAGTGGACTGATTGGTGCTCCACCGGGCTATGTGGGCTTTGAAGACGGCAACCTGGGTGGCGGCAAACTCATAGCCGACCTCAGCAAGCATCCGTTCAGCGTGATCCTGTTTGATGAAGTGGAAAAAGCACACCCAGATGTGATCAACATCATGTTGCAGATGCTGGACGAAGCCAGGATCACCAGCAGTGCCGGCAAGACCGTGGATCTCAAGAACTCCATCATAATCATGACATCAAACCTGGGTGCCCGAGACAACGAAAACAACAACATAGGTTTTGGTACCAGCCTGGAACGCACCGGCGAAGAAGACCGGGCCATGAAGGATTTCTTCCGACCCGAACTGCGTAATCGCATAGATCAGATCTGCAAGTTCAACAAGCTGGACACCTTGGCCATCAAAAAGGTCGTGATCAAATTCGTGGACGAACTCAAGGATAGCTTGTTGAATCGCAACATACGCCTGACTCTCAGTGAAAGCGTGATCGATTTGCTGGCTGAAAAGGGCTATGATCCCAAGATGGGTGCTAGACCTCTGGGCCGCAAAATCGACGAACTGATCCGTGTGCCACTCAGCAAGAAGATCTTGTTTGACAGCCTGGAAAACTGTGCCATACACGTGGACTGCCAAGACAGTGACATACAGTTCCGTGTGGATCAGGCCACTGCACAACCCGTGGTCACTGCCGATGGATACATAGTGCTAGATGACAGCTCCAGCCAGCATTAAACCCATCACCAAAGATCGCTGGTTCTACGATCAGTACGAATACAGTCTGGGCTTCTGGTTGGACGAAGTCAACTGTCTGCGTGAACTCAGCCATGAGCACGTGGACCAGATGATCCAACGCCGGCAACAGTGGCGTGAGATAGCACAGCAACGCTGGAACCAAGGACAACGACAGCACAGCATCCTGGGCCGTAGATTCCAGCCCATCACTGAACAGACCGTGGCTGATCTGCATGAGCTGACCCAGCACTTGCTGACCGCTGTGGGCCAGTTCAAACTGGTGGTCACGGTCAATCAGGCCCATGTGTACACCAATGATCTGGCCTTGATCGCACAGTTGCAGGCCATGCCCGCACTGAAATATCAGACTCTAAGCCAGGCCGTGATCACACGTGCCCGTGAAACTGTGCAACTGCGACGGCCCCGGCATGCCTGGCGCACATACCTGCGCTACATCAAGATCACCCGTGAACAAAAA
>Ga0247844_1001718_pt1 | contig 38679 bp, 35 predicted proteins | sample LaCtaG_FD_192421 | JGI IMG/M metagenome (GOLD analysis project Ga0247844, IMG submission 192421) | Freshwater microbial communities from meromictic Lake La Cruz, Castile-La Mancha, Spain - LaCruzMarch201714.5m_1 | ecosystem: Environmental > Aquatic > Freshwater > Lake | place: Spain: Castile-La... | reverse complement strand
AATCCCCGAAGGCACGATAATTGGCGTTGATCGAGCAGAAGATGAAAAACGCTTCCATGTCAGCCCAGCCGGTGTGGTCTTAGTTACCCCAGAAATGCTGGGGCAAAGGCTGCATTATGTACGCTAAAACGGATGAGCCAAGCACTGTTAATGTTACACAGGCAAAAATAAAGTTAGTTCTGTATTGGCACATGCACCAACCTGAATACCGTGATTTGGCATCGGGAGAGTTTATGTTGCCGTGGACATATTTACATGTCATAAAAGATTATGTTGATATGGTCGCGCATTTAGAAGCACAGCCGCATGCCAAAGCCGTGGTTAATTTTGCGCCCATTTTATTAGAACAAATTGCCGAATATGCACTGCAAGTGAATCATTATTTGCAGCAGCAAACTCCTATTCGAGATGCGTTATTAGCGGCGCTGGTAAGTCCTGAACTGCCTAGTGAGCCTGAGGCAAAATTAACCTTAATGAAGCATTGTTTACGTGCCCACCGTGAGCGGCAAATTAATCGTTATCCTGCCTTTGCAAAATTAGCGCAGATGGTTGATTGGCTAGATCAAGATTTTGATGCGATACCCTATCTTACAAATCAATTTATTGCAGATTTATTGGTTTGGTACCATTTGACGTGGCTAGGGGAGACGGTCAAATTAACCAATCCACGGGTACAACACCTTATTGCAAAAGGTTCAGGTTTTACCTATGCGGAGCGGATAGAATTATTGGAAATTATGGGTGATTTGCTCACTCATGTGTTGTGTCGTTACCATGCGTTAGTGAAAAATGGGCAAATAGAATTATCCATAACACCGTACGCACACCCTATCATGCCGTTATTATTAGATATAAACAGTGCCCGTGAAGCAATGCCAGGCGTAAGTTTGCCAGAGTTAAGCACATATCCTGGCGGCGCGGCACGGGTGCGTTGGCAACTTGAAAAAGGTTTGCAGGTATTTAAGCAATTTTTTGGTTTTACACCACAAGGTTGTTGGCCTTCTGAGGGCAGTATTTGTGATCATACGCTTCAGTTGTTAAGTGAGTTTGGGTTTACTTGGACGGCAAGTGGTGGGACTGTCTTAAGAAATAGCTTACAGGTGGAGCCTACTGCACAGCCACCTTCAGTACATTTTCCTTTTAAACTCGAGGCAACGAATATCGTGTGTTTTTTTCGTGATGATGGTTTATCCGATAAAATTGGTTTTGATTATTCCACATGGCATGCTGATGATGCGGTAGCTGATTTAATCGGTCATTTAGAAACAATTGCCTCAGCACCGATTGCCTCACAGACCGTAGCAATTATTATGGATGGTGAAAATGCATGGGAACATTTTCCCGAAAATGGGTATCATTTCTTAAAAGGTTTGTATCAAAAACTGGTTGCTCATCCAATGATTGACTTATGCACTTTTTCAGACTGTTTACAGGCTAATACATCTGTTCAGCCGTTGCCAAAAGTGGTAGCAGGAAGTTGGGTGTATGGAAATTTTGCCACATGGATTGGTAATACCGATAAAAATCGTGCCTGGGATATGTTAATCGAAGCAAAATATGTATTCGACCAAGTGCTTGCTGAAGACACCTTAACCATTGCTCATCGACTAGCTGCTGAACAGCAATTAGCTATTTGTGAAGGTTCCGATTGGTTTTGGTGGTTTGGTGATTATAATCCTAGTGAAGCAGTAAGTAATTTTGAAAAACAATTTCGTCTTAATCTAAGCAATTTATACTCTTTATTGAACAAAACACCGCCAGCGTATTTGGCATTATCTTTCACTCAAGGTCATGGCGCCCCCGTAATGGGCGGTACGATGCGACTAGGCAGTGAAGCCTAACAACTAACTTTATTTGAGAACACTAGGTGAACGAACTTTTAACTAAACGTCGTGCAGGCATTTTATTGCACATTACTTCTTTACCTGGGAATGAAAAAACAGGGTGTTTGGGCGAAGATGCTTATCGCTTTGTTGATTTTTTATCTTATGCAGGCATTACCGTATGGCAAACCTTACCCTTAGGAATGACCCATGCTGATGGTTCACCTTATCAGTGTCTATCTGCTCATGCAGGTAACCCAGATTTAATTAGTACGGCGGCCTTAGTTAATCGAGGCTGGTTAACCTCACAAGATTATTGTGATGGCTGTCAAGGCTCGGTGAAGTTTAATAAAAGTTGTTTAATCAGCAAAGCCTTTGCGTACTTTATGTCCTCTGCCACAACTACCGAAGAGCAAGCAGATTTTAACAATTTCTGTGTAGAAAAGGCTTTTTGGCTAGATGACTTTGCCTTATTTTTAGCCTTACGAGACGAATATAATCAGCAATGTTGGAATGCTTGGCCAGAACCCTTAAAACAGCGGGAATCTAAAGCGATTAAGGCGGCACGTAAACGCTTAACGTCCCAAATTGAGCAGTTTAAATTTGAGCAATATGTGTTTTTCTTACAATGGATGGACTTAAAAACATACGCAAATCAAAAAAATGTGTTGTTGTTTGGTGATATTCCTATTTTTGTTTCTTATGACAGTGCTGATGTCTGGTCAAATCCTGAGGTATTTAAACTCAATAATGATGGCACGATGCCGGTAGTGGCGGGCGTGCCACCTGATTATTTTTCAGAAACTGGGCAACGTTGGGGGAATCCACATTACAACTGGGAATTTTTAAAAAAGACCGGGTTTCACTGGTGGCTGGAAAGAATGCGCACCCAATTTGAGCAATTCGACATTTTGCGTATCGATCATTTTCGTGGCTTAGAAGCTGCGTGGGAAATTCCCGCTAATGAACCCACCGCGCAGTTGGGCAAATGGGTTGAGGCACCGGGCAGTGCCTTATTAGCGGCGATTAAAAACAAAATGGGGGCCATTCCTTTGGTGGCAGAGGATTTAGGCATTATTACCGATAAAGTCATTGCCTTACGTGATGAATTTGGCTTACCCGGTATGAAAATTTTACAATTTGCCTTTGGTGGTAATTACGATAATCCTTACTTACCTGTTAATTACGATAAAAATTGTGTTGTCTATACCGGCACACACGATAATGATACAACCTTAGGGTGGTCAAATCAGTTGCGCGATGCTGAAAAACAGTATGTTTATGAATATTTAGGTAATCCCTCATTGTCTCTGCATTGCGCATTAATCCAAGCGGCGCTTGCCTCTGTAGCAAATTTGGCCGTGATTCCTATGCAAGATATTTTAGAATTAGACTCACAACATCGGATGAATACACCAGGAACCACAGAAGGCAATTGGCAATGGCGTTTTGATTGGTTGCAATTGACGCATGAGCGCGCCAGTCGTTTAGAATATTTGGTTAAGTTATTTAATCGAAATTGATTATGTGTTTAGTAACGGTAGGTTTTGTAAATGACTGCTCAGGATACGCTGTTTAGTAATATCGATAAGGTAAATGATTTTTGTTTTGATGAACACGTTGCCCATGTATTTGATGACATGGTGTCAAGAAGTGTACCGTTTTATCAAGAGATTCAACGTATTCAAGCCGAGTTAATTATTAATTTTTTACCTGAAGACAACGCGCTTGTGTGTGATTTGGGCTGCTCAACAGGAACAAGTTTAGCGTATTTAACTGAACATCCACGTTGCCCGCCCAAAGCTCATTTTCTTGGCATTGATAACGCTCAGGCTATGTTGGCAAAAGCTGAACTAAAATTAGCAGCGCAGATCAGCCAAGGTCGGGTAAGTCTTGAATGCGCTGATTTACAAAAACTCACACAACTGCCTAAATGTGACGTTGTTATTTTAAATTGGGCATTGCAGTTTGTTCGACCCATTGAACGAGAACAACTTTTAATTACGCTATTTAATGCCTTAAAGCCAAAAGGTCTACTGTTATTATCAGAAAAAATTCTTGTTGAAGACGCATTGTTAAATCGTTTATTTATCGATCATTATCTTCACTTCAAAACATCTCAGAGTGGCTACACCGATACCGAAAACCAACGTAAACGTGAAGCCTTAGAAAATGTCTTAATCCCTTATCGTCGAGATGAAAATTATCAACTTCTAGCACGGGCAGGATTTCAGCATTGTGAAACGTATTTTCAATGGTTTAATTTTGTCTGCATGCTTGCGGTAAAAGAATAAGTGTATTCAGACCTCAGCACTTTTTATTACCTGATTAGCAAGATGCTTCAGCCCGCTCTAAAACCGTCGTTCCGGTATGGCTTGCCGGAAACCAGAAGCCACGGATGGCAACCCAAACATCACCTCCCTGTAAACTGGATATCGGCAATCCATGCCGATATGACAGCGCTTAGCTGAAGCATCGTGCTAATCAGGATTTATTATGGGCTACCCCGACGCGCCCGGGGCGATAGGAGGGGCATTATTCGCGATAATAATGCCGTCATACTGGCAGGGATGCCAGTATCCAGTTACAGGGAGGTGAGTGAATATATGGCGTGGCAAATACCCTCCATGGCACTGGATTCCGGCATCCTTGCCGGAATGACGGCTTAGCTGAAGCATCGTGCTAATCAGGATTTATTATGGGCTAGCCCGACGCGCCCGGGGCGATAGGAGGGGCATTATTCGCGATAATAATGCCGTCATACTGGCAGGGATGCCAGTATCCAGTCACAGGGAGGTGAGTGAATATATGGCGTGGCAAATACCCTCCATGGCACTGGATTGAGTTCTGTCTAATCTCTGAAAAAAGCTACCTGCCGGGTAGCGAATTTAGGGCTGACTTCCAGCCCAATTTGAGTGGGTCTTATTACCGGAAAAGTCACCCAGTGGGTGACCATTCGTTGGGTTTTGGAAGATTGGACTCTATAATAGACCCATCTAATATTCCTATGAGGAAAGACCATGAAAACAGTGAATGTCAGCGGTTTAAAAAATAATCCCAGCGAAGCGTTGCGGATGGCGCACGATGATATAGTGTTAGTCATGAACAGAAATGAACCTGACGCGTTAATGATCGGGCTTAAATCGTCGAAAATCATTGATTTACCGGGGGTGCGTAAAGCCTTGGCAACGGCTTTATTCAAAGACGGTGATTTATCATTGGCCCGCTCTGCGAAACTGGCGGACTTGCCATTAGCCGATTTTATCGCGCATGTGTCACGTTTGGGGATTGCCGTCATCAACCAATGCGGTGAGGACGTGCGGCAGGATATAGATACATTGGATCAATGGTTGAAGGAAGCGTAAAACCGTATGGAACGGATTGTTATTATTGATTCCAGTCCTTTGATCGGGCTGGCGATAGTGGAGGGCTTAAAGTGGTTGCCTGATATTTTTGGTACCGTGTTTCTGCCCGATTCTGTAAAACGTGAAGTATTGCCTGGTAAAGCAGCGCGTGGTGAAAAGTCTATTGCGCATGCTATCGACGCAGGTTGGTTATCGGTTTGGCCTGAGCCAATTGAAGCGCAATTGGAGATTGATCTTGATGCGGGTGAAACGGACTGCATTAATTTGGCTTTAAGTCAGGCGGATAAGGCGTTGTTGATTATGGATGAACGCGCTGGTCGTGCCGTGGCGAAGGAGAAAGGTCTGCGGATTACCGGCACTGCCGCCATTATTGGCCTGGCTAAAAAACAAGGCTTGCTTGCTTCAGCACGGGACACTTTTGAGGTGTTGCATAATTCTGATTTTCGTATTTCAGCTACAGTCATAAAACTGGTTCTGGATAGCGTGAATGAATAGTAACGGCGGCTCCACGGAAGACATGGAAAATAATGAATCAGAAAGGCGAGGCGATGACCGAGCCTATTTCAGTACCACCCGCTACAGCTGATTTTTCTGCCTTGGTAGTGACTATTTGCGGTGAATTTTGCAGGGCAAGCATTTGGAGTACACCAAAAAATCCGGGAAACCACGCCAAGCAAATTAGACGTATTGTTGATAACTGCGTTATGCAAAAACACACAGATATTGGTGAGGAATAAGCGATGATTGATTATGATTTTACGCTGAAGTTTGATATTACATCCCTTGAGTGCGAACCGGAATCCCTGTTAGATCAATTTTATGAGGCAGGATGTGATGATGCCATTATTGGGATTGGACGGCCAGGGCGAATCGCGCTGAATTTCACAAGAGAGGCCAGATCGGCATTAGAGGCAGTTTCAAGCGCACTAAAAGATGTTAATAAAATAATCCCTAAAGCAAAGTTAATCGAAGCTACGCCCGATTTTGTTGGCTTAACCGATATTGCTGATATTTTGGGATGCAGTCGTCAAAATATCAGCAATATTTATATCAAATATCAGTCAACTTTTCCCTCGCCTATTCATGAGGGGAGCATAACAATTTGGCATCTTGCTAAAGTGCTTCTTTGGTTCAAGGAGAAAGAAAATTACAAGGTTGAAGATAGTTTGCTTGAAGTTTCAGAAACCAACATGAAAATCAACCTTGATCGTCAAGTTTTGGAAGCCGCCTAGGATTGGCCATAGGGGGAGAGCTGTTTCAAAAAGACAATCTCAATACCTGCTATTCAGATTTGTAATATTTTTAACGAGATCACAGTCGCCACCCGACCCACAGCTGACATTGGGATATGGATTTAGGCTTCCCGATACTGGTCATTGGCAAAGTAAGTAACGCTATCAAATTGCTATTAAGCTCAGAGTAAATTTATAATTATTTCAGTTGATTTAAGTTTACTCTGACCCCAGTTATTTCCAGTTATTTTAGTTCATCATTAACAGCGCCCTCTTTAAAAAATATTTTTCTAAAGAGGGAAATGAATTGTCGTGTTTAGCTGATTATAAAGTCTGTGCTGCTTAGCGCGGTATTAACGGACACCAATATCACAGGAATGGGTGCAAGACCATCATTACTATCACTGTCATAAGCAATCAATCCTGTTTTTGGATTGTAAATAATATAATCAGTGAGATCAGTTGCTGATTCACCCACAATAAAATGGCTGGCAGTGAGCGGACCATTGCTGGCTAAGGCCTCAAAGACACTGGCACTTAATATAATGGTATCGTCAAGGGGTTTAAAATCAGTGATGACATCAGCGCGTGCTTGCAGTGTATCCACCACAAATTCATCAACACCTTTGCCGCCTGTTAATACGTCCACGCCTGTGCCACCCAGTAAGGTATCGTTGCCAGCACTGGCGGCAAGCGTATCATTGCCAGCACCTCCAGCCAATGAATCACCCTGTGCATCGTTACCTGCAAGCACTTTATCATTACCCACGCCTGCGTCCACCACATCTGCACCTGTGCCGACTAAAATAACGTCATTGCCATTACCTGCTAGCAAGCTATCATCGCCACTACCGCCATTTAAGCGATTATTACCATTGTTGCCGATGAGGGTGTTGTCGGCCGCATTACCCGCTAAATTGCTTGGTTCGGTGCCCGGACTAATGGTGCCATTTTCAATCGTTCGCGCTAAGGTATAGCTTGATAAGTTGTAGGGCATAATGACGGTATCAATATCTGAAGCAAGCCCATTATCTCTAATGGTATCCGTTACGCCATAGCTTAAATAATAGGTATCGTTACCCGCTCCACCTGATAATAAATCTATGGCTAAATCACCTACGCCACCATCCAGTACATCATCACCTTCGCCACCAAATAAGTTATCTGCACCCATGCCACCCCATAAGGTATCGTTGCCAGCATCACCATACAAAAAGTCTTCGTCATTTTCGCCATACAAGGCATCAGCACCGACGTCGCCAGAAATATCATCTTGTAGGTTGCCGCCAAACAAGGTGTCATTGCCCTGTAAACCTTGCAGTACATCATTTTGAAAGCGACTGCCAATAACTTCATACAGGCCAGTGTTGGCATCAATGCTGGTGGTATCGATAATAGAATCACCATAAATTTTTAAAGCTCTATCCAGCGGTGTGCCCACAGGAATGCGTGGCGTTTCATGGGTTAATAAACTAAGTGTGACATCTTCCTCATTGGTTAAGCTGATTGGATTAATGGTCATCTGGCGATAATCCACATCGGTACTGGCAGGATCAACAGTGCCATTAATTAAGTATGCAATACTGCCATCATCCAGTGCATCATCTACACCCATAACGCTAATTTCTTGCGGGGTACTCCAGTTATCAGCAGTGAATAGCAGGCTGGTGTTACTAAGTAACGCTTCACTTTCATCCGAACTAGAAAAATTTAGCCCAACAAAGCGACCAGGTGTTGGCGATTCAGTAAGGGCAATCGTTAATATAACGGCATCGCCGCTTTCACTGGTGAAAAAATGATTAGGAAGAATACGAATATTTTTTGCCATGATAAAGACCTAAAAGATGAGTTAAGAAAGTGTTTTAAAAGGGGAGGGGTTATCTGCTTATAAACAGTAATAGTTGTACTCTATTTGTTAGGGTGATTCAATAAATTTAGCAATGCCTTGTGAATGGATTGGATTTTTAATGATGACTAATTATTACGCCCTTTTATGTTAAAGAAACTTACGCAACTGCCTATACCTGAAATAAGGATATTTAATATTTCCTTGATGGGGGAGTGCTATTATTAACCGATAACCTATTTTATAAACGGGTAGTAACAGGGCCTGCTAGCTGCAAAGCCCGCTACTTTTGTTGATTCTCAACAGCCTGTATTGCTTATATACCCTTACTTAGTTGGAGTTTTTATGCCTTCTCATTACACCGTTACCGTTACGCCAAATACGCTTTTATACGCTGGGCATTCGTCAGGAGAATTCCTCAACAACTCTGCTTTTGCGGTAATTAAAGATGATGGGGCGGTGCTTACTTGGGGGAATAGTGCTGCTGGGGGAAGCATTTCAGCAATCGCCACGGAGTTAAATGGGACGATTGATGTTGCACAAATTTACTCATCTGACTATGCGTTTGCTGCCTTACGCAATGATGGTTCGGTGGTTGCCTGGGGGGAAAGTGGTTCTGGGGGGAGTCTTTCAGCAGTTGCCACGGCGTTAAATGGGACAATTGACGTTACACAGATATATTCAACTGGCTTTGCCTTTGCCGCTTTACGCAGTGATGGTTCAGTGATCACCTGGGGGAATAGTGTTTATGGCGGTACCAGCACTACAGTGGCAACTCAGTTGAATGGTGATACTGATGTTATCAAGATTTATTCTACTTATTATGCCTTTGCTGCCTTACGCACTGATGGCTCTGTCATCACCTGGGGGGAGAGTTCTTATGGAGGGCTTAGCACCACAGTAGCACTTATGTTGAATGGGACTGTTGAGGTTACGCAGATTGTTTCTACAAACTTTGCATTTGCTGCGTTACGCACTGATGGTTCAGTGATCACCTGGGGAGCAAGTTCGGGTGGGGGAAGTAGCACTACAGTAGCCAGTGCAATAAATGGTGATCTTGATGTCACGCAGATGTACGCCACCAAAAACGCGTTTGCTGCTTTACGCAGTGATGGTTCGGTGATTACCTGGGGCTTAAGTACGTCGGGTGGCGATAGCAGTGCCGTTGCGAATGCACTAAATGGTGCGCTTGATGTCACGCAGATTATTGCCAATGGCTATGCTTTTGCCGCTATACGCAGTGATGGCTCGGTGATTACCTGGGGGGATAGTGTTACAGGTGGCAATAGCACTGCCGTCGCCAGTAAGTTAAATGGTGATATTAAGGTCACGCAGATTGTCGCCACTGATACCGCCTTTGCTGCTATACGCAGTGATGGCTCGGTGATTACGTGGGGCTTAAATACGTCGGGCGGCGATAGCAGTGCCGTTGCCAGTGCAATAAATGGTGATCTTGATGTTACGCAGATTATTGCCAATGGCTATGCCTTTGCCGCTATACGCAGTGATGGTTCAGTTATCACGTGGGGGAATAGTCTGTTCGGTGGCGATAGCAGTCAGGTCGCCACTGTATTAAATGGTGCTATTGATGTTGCTCGCATTTATGCTACAGCCAAAGCGTTTGTCGCTCTACGCACCGATGGTTCGGTGGTCACGTGGGGGGAAAGTGATAACTCTGCCGTTGCCAGCCAATTAAGTTCGGGCGTAGTGAGTTTTGCAGATATCGCGACTAATGATGTTTATCAAGGGATTAACAACAGTGTACCGACCGGCACAGCGCTCTTAGTAAATAGCAAGGGCACAACCTTCTTAGTGGACGGTACTGAAAACATCCCTTACATAGTCAATAATAGCCAGTTGATTCAGGGCTTTGCAGATGCCAATAACGATGCCTTAACCGCAATTAACTTAACGATTGATCATGGCAGTGTGCTTAATAATAATGATGGCTCGTGGACATTAATCCCAACGACTGACTTTGGTGGTTTGCTTAGCTTATCGTATACCGTAACGGATGGTTATGGGGGCAGCATTATGGCCACACAATACGTTAATATCATCTTGCTTAATGAATTACCTACTGGCGAGGTAAGTATTTCAGGTAATGCTCAACAAGGGCAAGTATTGATGGCGAGTCATACTTTAGTGGATAGGGAAGGGTTTAGTTCAATAGGCTATCAATGGTTTGCGGATGGACGTGCTATTACTAATGCCACCAGCCCCATTCTGACCTTAACGCAGGAGGAAGTGGATAAAGTTATCACCGTGAGGGCAAGTTATACCGATGGTGCGGGTAACTTAGAAAGTAAAACCAGCACAGGTACTGCCCTGATTAGCAATATTAACGATGCTCCGCAACGAACGGTGACATTAAGTTTACTGGCAAGTTTGGAAGACACGCCTTACGTATTAGGTAGCAGTGACTTATTACAAGGCTTTACCGATGCCGATGACGATATTTTAACAGTTATTAACGTGTCTACGGATTACGGCAGTATCAAAAGAATTAATGGCTACTGGACGTTTATTCCCCTTGAAAATTATAACGGTGAGACGACTTTAACGTACACCGTCACGGATGGTTATGGTGGCACGACCAATACCACGCAACAACTCAGAGTGATTCCCGTTAATGATTTAGCTACGGGCACTGTAACGATTTCAGGCGAACCTGTGCAAGACCAGCAATTAATCGCCGACGCTAGCTTTGCTGATCTTGAAGGCGTGGGCACAGTTAGTTACCAATGGCTTGCTAATGGGGTTGAGATTAAAGCAACAACAGATAATTTTTTAGTATTAACCCAAGAGGCAGTGGGTAAATCCATTTCAGTCGTGGCGAGTTATATCGACAGCATGGGCACACGGGAAAGCAAAGCCAGTAATGTGACCGACGTGGTCACTAATCGCAACGATGCACCCACAGGAACGCTAACGATTATTGGTGAAGCTCAGCAAGGGGTAAGCTTAACAACCCGTAATACACTGATTGATGAAGATGGACTAGGGGCAATCACGTATCAATGGCGCGCTAATGGCGTGACCGTGGGAATGGGTTCGCAGTTTAGTTTAACGCAAGCAGAGATAAACAAAGTCCTTACCGTTACAGCTACGTATACCGATGATTTTGGTACGCAAGAAAGTATAACAAGCCAAGCCACGGCCGCAGTGCTAAATAAAAATGATTTGCCCACCGGCAACTTAATATTAAGTGCAGCTATGCCACGAGTCTGGCAAGCCATACGCGTCACTAATACGCTCGCAGATGAAGATGGCTTAGGTGATATTGCTTATAGTTGGAAGCGTGAAGGTACAGTGGTGGGTACGGGCAACAGTTATACGCCAAGCGTTACAGACATTGGGAAAGCATTAACGATTACCGCACGCTATACCGATCAGTTTGGCGAAGTGGAACAAGTCAGCACCGCCAGTGCTATCGTGCAAGGTTTTTTAAGTGTTACGATGCTTAATGGTACTAATGTGACTAAGGAAAATGGCGAGTCCGTAAGTATTGGGCTTAGTTTGTCTGTCAAACCTGCTAATGACGTAAGGGTTAGCTTTATCAGCAGCGATACCAGCAAAGGCGTGGTCAATATTACAGAAATGACCTTTACGACAACAACATGGTTTATCCAGCAACGACTTACCGTGACAGGACAAAATAATTACCAACCTGATAGCACACAAAGCTATAACATCATGGCTAATATTGACAGTGCTGATCTCAAGTACAAGCAGTTAGTTAGTATTGAGCTAATGAATGCAGAAGATGTTGCCTTAAGTAATATAGGCATTATTCCTCAAGGTACGCCACGAGACACCTCCTTACGAATAGAGGGCGATAGTCTGTTCGATGTCACGGTAATAGACCCTGAAACACGCTTATATCAGGTAGTAGGTATCAAGCCGCTTAATGATGTACTGCAAGGTTTAGATGGCAATGACAGCTTAATTGGCGGTGCCTTTGATGATCGCCTGCTAGGAGGAATCGGCAATGATTTGCTGGAGGGTGGGTTGGGCAATGACAGCTTAAATGGTGGTGTAGGACGTGATACTTTAATCGGCGGTATAGGTGATGATGTTTACTATTTAACAGACGAAGCGCTTGATAAAATTAAGGATAATGGCTTGGTAACAGATAGCGATATGGTGATAATTCCTGCGCAATGGCTACACTACACACTGCCTCAGGACATTGAACACGGCACACTTGACGCTGGCAAAAGTGCCAGTACGCTTACAGGTAATCGTAGCAATAACCTACTTATCGGCAATGATGCAGACAATATTTTGCAAGGTTCAGCAGGGCACGACAGTTTATATGGCGGTGCGGGCAATGACGTGCTGAATGGCGGCGTGGGTAATGATGTTTTGCAAGGAGGTTATGGTGTGGATTCATTACTAGGCGGTAAAGGCAAAGATCAGTTTGCTATCTATACTAATCTCAATGCTTCCCCCGAACATATACTTGACTTTACACCCCGCGATGACACCATCAACTTAGATTATCAATTATTTACCCAGCTAAAAATGGGTGCCTTACCTAACACTCAATTTTCACTCAGTACACACGCGTTAAATAAAAAAGATTACCTATTTTATGATGCCAAAACAGGAAACCTATATTACGACACCGATGGTACAGGTGAAGAACTGGCAGTAAAAATTGCTCTATTAGGGAAAAATTTAGCAATAACCGCAGAAGATTTTATGGTGATGTAAGCAGCCGTAATATCGTCATGCTGCCTTGCCTTAGGGTTTAAGCTGAATCACAATCCCCGCGCCATCAACCGTTTTCTTTTTTTCAACTTCAGGTTCAGGCGACATCAACAAACCGCCTTTTACCCAAAGTGGGCGGTCATTTTTTTTAGTTTTCGGCGCAAATAAAGAATCAACAATACGGTAGGTGGGACTGTTAAGAATTGGGTTACGCTCGGTTTGAGAGTGCGTTAATTCAGGTAATGATAAATCCAAAGGGGGCTTAAGCTCTTGCTCATCCAGTGTAAAGGGCTGTGGTTTTTCAGTAATGATTTTTTTAGCATACGCAGGCATTGCTGTGTATAAATAAAAGAAACTGAGTGATACCAAGCCTAATAAAAGTAATCGGACATTTTTCATCTTGATTTTTTAACGTCAAATGGTAGGTTTCATTGATGAATGGTGACATTATTCACTACTTTATGACCCATTTCAAAAATTGTATAAAGTTTATCTGTAATCTGAATACTGTTTAAACTATATAAATAATAACAAACAGTTGCATGGTTTTTTCAGCCCATAAGCAACGTAGTCAGTGTCTTTATTGTAAACAATATCATGCCTATTAGTGCGTTACAGTGTAAAAAAATTCAATTTGCGTTAACTGAAAGTGAAGAGCGTTTTCAACAAATGGCTGAAATGACGGGCGAATGGTTATGGGAGCAAGATAAAAAAGGTTTTTATATTTATTGCAGTGCCGCAGTCAGCCAAATTTTAGGGTATCAACCTGCTGAAATTATAGGCAAACATTATACCGCGTTATTAACGCCTAAAGACCAATCAACGCATCAGCAATTTGCCCATCAAGACCTGCCGTTTTACGGTTTAATAAATCATTATCAACATAAAGATGGGCATCATGTCTTAACTGAATCCACTGGCTTACCCATTAAAAATGCAGGTGGAGCGTTAATTAAATGGCGTGGTGTTGATCGAGATATTACGGCTAAAAAAATAGCAGAAAAACAAATCAGGCAGGCACAGATTAGCTTAGCCATTGCCCAAAATGAAATCACCATTGCGCAAAAAATTCAAACAAGCTTATTACCCTCTGCGCCCATCGCCACGCCTGAGTTTGAAGTGACAGGTGTATGTTTACCCGCAGAAAAAATTGGTGGTGATTATTTTGATTATTTTTTTTGTAATGAGGGGCATTTAGCCATGGTCATTGCAGATGTGTCAGGGCATTCAATCGGGCCGGCATTATTTATGGTAGAAGCGCGAAGTGCAATCAGAGCGCAGGCACTGCAAAGTGTGTCGACCAGCCAATTACTTGCCTTACTGAATCAATTTTTATTCGATGATTTAAATAAAACGGACTACTTTATCAGTTTGTTTTATTGTCATTACAACGCCGTAACACAGCAGTTACATTATGCAAATGCAGGACATCCCACACCATTATTGCTAAGTCGCACGCGCCATACCGCACCGTCTTGTCTGCTAATTAATCAACAAAATAGCCTCTATTGTTACAGCTTAGATGCAGAAGGCATGGTGTTTGGCGTGCGTAAAATTGTATTTTTTGAAGAGCAACAACTACCGCTAACAACGGGAGACACACTATTAATTTATACTGATGGGCTGCTTGAAGCAGAAAATGCACAAGGTGAGTTTTTTGGATTACAGCGACTGAGTCAGTTATTACTCGACAATGCTCAGCAAGCACCCGCCGAACTTATCACTACCGTATTAAGCGCGTTAAGCCTTTTTTGTCAGCGTACCACGTTTAATGACGACATTACCTTAATGGCGTTTACCGTTAAATAACCTAGGCAATAGACCACGTTTTTACAGTAATTACCTTGCTCACCTGCACGCGCCGCTTAAACAGCTGCGTTTAAGGCTAAAATATTGGTTTGAAAAGCAATGTCATCAATTACGCTAATAATAGCAACAATTTTATGTCCTGAATTCACGTCATAAGTGCATAACCCAATAAATTTTTAACATCAATGCCAGTGAGTTCTTCAAAAACCGCATAATCAGCACTGATATTTAGAAGATGCTGATTTACAGAATGTTTCTATAGACGGATTTGTCTGCATTGTTTGGCAGGTAGTAACTTATAATGCAGAAAATTTAGCAGGCTCTTTAAAGCTTACTTGGAAAGTATATTACAGAACAGTTGATAACAGGCTGGACAGGAAAAATGAAAAACATTAAAAGTGCATGTACGTTACAACCGAAAGCTCTCGACATTAATGTTGGTGATCAAATAGAACAACTTGATCAAATTATCAACGACACCAACGGTCAAGAGTATTTCAATAAAACCTTTATCACCGACGGTATGAAGACCTTATTGTCGAAAGGGATGGCGCGTTTAGCAGGAAAATCTAACGACACTGTTTTTCATTTAAAACAAGCCATGGGTGGCGGTAAAACCCATTTAATGGTGGGTTTTGGATTGCTAGCTAAAGATCAGGCACTTCGTTCCGCACTGATTGGCACAATGGCTTATCAAGCTGATTTTGGCATGGCTAAAATTGCGGCATTCAATGGTCGAAATAACCCCGCAACGTATCTATGGGGAGAAATAGCTCGTCAACTGGGTAAAGAATTACTCTTTCGAGAATATTGGGAAGCCGGAGCTAAAGCACCAGATGAACAGGCATGGGTTCAACTTTTTGAAGGTGATGAACCGATTCTCATCTTACTGGATGAAATGCCCCCTTATTTTCATTATTACAGCACCCAAGTATTAGGCAATGGCACGGTTGCGGATGTAATTACCCGCGCCTTTTCAAATATGCTCACTGCTGCCCAAAAGAAAAAAAATGTCTGCATTGTGGTTGCTGACTTAGACGCTGCTTATGACACAGGTGGCAGATTGATACAACGGGCACTTGATGATGCCACTCAGGAACTCGGACGTGCCGAAGTCAGCATTACACCCGTCAATTTAGAATCCAATGAAATCTATGAAATTCTAAGAAAGCGATTATTTTTGTCCTTACCCGAACAACATGAAATCGCCGATATTGCCAGTGTTTATGCCAGTCGTCTTGCTGAAGCAGCAAAAGCTAAAACCATAGAGCGCAGTGCCGAATCCCTGGCCACTGAAATCACCTCAACCTATCCCTTTCATCCCAGTTTCAGAAGTATCGTTGCGCTGTTTAAAGACAATGAAAAATTTAAGCAAACTCGTGGTTTGATGGAGCTGGTTTCTCGTTTACTGAAATCAGTCTGGGAAAGTCATGACGATGTTTATTTAATCGGTGCCCAGCATTTTGATCTTTCGATAGCCGAAGTTCGAGAAAAGCTCGCGGATATTTCTGACATGCGTGATGTGATTGCCAGAGACCTATGGGACTCCTCCGACAGCGCCCATGCCCAGCTTATTGATATAGATAACGGCAATCACTACGCCAAACAAGTTGGAACGCTGCTGTTAACCGCCAGTTTATCCACGGCTGTCAATGCGGTAAAAGGACTATCTGAAAGCGAGATGCTGGAATGTTTAATTGACCCGATTCGTCAAGCGAGTGATTTTCGGGCTGCCTTCACTGCCCTGCATAAAGCCGCGTGGTATCTACACCAGACTCAGGAAGGCAGAAGTTATTTTGACCGACAAGAGAACTTGACCAAAAAATTGCAAGGCTATGCCGACAAAGCCCCACAAAACAAGGTTGATGAACTGATTCGTGAGCACTTAAAAAAAATGTATCAGCCCACGACCAAAGAAGCCTATGAGCACGTGCTACCCTTACCAGAAATGGATGAGGCAGAAGCGGCATTAAAATCCGTGCGCGTCCTGCTGATTATCAGTCCTGATGGTAAAACACCCCCTGAAGTTATCACTCGATTTTTTGGCAATTTGGTCAATAAAAATAATATTCTCGTGCTATCTGGCGAGAAATCGTCCATGGCAAGCCTTGATAAGGCGGCTCGGCATGTATATGCCACGGCAAAAACCGATAGCGAGATTAGCGCAAGCCATCCACAACGAAAAGAACTGGATGAAAAAAAGGCACAATATGAACAAGACTTTCAAACCACCGTCCTGTCAGTGTTCGACAAATTGATGTTTCCAGGCAAAAATGCAGATAAAGATGAGCTGCGTCCTAAAGCATTGGACAGCACCTATCCCTCCACTGAGCCTTATAACGGTGAACGTCAGATTATAAAGACCCTAACCTCTGATCCCATTAAACTGTACACGCAAATTCCCCAAAACTTTGATGCCCTCAGAGCAAGAGCCGAACAATTACTCTTTGGCGCACAAGACGATGTCAGAAAAACCGATTTACTGGATAGAATGAAGCAGAAAACGCAAATGCCGTGGCTACCACCTAAAGGCTTTGAGCAACTGGCACAAGAAGCCTTTCAGCGTGGACTCTGGGAAGACCTAGGTACTGGCTATATCACCAAAAAACCCAAAGCCAAACAGACTGAAGTTATTGTCTTGCCAGAAGGCACACCCGATGACAACGGAACAATCCGTCTAAAAATTGACGTAATGAATGCCGGAAGTAGTCCAAAAATCTATTATCAAGAAGACGGCGAAGTCACCACCAGCTCCACACTGCTGACTGACACAGTTTTAGTCACCAACGCCTTGCGTGTGCAATTTATCGCAGTTGATCCGACCCACAAAAATCAAACAGGTAACCCCACAACCTGGAGTAATGTACTGACCCTCCGCAGTCGGCTTGACGAAATTGCGCGCAAAGTGGAACTTTTTGTCGCGCCCAAAGGAATTATCCGCTATACCCTTGATGGTTCAGAAGCCAGAAACGGTAACGATTACACAGGTGCAATCGCCATTGGCGACCTGGCCACAACGGTCTATGTGTTTGCAGAATACGATGGTTTAGAAGCCAAGCGTAATTTCAACTTTCCGGCATTGGGATCAACAGAAATCCTCATCATCAAAGAAAAACCCGCCCAGCTTTATAGCCCCTCGCCAAAACGCTTGGATAGTTCAGCAAAAACCTATGAAGGCTTAAAAGTTGCCAAAGAGAAAAACATCGTCTTTGAACACGTAACGCTAACGATAGGTTCGGCCTCCAAAGTCATCCATTTAAGCTTAGGTGAGATGAAAGTTGATGCGGATTTTATTGAAAAAGAACTCGCTCATCTACAAACCCTAGTCTCCCCAGACGCGCCTGTGATAATGCAATTTAAAAAAGCCTACACTCCCACAGGACATGATTTAGAACAATTCGTTAAAGCATTGGGCATTGAAATAAGCAATGGCGAAGTGATACAAGAATGAGCACCACCGTTAACTTTGGTGCGCCGTCAGCCTTTGGCTTGCATCATTTTTACGTCGAAATCCCTGCCGCGCCACGCGATGCAATAAAAATCCATGAAGATTACGGGTTCGATGGCGATGAACAACGCCGCGAAACCTCAGAATGCCGTGTGCTATTAGCGCGTGAACTGTGGAACAAAATCAGAGATGAGGCTCGAAGAGATTTTAACGCTCGCTTGAAAGCTAAAAAGCAAAGCACGGGAACTTGGGCTATCGGCACAATTAAACTGGATCGTTTTTTAGGGCGGGAATTGTGTATTTTGGCATGGGCGGCAGAACACGCGACAACGCAAGAATGTGCAATGATCTGCCAAAAATGGCTGGCGTTACGACCTGAAGAACGTTGGTGGTTGTATGCCAAAACAGCATCAGAAGCAAGACTGGCAGAACAAACCGAACGCGGCTGGCGAAAAGCCCTGTATTGTGCGCTTTCCGATGGCGAGGGACAGCAGCCAACACCAAAAGTAAAACCTAAAAATAAAAAAATAGAGGATGAAGATGCTCAAATGTACAACCTTTTTGACTTTCTTTAAGGAAACTTATTTATGTTACGAAAGATTCAACTTGAACGATTTAGAGGTTTTCAAAGGCTTGAGCTAACTGTGCCTGAAATTTTGATTTTAATGGGTCCTAATAGTTCAGGCAAAACAACTGCGCTTCATGCTGTACGCATCGCCTGTGATGCTTTAGCTATGATTACTAGCAACACAGTGGGAATTGATACGATAAAAGATACGACGATAACATTCAAAGATGTTGTTGTACGCGACATAGCTCAGTTAATGCCGATAACAGATTGGCAAGCCTTATTTGTAGACCAAAAAGTCAGTGAAAAAATTCATTTTTCAATTTGCTTAGAATTTGCACCTGAGGATGTCTTGCAGTCGATTACTGTAGACGGAAAATATGCAAGGAACGAAAATTTAAGAATTATCGTATCCGTCAATTCACAGCAACTTATTGAACAAATTGAGGGATTATCAACAAGAGCGCAAGCCTATAAAAATGCTATTTTTGATACGCTCAAAGAACACGCGCCAAAAGCTATTTTTATTCCCCCCTCCTATGGCGTAATTTGCTCGGAAGAATATCGCGCCCGTTCAGTTGTCGATACGCTAGTTGGGTCAGCAGACCAAAGTCATGTTGTTCGTAATATGATTTCTCGTTTAACTCCTGACCAATTTGAACAATTGAATTCATTTTTAGATGACATGGTTGGTGCAAGACTTGTGCATCGTACACAAGGCGATGAATTAGAAGTTGTTTCACCTTTGCGAGCGACTTTTAAAGATACCAATGGTGAATTGGAAATTTCAGCTGCGGGTGCTGGGTTGATTAACTTGGTGGCAATTTATTCATCATTAGCACGTTGGCAAAGCGAAGCAAAAAAACGAAAAATTATATTTTTACTCGATGAGCCCGAAGCGCATTTACATCCGAAATTACAAAGCAAAACCGCCGATAGATTAGCGACAATTATTACTCGTGATTTTGACGCGCAACTGATTATGGCAACGCATTCGATTGATATTATCAATCATGTTGGCGAACGTGATGATTGTGCGGTGTTTCGTTCAGACCGCTCTAATAAGAAAACAGGTGGCGAAGAATTAGCAGGACAATCGGCTTTGTTAGATGATTTATCGGAATGGGTAGATATGACACCTTTTTCTGCAATCAATTTTTTAGCGTCTAAGCGAATTTTATTTCACGAGGGAAAGTCTGACGGCATCATTTTAAAAAAATGTGCGGATATTTATTTTCGTAATAACGATAAGAAAAAGTTAGCTTTTGAAAAATGGACGTTTGTTCCCCTCGATGGTTCTGGTAATGATAAAGTCGCTCAATTATTAGTGCGTCTAATTGAATCAAGTGCTGTATCAAAAAAATATAATTTAACTGAATTTTGTGTAATAACGCAGTTAGATAAAGATTATCACAGGGATGCTATATCGCTTACGCAATTACCTAATGCTCGAATCCCATCTCATCAAAACGTCTGGCAACGCCACAGTATTGAATCGTTGTTTTGTGAAAGCGACACACTCCATTTTTGGCTCAAACAAAAATACCCTCAAATACAAATTGAGATGATTCAAGCAGCGATTGACGAAGCCAATCAGAATGAAGAACTCAATCAATATGCGCGAGAAAATAGGCAAGATGCGTTACTTAAACCAATGGCAAAAACAGATGACAATATAAAAATCACTAATCGCCAAGCTAATCAAGAAGTCGCCGCTAATCCTGAAATATGGCAACGTGGCAAAGAGCGAGCTGGCTCTATTTTGACTCAGCTAAGAAATGCACTTGGTAAAACAGCAAGCAATATGACGACTGCGCTACCAAAAATTATTGAGCATGCTGATGTTAATCAATTCCCAGCAGGAAATCCTGCGGTAATTCCTTCCGAAATCGCAACCCTTTTAGACTGGATGGTCAAAAATGCTTAACCTTATATTCTTAGGAGAAAATTATGTACGCCTATTACGAAGTAGAAACAAACATTCCAAGTGATCATCAATTACACATTAAACTGCCTGATAGTATTCCTGCAGGTCGCGCAAAAATTGCTGTTATTTATGAATTAACAGAAGCAAAAAACAATGCGGGTTCAGAGTTAAACGTATTTTTGAATAAATATCAAAATGAAAACGTTGATATTGATACCCGCGTTTTTGACGAAGATAGAAAAACAGTCGATTTGATTAACGCGATTAAAAAATGTCGAGTGAATAAACCCTTATCAGATCAAAATATTAAATCACTATGCGAGGACTGACTCATGGAAATAGCCATTAACCTTCCCAACGATTTTGTCGCGCTACAACCGATAAAAGACATTGAACATGATATGCGGCTCAGTTATGCCTTGTGGTTATTTAAAAATGCAAAAGTCACGTTATCAAAAGCGGCTGAACTTGCCACGCTTGATATTTATGATTTTCTAGCAGAATGTAAAAAAAATGAAGTGCCTGTGATTAACGTATCGCGGGAAGATTTACTGGGCGAATTAGCCGCAACACAAAACAATGCAGGCTTAGCGTTGAAAGCATTTTTGAAAAAATATCAAACTGAAAAAATTGATATTGATACGCGCATTTTTGACGAAGATAGAAAAGCAAATGTGGATAGAGATTTTCGGTTATGAGTTTGATTTATTTGCTCGATACAAACACCATTTCAGAACCGTTAAAATCTGAACCCAATCAGCAAGTGATTGAAAATTTAGCGCGTTATCATTCACAAATCGCTATTGCAGCAGTTGTGTTTTATGAATTGGTGCGTGGCGTTGAGTTATTGCCCAATTCTAAAAAACGACTGCAAACAACTGATTACATTGAATCCGTTTTGGTCAAGTTTCCCATTTTGCCTTATACCCAAGACGCAGCAAAATGGCACGGTGAAACAGCCGCTCGTTTGCAACTACAAGGAAAAACACCGCCTTTTGTTGATACACAAATTGCAGCAGTAGCTAAAACAAATAACTTGATTTTAGTGACACGCAACGTCGATGATTTTGAAAACTTTACCGATTTAAAAATTGAAAATTGGTTTTGTTAAACTAAGGAAAAACAAAATGCTCCAACCCCACTCATGGCAAGACAAACCCGCGTTAATTGAACACTTATTCCCCGTGCAGAAAATTTCTGCCGAAAGTTTCAAAGAGCAAATGGCAGGCGCAGGTAAAACGCTCACGGCATTGGGTAGTTATTGGAAAGGACGCAAACCGCTCATTCTGGGCAAAGCCTGTATTTTAGGGACGTTGTTGCCTGTTTCGGATGATTTACTCAAAGACCTTGAAATTTTTGAAATGCTCATGGGCATGGATAAAGCATCGTTAGAAAAACGCCTTGAGGTCAAAAATGATAAAGCCAGCCGTGTGTTTCTCGCGCAAGAACAAAACGTAAAAGATAACGCAAGCTATAACGAATGGGTGCGAGCGGCTTGCCGTCCTGAAGAATGCGGCGATGAACTTTTTTCGCACGTTTGGGCAAAGGTCAACGCGCATCTTGGCACGTCTGCCAGTTCATTTCCTGAATTAGTTGAACAAATGGGCGTTGCGCGTTTTGGTCATCGTCCGCGTGTGGCTGATGTTTTTAGTGGCAGTGGACAAATTCCCTTTGAAGCGGCGCGTTTGGGTTGTGATGTGTATGCGTCCGACTTGAATCCCATCGCGTGTATGTTGACGTGGGGCAGTTTTAACATCGTTGGCGCAAGTCCAGAAAAACGCCTTGAAATCGACAACGCACAAAAAGAACTCGCTAAAAAAGTACAAACCGAGATTGATGCGTTAGGCGTTGAAACAGATGGTGAAGGTTGGCGAGCAAAAGCATTTTTATATTGCGTTGAAGTCGTTTGTCCTGAAAGTGGTTATAAAGTTCCGTTATTACCTTCGTTAGTTATTAGTGAAGATTACAAGGTGATTGTTAAATTAACGGCAGTACCAAACGAAAAACGCTACGACATTACAATTCAATGCGATTGTTCAGAAAAAGAAATTCAATCGGCTCAAGATGGAACAGTTCAAGGCGGTTATGTTATTCATTCTCCTGATGGCGTAACAGTTCACCGTGTCAGTATTAGTACAATTCGCGGTGATTATAAAGATGGCAAAGAAAATAAAAACCGTCTGCGCTTATGGGAAAAATCAGATTGTATTCCACGCTCCAATGATATTTTTCAAGAAAGACTTTATGCTGTGTTATGGAATAAATCAGCATCAAATAAAGAAGATTTAGTTTTTGCTTCGGTTACTTCCGATGATTTAAAACGTGAACAAATCGTTATTGATTACGTTCAAACACATTTGGCAGATTGGCAAGAAAAAGGCTTTGTTCCTGATATGGTAATTGAAGCAGGAGCTAAAACAGACGAGCCTATTCGGACACGAGGCTGGACGCATTGGCATCATTTGTTTAATCCTAGGCAGTTGTTGGTTGCAGGATTATTAAATGCAAAAATTGATGCTCATCAATCATTTTCTTTGTTCCAAATTTTAAATAGCAATGCAAAATTAAGTCGATGGCTTGGGAAAAAAACAAGAGGATACGGAAATACTGTTCAGGTTTTTGATAATCAAGCGTTAAATACTTTATTCAATTACGGCTGTCGTTCGTACTATGGGATACAACCTTTTTTAAACATAGGGTACAGATATAAATCTATTCCAAATGTGCAATTTCAAGTTTATTCGCATCCAGCACAAGCTATTGAAGTTGAAAACGACATTTACATTACCGACCCACCTTATGGCGACGCGGTGAAATATGAAGAAATTACCGAATTTTTCATCGCATGGTTACAGAAAAATCCACCCGCTGAATTTGCTCATTGGACATGGGATAGCAGGCGTAGCTTGGCAATCAAAGGCGAAGATGAAGGTTTCCGTCAGGGCATGGTTGCCGCGTATCGCAAAATGACAGAAAAAATGCCCAACAATGGCATTCAAGTGTTGATGTTCACGCATCAAAGCGGTTCGATTTGGGCAGATATGGCAAACATCATTTGGGCGAGTGGTTTGCAAGTAACCGCCGCGTGGTATGTGGTGACAGAAACCGATTCGGCATTGCGTCAAGGGGCGAATGTCACGGGAACGATTATGCTGGTACTTCGCAAACGTCACCAAGAATTGGAAACCTTCCGTGATGATTTGGGCTGGGAAATTGAAGAAGCGGTGAAAGCGCAAGTTGAATCGCTGGTGGGTTTAGATAAATCAGTTCGGGCGCATAATTCCGAAGGACTTTATAACGATGCGGATTTACAAATGGCAGGTTATGCGGCGGCGTTAAAAGTGCTGACGGCTTACTCGGCCATTGACGGCAAAAACATGATGACCGAAGCCGAAGCTCCGCGTCAAAAAAGCAAGAAAACGTTTGTCGATGAATTGATTGATTTTGCGGTGTTAACGGCGGTGCAATTTCTTGTCCCTGTTGGCTTTGAAAAATCAGAATGGCAGAAAATGGCGGCGGTGGAACGGTTTTATCTCAAAATGGCAGAGATGGAACATCAAGGCGCGAAAACCTTGGACAATTACCAAAACTTTGCCAAAGCGTTCAAGGTGCATCATTTTGAAGATTTAACCAGCGATACGTCAAAAGCGAATGCGGCACGATTGAAATTAGCGACCGAGTTTAAAGGTTCGCTGATGTCGGGTGAGGCTGAAATTGCAGAAACACCATTGCGAGCGTTGCTTTATGCAATGTTTGAAATTGACAAAGGTTGTGAAGTCGATGATGTGTTGTTGCATTTGATGGATAACTGCCCGAATTACAATCAAAGCAAAGCGATGTTAATCAAAATGGCGGATTATTTAGCCGAAAAACGTGAAGCACTCAAAGCAACAAAAACCTTTCACCCTGACAAAGAAGCCAGCACGGCGCGGATTTTGGCAGAAGCGTTGCGTAATCAGAGATTGTAGTTGTTTAAAACAACATCTATTAAAAACTGGAGAATTTATGACAACCCTTGTTTTACACAATATCGATGATGATATGGTTAATGCACTAAAGCTACGTGCGGGAAAACACGGTATCAGTGTGGAAGCAGAACATCGAAAAATTCTGGAAGTGGCTTTATTTGCACATAAAAAGAAAAGTTTTGCCGAAATATTAACCACCATTCCCGAAGTCGGTTTGGATTTAGATTTTGAACGCCTAGAAGACAGTAAAACCACTCATGTATTTGATTGATACCAATGTCATTAGTGAACTACGCAAAAAAGACAAAGCCAATGCAGGGGTGAGAGCCTTTTTTTATAAAGCTCAACAGCAAGAATACTTACTGTTTGTCAGTGCGATTACAATTGGTGAACTCAGACGCGGTGTTGATATGATTAGACATCGTGGCGATAAACAACAAGCAGAAATTTTGGAAGATTGGCTAAATTTAACTAAGGAAAAGTTATGCAATTAGCTGTTAAATTGGACAAAGAAGTTTTAAATAACCTCAACATCCAACGAATTGATTACACACTATGGCAACAAACACTCTGGCTTGATGAAACCGTAGAATCATTATCTGAGAAAGCACAAAAAGCATGGGATGATGCTTTAGTTGATCAGTTAACAAGAACGTTATGAAATATGAAATCATGATGTATTGGAGTGACGAAAATGAAGCGTTTATTTGCGAAGTGCCTGAATTGGCAGGCTGTATGGCACACGGTAACACCCAAGAAATAGCGTTGAAAAACATTCAAGAAGCCATTGGTTTATGGATTGAAACTACATTGAAGTTTGGTGATTTAATACCCAAACCAAAGGGCAGAAAACTCATGTATGCTTAAATTTAACTAAGGAAAAGTCATGCAATTAGCCATTGAATTACCCGATAGAACAAATGCGTTGATTGAAAGTTATTCTCGAAAAATGGGAATTGAGAAAAACTCTTTTATTGAAGATGCGTTATTACGCCATTTACAGGCATTAAGAGAATTGCCAACGGAGTTTATTATTCCAACAAAAATTACAGTGACAGAAGATTGCATGAAACAAATAATTGAAATGCTTGAAAACCCACCTGAACCAACACAAGCCCTTATTGAATTGATGCGATGACTGATTTGGAATTTGAATTTAGGACGTTAGATTCTAAAGATGACCGTAACAATTTCAGTTGCGGTACGGCTGAATTGGATAGATTTTTTCAGCAATATGCGGGGCAAAATCAATTCCGTCATCACATTGGTACGACTTACGTTTTAGCGGATAAAAGCAATATCGCTGGATTTGTGGCGGTATCAGCGGGGGAGATTACACCAACAAAACTGTCATCAGTGACACGCTCACGTTTGCCAGAATACCCGCTGCCAATTTTGCGTATTGCTCGATTAGCCGTTGATAAACGTTTTCAAGGTTTGGGACTAGGAAAGAAATTATTACGCGCCAGTTTTGAACTCGCGTTAGATATGAAATCACGTTATGGCTGCGTGGGTGTTGTTGTGGATGCTAAACCAGAAAGCGTATTGTTTTATCAAGAATTTGGTTTTCTCTTACTGGAAAGTGATGAATTAAATAACACTCAGTTTCAGTCGTTGTTTTTATCAATCAAATTTATTCAGCAAGCCATTTCAAAATGACATTGCACCGATTTTCGTCACGCACCGAGCGATTAGACACAGAATTTTTAGCCAAATCGCTTGCGGGTGCGGTGAAGTATTTTCGGATTGCGGGGTACTTTCGCAGCTCTATTTTTGAATTGGTGGGTGAAGAAATTGCCAACATTCCCGAAGTCAAAATCATCTGTAATTCAGAACTCGATTTAGCGGATTTTCAAGTGGCAACTAATCGAAACATTGCCCTCAAAGAACGCTGGAACGAAGTCGATGTTGAAGCCGAAGCCATTCTAAAAAAAGAGCGCTATCAGCTGCTTGACCAATTACTGCAAGCGGGCAATATTGAAATTCGCGTTGTGCCAAAAGAACTGCTTTTTCTGCATGGCAAAGCAGGCTCAATTTATTATCCTGATGGAACGCGCAAAGCGTTTGTTGGTTCTGTCAATGAATCCAAAAGTGCCTTTGCCAGAAATTATGAATTGCTTTGGCAGGATGATGATGACGCCAGTGCCGATTGGGTGGAAGAGGAGTTTTGGGCACTATGGCAGCAGGGCGTACCCTTACCAGAAGCTATTTTAGTTGAGATTCAACGGGTGGCTAAGCGGCAAGAGGTTACGGTCAACGTGCTTAAACCCCAAGATGTTCCTGCTGCCGCTATGGTTGAAGCACCAATTTATCGTGCAGGTGAGCAATTACAACCTTGGCAGCGTTCTTTTGTCACGATGTTTTTGGCTCACCGTGAGCTTTACGGCAAAGCACGGTTATTATTGGCTGATGAAGTGGGCGTGGGTAAAACCTTATCGATGGCAACCAGCGCCTTAGTCAGTGTTTTATTGACTGATGGGCCAGTATTGATTTTGGCACCGTCAACCTTAATCCTACAGTGGCAAGTTGAGATGAAAGATAAGCTGGGCATTCCCAGCGCTGTTTGGTCCTCGCAAAAAAAAGCCTGGTTTGGTGTAGAAGGACAAGTGCTGTCAGCCAAAGGCGATGCTGCTTCGATAAAACATTGCCCTTGTCAGATTGCGGTCATTTCTACGGGGTTAATTATGCACCAGTGCGACAAGGGAATGTTTATTAAGGAAGCTGGATGGTTGCTGAAGAATCGCTATGGCACGGTTATTCTTGATGAAGCCCATAAAGCCAGGCTCAAAGGTGGCGTGGGCGAGACCGCCACTCAGCCTAACAATCTATTGGCTTTTATGCAGTTAATGGGAAAACGCACACGGCATCTTATTCTGGGCACGGGAACGCCCATTCAAACGGCAGTGCGTGAGCTTTGGGATTTGCTGGGAATTCTCAATAGCGGTGCTGAGTTTGTGTTGGGCGATGCGCTTTCGCTGTGGCGAAATCCTGAACAGGCGATTCCAAGAGTTACTGGTCATACCAAAGCCGTTAATGAAGCAGAGGTGTGGGCATGGCTTGCTAATCCGTTGCCACCAGGCAATGAACATCATACCGTGCAAGCTATACGCGACCATCTGGCAATTAACCCTAAGGCCTTTTACTGCTCGCAACAGTTTGAGGATTTGGATTATCTAGTGCAAAACATGTGGCTTTCAGAGTGTCTTGAGCCTGATTTTTTTCGATTAAATAATCCAGTGCTTAGACATACCGTCCTGCGCAAAAGAAAACAGCTTGAAGATGAGGGTTTGCTTGAAAAAGTAGGGGTTAACACGCATCCGATCTTGAAAAAAAGTTATCTGTATCAGTCGCGGTTTGTGGGGCTGGGTATTTCAACCAATACCCCTTTTGAGGTTGCTTATAAGCAAGCTGAAACGTTTAGCCAGTTACTCCAGAAGCGCACTAAAAAAGGCGGGTTCATGAAAGCAATGATGCTGCAACGTATTTGCTCAAGTTTTGCATCGGGTCGTAAAACCGCGCAAAGGATGTTGCAACATACCGGTTTTAGTGAAGAAAATGATGATGACAGTGATGACGTAGCGCATATTCTTTCAGAAATGACACCTGCTGAGGCGGTTTGTCTACGCGAAATCGTGACTCAGTTATCCCGTCCTGAAGCAGTGGATTCTAAACTTGATACGGTTAAATGGTTTTTGACTGAATTTCGTACCGATGAAAAAACGTGGCTTGAGCATGGATGTATTATTTTTAGCCAGTATTTTGATACCACCGAATGGATTGCTGCTGAACTCGCGCAGTATTTTGCTGGCGAGGTTGTTGCTGTTTATGCTGGAGCTGGAAAAAGTGGTCTATTCATCGGTGAGCAGTTCAATAAAGTCGCGCGGGAGGCGATTAAGACGGGTGTTAAAAATCGGGAAATTAGGTTGGTGGTGGCGACCGATGCTGCCTGTGAAGGGCTTAATCTGCAAACCTTAGGCACATTGATTAATATTGATTTGCCTTGGAATCCGTCGCGTTTAGAGCAACGTTTAGGACGTATTAAACGTTTTGGTCAGGCACGTAAGTGTGTGGACATGCTGAATTTAGTTTACCGCGACACGCAAGACGAAAAAGTCTATAACGTGTTATCCGAAAGGCTTAAAGACACCTATGATATTTTCGGCAGTTTGCCAGATACCATTGATGATGACTGGATTCAGGATGAGGTGATACTTGAACAGAGAATGGATGCGTATATCCACGAACGCAAACTGGCTGAGGATGCGTTTTCTGTCAAATATCGCAGCACGATTGACCCAGACGCTAATCAGTGGGAACGCTGTGCCACCGTTCTTTCCAGACGGGATATTATCAATGCTTTAAGTGAGCCTTGGTGAACAATCTAGCAGGCAGAGCCTGCACGCCTAATTTACGTTGAATGCCATAATGAGAAGTGCTAAGGAGCTTTGGCAAATTACACTGTCTGTAATTGATTATGGGATAATGCCCTATTTATTTACTCACTTAATAGTTAATAGCCCTTTATGAATTATCCAACCATTGATGCCTTTATTGGCAATACTCCCTTAGTTCGATTACAGCGTTTGGCTGGTCAAACTACGAATACCATCTTAGTAAAATTAGAAGGTAATAATCCCGCTGGTTCAGTAAAAGATCGTCCCATGATGAGCATGATTAATCATGCTGAAGCGCGTGGCGATATAGTTCCTGGTGATTGTTTAATTGAAGCCACCAGTGGTAATTCTGGAATTGCTTTGGCGATGGCGGCGGCAATAAAAGGGTATAAGATGATTTTAATTATGCCTGACAACATGAGTCAGGAACGCCGTACATCGATGCAAGCCTATGGTGCCAATATTATTTTAACACCCGCCTCAGGCAGTATGGAGGCAGCTATTGATTTAGCTAATGCAATGCAGGCTGAGGGCAAAGGTAAAATTTTAAATCAATTTTCCAATCCAGATAATCCTTTGGCACATTATGAAGGTACGGGACCTGAAATCTGGCGTGATACACATGGTGAAGTAACCCATTTTGTTAGTTCAATGGGCACAACAGGTACCATTATGGGCACCTCACGGTATTTAAAAGAACAAAACCCAGCCATTCAAATTATTGGCGTGCAACCTAAAGAAAATTCTAAAATACCAGGGATTAGACGTTGGCCAGAAGCCTATTTGCCAAAAATTTATCAAGCTGAGAGGGTGGATCATATTATCGATGTCGATCAATTGTCTGCTGAAAATACCACCCGTGAACTTGCACAACAAGAAGGCATTTTTGCTGGTGTCTCCACTGGCGGAGCCGTATTTGCCGCCTTATCATTAAATGCACAGCTTGAAAATGCGGTGATTGTCGTTATTAATTGTGATCGAGGTGATCGCTATTTATCTACGGGTGTATTTTCTAGTTAAGTGTCTGCGTCGTCGCACGTATCGCGCAATAAGTGTTTTAGCAAGACGGTAACGCCGCCACTGACACGCTTTTGCGCACTCCTTTAATCATTATCCTGCCTTACTTCATGTCACGAACCCGATCACGAAAAAAAGTGTTACCCACCACCGTTATCACTGCGGAAATAAATGCCTTAACCCATGATGGTCGCGGTGTTGCTTATATTGATAATAAAGCCGTGTTTATCGATGAAGCCTTGCCTGGTGAAACTGTTGAGTTTCTTTATACAGATATTCGTAAAGATTATGCCGAAGCACGCGTGGTAAACATTATTACTGCCAGTCCTTTGCGTGTTGAAGCACAGTGCCCACATTTTGGTGTGTGTGGTGGCTGTAGTTTTCAACATGTTAAAGATGAAGAACAAATCATGCTTAAACAAGGTTTATTAATCGAGCAGTTTAAACGTATTGGCAAAGTCACTATTCCTGAGATTTGGGTACCTTTAACTGGTCCACATTGGGGGTATCGCCGAAAAGCTAGAATGGGCGTGAAATATGTGGCTAAAAAAGATCGCGTATTAGTTGGCTTTAGAGAACGACGACATCCGTATCTTGCCGAAATAGATAGCTGCAAGGTCATGCATCCCCGCGTGGGGACAAAGTTATTAGCCTTAGGTGAATTAATTGGTAGTTTAACGATTCGCGATAAAATTCCGCAAATTGAAGTGGCTTTGGGCGATACCGTGTGCGTATTGGCCGTGCGTGTTTTAGAGCCACCCAGTGCCGAAGATTTAGAAAAAATGCGTGATTTTAGTCACCATCATGGGATTAGTTTACATGTGCAAGCCAAAGGGCCTGATACCATCATGCCCATACCAGGTGAGCCTGAGCTTATGCCAAGTTATGCCTTGCCTAATTATGGGCTTGAATTTAACTTTAAACCTGCCATGTTCACGCAAGTGAATTATGAAATTAATCAGCAAATGATTAATCGAGTAGTTAACGAAATGACTCTTAACGAACACGATCATGTGCTGGATTTATTTTGTGGCTTAGGTAATTTTACCTTGCCAATGGCAACCAAGGCAGGGCAGGTGACCGGTATTGAAGGCGACCAGCCTTTAGTGAATCATGCCAAAGCCAATGCTGTGCATAATCAACTCAGTAATGTTGAATTTTTTGCCGCAGATTTAAGTAAAGACCTGAGTGCTTATCCTTGGGCACAACGCACTTACACAAAAATTTTATTAGACCCCTCGCGTGCGGGTGCGTCTGAAGTCTTGCCGTATTTTAAACGTTGGCAACCTGAATTAATTGTCTATGTTTCCTGTAATCCTTCCACCTTAGCACGTGATGCAGGTATTTTAGTTAATGACTTAGGCTACCGTTTAGTAAAAGCGGGGGTGATGGATATGTTCCCACAAACGGGGCATGTGGAATCGATTGCGTTATTTGTTAAAGCGTAGTCGTTTTTTTATTAACAGCATGATGAGGTAAATATTATGACAACAGTCCATATTAAGCGTCTCAGTGGTGAGGATTTAATTCCTTACATCAATGACTTAGCCAGGCTTAGAATCGAAGTTTTTAGGGCTTTTCCGTATTTGTACGATGGCAGTCTTGCCTATGAAAAAAAATACTTGCAAACCTATATCGATAATCCTGCCAGTGTCATGGTGTTAGCCTTAGATGGCGAACAGGTTGTCGGGGCTTCCACTGCTATTCCCATGAAGTTTGAAACAACAGAACTTAAGCAGCCTTTTATTGATCATGCTTATGATCTTGAACAGGTGTTTTATTGCAGTGAATCAGTATTGAATACACAGTATCGTGGCTTAGGCATTGGCGTGCGTTTCTTTGAAGAACGTGAAGCACATGCCAAGGAATTGGGTGGCTTTAAGCATATTGCCTTTTGTTGTGTGGAGCGACCCAGTCATCATCCACTTCGACCCGTCGATTACGTGTCATTAGAAGCCTTTTGGCAAAAGCGTGGATACCGTAAACATCCAGAATTACACACGACATATTGTTGGAAAGATGTAGACAGTGTCGATGAAACCCCTAAACCTATGACTTTTTGGTTAAAACAATGACAGTCATTATCGCAAGCGCACAATATGATATTAGTTTTCTAGGCACTTGGCAGGCATATCAAGACAAAATAACGGCATGGGTAAAAGAAGCTAAGGCAAATAACGCCGCTATTTTAGTTTTTCCTGAGTATGCAAGCATGGAATTAGCCTCGTTATTTGGTGAAGAAATTTACACATCGTTAACCAAACAATTAACTGCATTACAAAGCTTATTGCCAGAGTTTATAAAGCTGTATCAAAACTTAGCGGTAAAGTATCAATGTATTATTCAAGCGGGGTCTTTTCCCGAATACACCTCATTAGGCGCATTTCATAATCGCGCTTATGTGTTTTTTGCTGATGGTCAGTATGATTATCAAGAAAAATTAATGATGACGCGTTTTGAAAAAGAACAATGGTTAATAGAAGCAGGGCATGGCTTAAAAGTTTTCCCTACTGAATACGGCACACTGGCTATCAATATTTGTTATGACAGTGAGTTTCCTTTGCTTGCTAGGCGACAAGTAGAAGCCGGTGCTAATTTAATTTTAGTGCCCAGCTGTACCGATACCTTAGCGGGCTATCATCGCGTAAAAATTGGCTGTCAAGCGCGGGCATTGGAAAATCAGTGTTATGTAGCACAAGCGTGTTTAGTGGGTTTAGCGCCGTGGTCAGAAGCAGTTGATGTTAATGTTGGCGCGGCGGCTATTTATACGCCCGTTGATAAAGGTTTTCCTGATACGGGTATTTTAGCGCAAGGTGAAATCAATGCCGTGCAATGGGTCTATGGTGCAGTTGATTTAGCCAACTGTGCAACGGTGCGCAAGCAAGGGCAAGTGTTTAATTACGCCGATTGGCCAGCACAAGAGAAATGTTTAGAGCCATAAATTATTAGTTAACGTATCGAGGTATTTTATCAATGAACACTCAAACTAAGACTAGCACGATAGAAAATACTGAACCTTCGTCTGGCTATGAATTTATTATGTTTTACGATGGCGAATGTCCCTTTTGCCAAAAAGAAATTGCGTGGTTGCGGTCGTTAAATCATCAAGGTCGACTGGGTTTATACGATATTCATGCGGATGATTTTAATGCCGCACAGTATGCTAAAACCCATGACGAATTAATGGCTGAAATCCATGGACTGTATCCTAATGGACGTTTGGTAACAGGTGTAGAGGTTTTTTATGCCGCCTATCATGCCGTGGGCTTAGGTTGGTTAATGGCACCAACACGCTGGCCAGTATTAAAGCCTGTTTTTACGTGTTGCTATGCTTTTTTTGCACGTCATCGATTGCGTTGGGGGCGCTGGTTAGGTCGTCACTGCACCACAGAAAATTGCTCTGTGAAGTAAGTGGTTACTTTATCCTGACGAGGTGTCGCATAAATGGCGTATTCGCTTAGCAGCGTGCCAAGAGTCATGTAGTTTATTTTGTACGAGTTTCCCAATCAGTTAAAGTGGCTAACGCTTCTGCAGCCGTGTCTCCACAGACTTCAAGGGTTGCCTGAAAACTCTGGCAGATAAGGGGGCGGCTTGGTGAAAGAAAAAGACGACAGGTATTTTTAGCATCTAAATGTAAGCAACGAACACCCGCAGCTTTGCCGTGTGGATGCAAAGGCAGTGTTGATGAAATTGATGGGGCAATACAACATGCACCACAGCCAATACGACAGGACATGGTTTGAGAAAGCTGTTCGCTGTGTGACATTGGTTTACCAAGCATGTTGAAATGAGCCGCTAGTGTACATTGGCTCAATTGCTGGATTTGGGAAGCGGCATATCCAGTGCTGTGAGAGGGATAACGGGCGCACTCCCGTTATCTCCACCCGCTTAACAGTATCTAAATAACGATTACTCGCTATAAACACCAAAATTCATTATGCGTTGATAGCGAGCCTCAAGTATTGTGTCGATAGACTCTTGTTTAAGCTCAGTTAAATGACGAACTAAGGTTTCTTTCAAGTTCTCAGCAATAATTTTAAAATCACGATGCCCACCACCTAAAGGTTCGCGGACAACTTCATCAAGAAAGCCTTGTTCACGAATACGATCAGACGTAATACCCATCGCCTCAGCCGCTAATTGAGCTTTATCAGCACTTTTCCACAAAATCGACGCACAGCCTTCGGGAGAAATAACCGAATAGGTGCTGTACTCCAACATAATTAAACGATCGCCAACACCAATTGCTAAGGCACCGCCAGAGCCACCTTCACCAATAATAGTGCAGATAATGGGCGTTTTAAGTTGCGCCATTTCAAACAAGTTTTTCGCAATAGCCTCGCTTTGTCCACGCTCTTCAGCACCGATACCAGGGTAAGCACCTGGAGTATCAATTAAACAAATGATAGGTAATTTAAAACGTTCAGCCATTTTCATCACACGTAAGGCTTTGCGATAACCTTCTGGTCTGGGCATACCAAAATTGCGATAAATTTTTTCTTTTGTATCGCGACCTTTTTGATGCCCAATAATTAACACCGGCTGCTCATTTAAACGTGCTAAACCAGTAATAATGGCTGGATCATCAGCAAAGGCACGATCGCCATGTAATTCATGGAAATCAGTAAAGATAAGATCGATGTAATCTAAAGTATAAGGTCGACCAGGATGTCGTGATAATTGAGAAATTTGCCAGTCTGTGAGTTCAGAAAAAATAGTCTCAGTCAGGGCTTGGCTTCGTTCTTCTAATTGCTTGATCGCATCGGAAATATTAATTTTGTTATCAAACTCCACATTGCGCAGTTCTTGTATTTTCGCTTCCAATTCAGCGATGGGTTGTTCGAAATCGAGAAATTTTAAATCCATGAAGTTCAGGTTGACGAGTTAAGAAAAGAGTAAGATTTTATAGAAAATTGGTAATTAATTCTAAATAAATTAAATATGCTTAGCTAAGCAGTTAACAATAAGCAGCGTAACACTTAAGCAAACATCGATTAAATAAATACCTTAACAGACAACGCTGCTATTTTTTTATAGTAAACTTTGTCATCACTAAGAGTTTATTATGGAATGGAGCAGGATGTTTTCAATCACTAAAGAAGTATATTTTTGTTACGGTCATCGTTTAATGCATCATGCAGGAAAATGTCGAAATATCCATGGTCATAGCGTAAAAGCTTCAATTACCTTGACCCAAGAGAGCTTAAACGAACACGGCATGGTGTGTGATTTTGCTGACATTAGGCAATGTGTAGACGGTTTTATCGAGGAATATTTAGATCATAATTTATTGCTTCATAAAGAAGACAGTTTAATTCCTTACCTTATTCAAAATAACGAGCGTTTTTTAGCCCTCGATGAACACCCCACCGCAGAAGTGCTAAGTAAAATGTTGTATCAGCATGTAAAAAAAGCAGGTTTTACTGTTACCGATGTCACATTATGGGAAACCGCCAGCGCTTATGCTCGTTACAGAGAAAATTAAGGCGTCATGAGTTTTCTTAATCCAGTTAATAAAGCGTATTGTTTAGAACAGCTTTGTGAATCTAATTATCAGAAATTATTTAATTTAATTCCTCATTTACTTAGCGTTCAAGACCATGCTATTGGTTTTGCTGAGCAACATGTTGACTTATATCTTGATGTGATTGAACACACACCGTATACCAGAACAATCAAATTAACCCATTGTTTTTACAGCGATAGCGAACCAGCAGTGCTGATAAGAGTTTATGTAGATGCAAGGCTGGCAGAAGTACTCAGTGATTCTGCGCGTTTAAGCGTTAACACTGTATTTGATGATCCTGGCTTAACAAAAGAAATACTACAATACAAATGGCGGTTAAATTTGTTTTTACAAAAATGGTTAGATCATTGTTTAAAAAGTAAGTATCAATTTAATAGAGTGCCCAGCTTCGATAAAGTCATGGGCTAAATAGTGTAAATATTTTTTGTTGATTAAACCAACCTAACTAAGGATTAACATGATAAAAACGTTGGAAGTAATTGTTCGTGAAGCAGGAGAAATTGCTTTAACTCACTTTAGCAACATAAAACAACTTGAAGTCACCAAAAAAAATCCACGTGATTTTGTGACCCAAGCCGATCTTGAAGTAGAAGCGTTTTTACAAGAAAAATTAACGCAAGCCTACCCAGAATATGGTTTTTGGGGAGAAGAAAGTGGTCAATCAGCAAATCAAACAGCGCGCTGGGTGGTTGACCCTATCGATGGCACACACTCATTTGCACGCGGACAATATTTTTGGTCAATCAGTGTTGCCTTGGAAGTTGACGGTGAACTTCAGCTAGGTGCGGTCTATGCACCTGCACTGCATGATTATTACAGCGCAGCAAAAGGGCAGGGCGCTTTTAAAAATGGCTTACCTATACGTGTATCTACAGAAACGCAGTTAGCGAATGCCATGATCGCAACAGGATTTGCCTGTTTGCGAGCGTACCTACCAGATAATAATTTGGCACGGTTTTGTAGAATTGCCCAACACACCACAGGACAACGTCGTTATGGCTCGGCAGCTATCGACTTATGTTTGGTGGCTGATGGTCAGGTTGATGCTTTTTGGGAGCAAGAATTAAATTTATATGATGTCGCCGCAGGCGCATTAATTGCCAAAGAAGCTGGGGCAACTGTCACTGATTTTAGTGGTAAAGAAGGCATCTATCCAAAACAAATTTTAGCCACGAATGGTCATATTTTCACCGAAATACTTGCACTAATGTAAGTTGCTTGGTATCGATTAAAAAGTATTTATGCACAACAGCAAACCGTATAAAAGCTAAATAGATAAAAGCCCGCAGCAGGTTTATAAAACCCCGCTAATATAGTGTAAGTCATTGATTTTAGTTAAAGTAACGTAAAGTATAAAAACTGGACAAAGTGTAGCAAGGCATTGTTTTACAGGCAATCTACAAACTTATAATGCAGTTACCCACAAACTTATCCACAGAAAATGTGGACAAGTGGGTAATCGCTTGATTGTTGGTGAAAATGTTTTGGGCGGTTGTAAATGGATTAGCTCCAGTCTAATGATAAAAGAAATAAAAAATTGTTTATATATTTAGCGGGCTCTAATAAATCTAAATAAACTTGGTTTTAATCAGGAATTACTTATGACGACAAAAGAAAAACAAATTGAAGATAATTTAATTCGTAAATTAACAGAACTTAAATACATCTATCGTCAGGACATTCAAAATAAAGAAGCATTAGAAAATAATTTTCGTAGTAAATTTGAAGCACTTAACCGTGTGAATCTAACCGATGCAGAATTTGCCCGACTTCGTGATGAATTAGTCACAGCAGATGTTTTTGTTGCCTCTAAGAAACTACGCGAACGTAACACCTTCATTCGTGAGGATGGCACATCGTTGCAATACACTTTGGTCAACATCAAAGACTGGTGTAAAAACGAATTTGAAGTTATCAATCAGCTTCGTATCAATACCGATAATAGCCATCATCGTTATGATGTTATTTTGTTAATCAATGGCATCCCTGTTGTACAAATCGAGTTAAAGGCTCTGCAAGTTAGTCCACGCCGTGCAATGGAACAAATTGTTCATTACAAAAATGATGCAGGTAATGGCTACACCAACACGCTACTTTGTTTCATGCAGTTGTTTATTGTTAGCAATGAAAGCGATACCCGTTATTTTGCCAACAACCATAACCAGCATTTTGGTTTTAATGCAGACGAACGTTTCTTACCTGTCTATCAACTCGCAGATGAAAATAACACCCGCATTTCACATTTACATGATTTTGCTGATTCATTTTTAGCTAAATGCACGTTAGGGCAGATGATTAGCCGTTACATGGTGCTAGTTGAATGTGAACAAAAGCTAATGATTATGCGTCCTTATCAAATTTATGCCGTTAAAGCAATTGTGGATTGCATTCATCAAAATCGGGGTAATGGTTATATTTGGCACACAACAGGTAGCGGCAAAACTCTGACTTCGTTTAAAGCCTCGACCTTACTCAAGGATAATCCTGACATTGAAAAATGTTTGTTTGTCGTTGACCGTAAAGACCTCGACCGTCAAACTCGTCAAGAATTTAATAAATTTCAAGATGGTTGTGTCGAAGAAAATACGAATACTGAAATGTTGGTACAGCGGATGTTGTCTGATGATTATGCGGATAAAGTCATTGTCACCACGATTCAAAAACTTGGGCTTGCACTCGATGAAAATAGCAAACGCAATCAAGCCAACAAACAAAAAGGCAAGCAAACTTATAAAGAACGCTTGGAATCATTAAAAGATAAGCGCATTGTGTTTATTTTCGATGAATGTCATCGCAGTCAATTTGGTGAAAATCACAAAGCGATTAAAGAATTTTTCCCCAAGTCACAACTGTTTGGTTTTACGGGAACACCTATTTTTGAAACCAATGCGACCTATAAACAAATTGATGGAACGGTAGGATCGTTTAAAACAACTCAGGATATTTTTGAAAAAGAGTTACACGCTTACACTATCACCAATGCGATTGATGATAAAAACGTTCTGAGCTTTCACATTGATTATTTCAAACCCGAAGGCA
>Ga0247844_1001717_pt1 | contig 38686 bp, 6 predicted proteins | sample LaCtaG_FD_192421 | JGI IMG/M metagenome (GOLD analysis project Ga0247844, IMG submission 192421) | Freshwater microbial communities from meromictic Lake La Cruz, Castile-La Mancha, Spain - LaCruzMarch201714.5m_1 | ecosystem: Environmental > Aquatic > Freshwater > Lake | place: Spain: Castile-La... | reverse complement strand
TTAAAACCTTCTTATTTTGGGTTTGATTTCTTACCGTGCCTACAAAAATAGTCTGACCTCCTGCATTGGGAGAGGAGGCCATGATATAGCAATCTGTTAAACTAAGAGGTAACGATGAAATTTCAATTGCTTCCATCAATTAAATTAAATTTCTTTCCTCGTAAAAAGGAATAAAATGAATAAAGAAATAATTCCAATAGCCGAAAACAAAATGAGGTAGAAATTTTCAGCACTATATGGAGTTAATTCCAAAATGGTTATTAAAGGAGGGAGGGAGAAGGTAAATAACATATAAAAAAGAAATAAGACTTTCCATAATAAGCCTTTGTTTTCGAGAAAAGGTAGAAAGCCATTCATTTTTACAAATTTGAAAAATAAAATGATAATCCCTAATAAATAAATAACCGTGAGTGAATTTCTAATAAACATGTGAGAAACATAATCTTTAAAATAGCCTTGTTGATGAAGAAATAGTGTTCCACTCGATTTCAAATGAATGATAATCTCTAGTTTATCCTTTCCATCCATTAAATAGAACGGCATATAATCAATGACATAAAAGATACCTGGTAAAACATGTATCCAATCATATTTTTGGTACCCTTTTTCAAATAATAACTCCCTGATGTACAGAAAAATAAGAGGTGATAGCAAATAAACTGCAAAACCTGCGCTTCTGAACACATGAGGCATCCATTCAATATATTGAGAACTAACAATATAAGTCGTTAAAGTATTCTGAGCTGAACAAAATAAGAAACAGGTAAATAAAAAAGTTTTGAAATCACTTATTTTATAATGATATATATAATATACAAAATAGGCTAAAAACCCTAAGCCAATCCATAGAAATATATCAACCACCTCCTTCATATTTCAACTTATTTTAAAAGCGAAAGTAACCAAATAAAAGGTAGAAAAATGAAAAAAGGGGGAGAATTTTACTTCTCCCCCTCTAATGTTGGTTTTGGATTTAACCTAATTATTTAACCAGGATAAAACTTTTTGAGGCTGAATAATTATCAGTCGTTAAAGTGTAATAATAAACACCCGGACCTTTTAAATCAGACTTCTTAACTTTTTGCTGATTATAACCTTTTCTGAAGTCAGCTTCAAATACTTTAACAATTCTTCCGATCGCATCCTTGATTTCAATTGTACCACGTTCACTAACTGGTAATTGGAAGCCAATAATGGTTTCATCCGTAAACGGATTCGGAGTATTCTGGTAAAGCGCATACGTCTGTCCTTCCTGATTTTTGTCAAAACCTGTGACTACATCATAAAGTTTGCCATTTTTGTAAGCCTCCTTTCGGGTAATCCTATCATTCAGGCGAATCGCATCAGAAAGATAAGCAGGTTTTTTAGCTCTCAAGACAAGGTGGAATAAAGCACCTTCTTTCGCATGGCCATTCCAGCTAAGAGTCATAAGATTTTCATCACCGAAGACAGCTACATGTTCGTCTTGAGTAATATCATTAATTACATCAATCAATTCAAGCGAAGATTTATCAAATTCCATGGTAAACTGAATGCCTTCTACCAGTTCGATGTCCTCCAATGTAAAGGAAACTTTTTTGGTCTCACCCGCTTCAAGTTTCATTTCACTTAGATTCAATTTAATCTTATCCACTACATTTCTGATTTGTACACCAGCTGAATTTGGAATAACTGAACCATTCAAATCTCCCATTTTGATACCAATGAAAGACGCATTATTAGCTTTTCCAACGAGGTTATTGAAATTTTTCACCTCAGGGAACGCCTCTTGCCATGGATTTGCCGGATTAGGGAACACATAATCTGATGGAATAAATCGCCAACTGCTATTATTTTCAAACTTGGTGTTGACACCTAATATCAATTTCCTCAATTGGATCATATCCAGCACGGTAATGGTCTTCGAATTATTGATATCGGCAGCTATCAACTTGTAAGGGCTATCTAATCTTCTGGAATCCAGAATATGCCTTTGCATAGTGACCAAATCGAAGGTAGATACTCCATTCAAATAATCCTTATCCAATGATGGAGTTACCGTATAATCCCTTTGAGCGGTAAGATTTGACAATTCGTATTTACCCGCGAGGGAAGTAGGTTTCATCATTTTCATTTCACCACTCAGGTTCATTTCAGCTCCTTCTACAGGCGCTTTAGATTCAGTTTTCACTTCACCAGCTATAGAAGCCAATGATTCACAGAGCTTGTTATTATCGTTCACATCAATTAACACAGAACAATAGCTAACTTTTCCAGAACCAGAGGTAAAGTAAACTCTTGCAGGAATACCACCCAAATCATTACAATTCAGAATAAGGATAGAATCTGCTTTTCTTGGTACAAATCCTTGTTTAACATCAAATTCTCTGATGATGGAAACAAATCCACCCGGACTACAAGAACCTGTATTAAAGTCGCGATCTGTATCCTGAAGGAAATCAATCGCACGAATTCTGTGATATGGCTGACTATTATCATTTGTTGTTAAGGAAACCGTTAGGGTTTGAACACAAACAGGAGCTGGTGCTTCTGCTGCCGTTACAGTGAATGGAATCTGGCGGCTCGCATAGTTACCACAATCATCCCTGATTTCCACCTTCAAAATATAGTTACCTACTTCAACCTTTGATAATTTAACCTGGAAGGTACTATCCTTAGTTTGATATGCCCCTCTAACCAGATTATTTATTGGCAAGGAAAGTGGACTATTTGATGCGTATAAAGTCGCTCTGTCAAAGGTAAGTACATTTGTTGCACAAGCATCCCAAGCCTTAAATTTGAACGAAACATCCCCTTTACAATCATTTGTGGTAGAAGTATGTACGCCACCATTTACATTGGCCTCGATGATTGGCGCCGTTTTGTCCACAACACTCAATACTTGTACATATTTCCAGGCAAAAGTCTGGTCACCTGCACAGGCTGTCGGATGTTGAGGAACGTAGGCACTTAATGGTACAGCTACCAGACTGCTTCCAAAGGCACCACTTCTCATGGTAGTAGCTGTTGTGGATTTTTCAAATTGGTGAACCCACTTACGTCCAAGACCTGAGGCATCCATATTTCTTGGAATCACTCTGGCATAGTAACCAGGATCTGTATTTCCAGAGGTACAGTTAAATTCTGTTGGAACCTGGCACCAGTTGATTACGGTATAAGTTCTGTAAATCTGGTGGCAACCTGTACCTGCATCGAATCTGCTATCAGAAACATTGACCGCAAGAAGATCACAACCATCTTCGTTATAACTTATTGTTTCAGCGGTAAGATTTCCACAATCAACCACTTGGTCAGCAGGAACTATCAGGCTATATTTATTATACCCTCTGATATGAATTACCTGAGAATCTTTCGCCACTACTTTCATTCCTTTAACCAACTTAGTTACTTCCCAGTGTCTGGTAATTCTGCCAGCACCACAAGTCAGCGACTTCATGATAAAGTAATTCACTTCTCCAGAACAATCTAATCCTGTAATTAATGGCCAGCCAAATAATTCACCAGATTTTTTCTCATCTTCCAAGGCTTTAATGGACTCAAGATCCTGACAATCTATCCAATTTTTAGCTTTACTATTGTAAGAGGCAGATAGATCAGGTCGTTTTACCGTAGGGTTAACTTTGTCTTCCACTACAATTCTGGTCCAGCAATGGCTCCAGTTACTTCCATTTATTCCACCTATATCACCACCCCATAGTTCAACCATCGGATCTTTTCCAAGATCACAGCAGTAGAATTCAACGTAGTTCATGAATTTAGGTGTGTAATAATTACCCGCTTCAGGCCCAGTGGTGATTAATTCGAAGTCTTTGAAATCAACAGTTCCATCATTATTTCCGTATCTGTCATATTCCATATTACCGAAATAGTACTTCTCAAGACATGTTTTGTCAACTACCCTGCGGACATACATTTTTGACATAGTACAGTTATCGTAAGAACCCTCATCGACATCTTCAGCATAAACTTTAGCATATCCGCTTCCTTTTCTGCCATCAACATACCAGTTGGAAGTAGCTTCATAAACCAAAGATACTCTAATGCTATCGTCGCAAATCATTACAGGTGGCACTTTGTCCTCGATAACAAAATAGAGCGTATCCTTATTCTGGGTTCCACAACTTGCAGTATTTGCACCGATGATTATTCTGTGTTCACCAACTGGAATACCCATCATAACAGGTTCTCCTGCTATACGTGGTATGGAAACATGGATGTTTGGTGTATAATTATTGGTTCTTGTCCAGAATTTACCGCCTGATCTGGTAAGTTTTGATTCCAGACTGTAGGTTAATGAAACTTCCGATCTGCCTGAACAATGATCTGTCACAGCCCAGTTAAAGAGTGAGCCTAAATCCCTTTCAGAAGAACCGTCTAATTTTGGTAATCTCAAACTGCCTTCATCGCAACCCGCTGTATTGGTAGAAACAATAACTGGCTTTGCAGCACTTCTTCCAAGTACTCCGTCAGCGCCAGGATTAGCAGCAACAAACTGAGGACCGGTAAGGTTAGCAAAAACTAACAAGACAGTATCCTGAATCATTTCTCCGCATCTACCCATAAATTGGGTCATCACCTGAATCTTTTTACCTTCATCGCAAGCATCAAAACTTAACTTCTTAATAGAAACACCTATTCCATCAAATTGAGGATAAAGGCTTACCGAATCCAATTTACCGCTTGGTAAGAAATATCTGGCCATATAAATGCCTGTCAATACGCTATCCAGTTGAGACTCTCGTTCCAAACGACAGCTATTAAACTTGATCATATCCAAACCACGACAAGTGTAATCTTGTGTAAGCATATCTGCATTTCCTGCAGGGAAATAACTGCTGGATCTAACCCGCTTATTATTACCTAACACCCCAAATGAAGTCATATTGTTTGGACCAAAGTCATACACTCTGTTAGAGAAGGAACTATTTGAAGCATTACATATATCATTTAAACTTGGTCGTTTGAAATAAATGACCTGTGTAATGGTATTCTTATTTCCTAAATTATCAAAGAAGTGGAATGATCTCACCAATTTAGCATGGACATCCTTAGGTTCATTAATACCGTCCTGGTTTCCAGCATTACAATCATAATAAGAAACCTGATCATTTACTACCGTTCTGAAAGTACCGTTACCACAAGCATCTTTTACTTTCGGGAAACCGATGAACCACCTACTCGCAGGGTTATTCCAGGAGCTGTTGTTATTAACGATATCCTGGAGGTTATTAGACCACATGATGACCGTATCAATTAGTTTCCATGATTCTCTGGCGGTATTATTTTCAAATACAGGTCCACCATTATCTGATGCTCTCACCTGACCAAGACAGATTAAACCACCATTGTAACGGAAAGCAGAGTAAGGGAAAATACCCGGACGATCTATGATATATCCTAATTCTGGTGTCATATTAACCCCATCATAAACGATTACATAAGAGTCAGCTGGTGCACATGGTCCCATAACGCCTGTCTCAAGCAGTTCCGCCTTACAATTTTCAGGATTAAGGAATACATTAATATCCCTACATACTGGTTGTAGCTTACAGGTATCCACCACATAGATGGTTAATAATTCCATTGGACAATTCGTAGCCTGACCCGCAGGGCAAACCGGAACATTATACTGGTATGTACCCACTCTCCTGTTCATGAAATCAAACGTTCCGTTTGGTAACATACTAATTGTGGACAATGGTGGATTGCCAGCTAAAGGTATTGGTGTTCCGTAGGTAGTACCTGCAGGCACGGTATCATTTCCAACAATACTTGCCGTTAAACGCACTCTCCAAGGTGTCTCAAACACATCAGAATCAGGGTCAAATGGACCAACCAATATGTAAAGCGTGGCTTCTGCACATGCAGAAGGCGTGCCATTATCACAGACCGTGTATTTGAAATTAACGGGACCTGTGAAGCCAGGTACAGGTGTAAAGGTATAAGCTCCCGTGGCGTTCAAGACTAAGGTACCCACTCCGGCAAGCGTAGTATTTTGGGCAACTACTGTCTGAGCATCACCTTCTGGATCGGTATCATTCATTTTCACATTTCCACTTACTGCCAAATTCTCCAAAGTATTGGCATAATCATCAGCTGCCTGCGTTCCATTTACAACAGGAGCACCAGACATTCTCGGCATGATTACTTTAACCTCCTGCGTTGCAGTATCGCATAAAGGCGGATTATTATCATCACATACTTTATAAGTATATACCTCTACCCCTATGAATCCAGGGTTAGGCTGGTAAATAATATTACCTAGCGTATCAACCGTAACTGAACCATTCACTGGAGGATTTACAATCGAAACAGAAGCAGGATTCAACTTTCTACCAAGGTTACCCACTTTATCATTCTCCAGGGTCAACAATTTAACTGCCTTACCAGGTTCCGTATTGGCAATATCTGTATTGGCCACTGGTGGATTAATAGCTTGAGGATTAAGAACATTAATAATCAAATCAACCGTATCACAAGGTAAGCCTGCTGCACGTAAACCATAACTGAAGCCTGCTCTGAACGGGCTGTTAATTGGCGCATCAGGCGGACATACCAAACATCTGTATTTGTATTCACCTGGTTTAGATGCGTCAAAATTATAAGTTCCGTCTGGATTTAGCGTTAAGGTACCTCCTGTTGGATTACCAGCATCTGCTGCAAGTACAGAATAATTTGTACCAGAAACCACCCCATCATTGGTACTTAAATCACCGACGACAGGTTCACCAACATTGGTGATGTTAACATCGGGATCAGGATCAAATGGATTAACCACTATATAGAGTGTGGCCTTGGCACAATCTTTCGGATTACCATTATCGCAAACCTCATAAGGGAAGTTCACTGGTCCGCTAAATCCATTGACTGGTGTAAATGTAAAGCTTCCATTCGGGTTTAAGACTAATCTACCAATACCTGGTATTAAAGTATCTTGTCTGTTAGCCGTTTGAACGTTGTTTTCAGGATCGCTGTCATTAACCAGCACATTTCCTACTGTTTGGAGACCTTCAACCCCTATGAAATAATCATCCGTTGCTTTAGTAGAATTAGGTGCGTTCACATCTAAAACTGTCACTTCCTGATATGAAATCTTACACAAGGATGGATTTCCATCATCGCATACCTCATAAGAATATACATCATTTCCTGTAAATCCAGTATTTGGGATATAGGTGATATTACCTGTTACCGGATCAATAGAGGTAGTTCCATTTTTAGGAGCCGAAATAATGCTCACTGAGGCAGGATCTAGTTTTGAATCCAGATTACCAGGCTGGTCATTGGACAAAGTATATAAAGTAACTGGTTGGTTCACTTTTGTTACCCCAAAGTCTTTATTAGCCACTGGTGGGTTTTTATCACTGGATGGATCTAACACGGTTATCGTTAGGGTTTCTGTTTTACATCCAGAAACTACACCCGGAGGACAAACTGGTACTTCATACACGTAAACACCCACAGAATCACTGATAAAGTTATAGGTACCGTCAGGATTTAAGTTCAAACGAACCCCACTTGGATAATTCTGCGTGGGTATTGGTGTGCCATAGGTACTTCCTGCAGGAACTTCATCATTGGTTGAAACATTACCAATAATTTGTTGATCTACATTCGTAACGTTTAAGTCTGGATTTGCATCCAATGGACTTACTAACAAGTATAAGGTTGCTTCGGCACAAGCCTGAGGCTTACCATTATCGCATATATTATAAGGATGATTCACTGCCCCTTTGAACCCAACAAATGGCTCAAACTGATAACTTCCCGCCTCATTCACGGTCAATATACCTTTACCAGGTATGGTATCTGTGAATGGGGTAACCGTTAGCGCATGACCTTGAGGATCTGAATCATTTCGTAATAAGTCTCCACTGACTGGAACGCCTTCTGTAGTATAACCGAAGTCATCCGAAGCCTGGGTATTATTAGGCAGTGTATTTGGTAAAATGGTAATCTCCTGTGTGGCTGTCTGACACTGTTGTGGTGTCGATTGGTCACATACCCGGTAGGTATATTTATCGGTACCAACAAATCCTGCATTTGGCGTATAGATGAAATTACCTGTTGCAGAATCAAGAACTACCGTTCCATTAACAGGGGGTGTCATTAATCGTACACTTGTGGTATCTAGATCAATACCAATATTACCAGACTGATCATTAGACAGCGTATATAAAGTCACTGGCTTATTAATCTCAGTGTTGGCATAGTCCGTATTAGCAAAAGGTTTATTCAACGCACTGTTAGGATCTACCACGTTGATAGTCAATTTCTCTGAGGTACAAGCATTACCCGTTTGACCAGGAGCGCAAATTGGTACATCAAAGACATATAGACCTGGTTTACTAGATAAGAACTCGTAAGTACCATCTGCATTCATAGTCAGTTGTGCACCCGTAGGATTCGATCCGGAAGCCACTGGCGTTCCAAAGGTTGATCCAAACGGAATATCATCATTCGTTGATACGTCTCCTATAATTTCAACGCCTACGGCAGTTGCATTAATATCAGGATCTGAATCAAATGGTGTAATCAACAGATAAACGGTTGCACTATCACAGGCGACTGGTGTACCATTATCGCATACTTTGTATGGGAAATTAGCAGGTCCGCTATAACCCGGGAATGGTGTGAAGGTATAATTACCATTTGATTGAATGGAATATACACCTACACCAGGTATGGTATCATTGGTAACAGGCGTAACTGTTCTTGTATTTCCTTGTGGATCCTTGTCGTTTACCAACACGTTTCCTGTTGCCGTTTTACCAGCAACAATCTGACTGTAATCATCAGCCGCCTGAGTGGTATTTAATACCGATGGACTAAGCACGGTGATTTCCTGTACAGCAGTATCACACTGAGCCGGATTGGCATCATCACATACTTTGTAAGTATATGAAGTTACACCCGCAAAGCCTGCTTTTGGTGTAAATGTAATATCTCCCGTTGTAGGATTAACAGAAAGGGTACCGTCAGGCGTTGTTGATACTATAGAAACTGAACCTGGAACAAGAGCAGCTCCGGCAGTCACCGGTCTGTCGTTATTCAATGTAGGTAAAGTAACCGGAGTACTCATTAAAGTATTGGCAATATCCGTATTGGCTATTGGTGGATTGGCCGGAGCATTAGGATCTGTTACCGTAATGGTTAAGGTTTCCGTCGGACAATTGGAAGTAAAGCCAGGAGGACATAATGGCACTTCGTACACATAAACACCTGGTGTCTGGGCAGTAAACTTATAGGTTCCGTCAGAATTCATTAAAATTACCGCATCATCAGGATTATTAGTATCAGCCACAGGCGTACCATAAACGGTACCTTCTGGTGTCTGATCATTAGTAGAAATACTGCCTGTAACAGGTATGCCTACCTGAGTTATATTGATGTCTGGATCACTATTCAGCGGATTTACTACCAGATAAATGGTTGCTTTAGCACAAGCTACTGGCGTACCATCATCACAAACCGTATATGGTACACTCACTGGTCCGAAGAATCCGTCGAAAGAAGTAAACGTATAGGAACCGTCTGCTGCAATGGTCATGATACCCTTACCTGCAATAGTATCGGTCTTTGGAACGATAGCCATATCATCCAGATGTGGATCAAGATCATTGGCAAGGGCATTTCCTTTGATAGGAAGTCCTGATAATCCACTCGCATAATCATCTGCTGCCTGGGTACTGTTTGGTGCAGATTTGGAAAGCACAGTGATTTCCTGAATAGCTGTATCGCATAAAGCAGGAGAACTATTGTCACAAATTACATACGTGTAGGTATCTACTCCCGTGAAACCAGCCGCTGGGGTATAAGTAATGGCCCCGGTTGCTTTATTCACTGAAATGGTTCCATTTGCTGGATTAGATATTACCGCCACACTGTTCGGATCTAAGGAACCACCCACATTACCAGGTTTGTCATTCGACAATGTATTCAGGATAACAGGAGTTGATTCCAGTGTGTTCGCGATATCTGTATTTGCTACCGGTGGATTGTTCAAACTGTTCGGATCGGTAACTGTAATAGTTAATGTTTCCGTTTCACAGCTGGAAACCGGTGTTTGTCCCGGTTTACATACCGGAACTTCGTATTCATATACACCTGGTTTAGTTGGTGTAAAGGTATAAGTTCCATTTGGATTCATCACCAATGTAGCTCCGGTAGGATTCGTTGGATCTGGTGTCGGATTAGTACCGTAGGTGGTACCAGGAGGAACATCGTCATTGGTGCTAACCAAACCTGTTACAGGGGTATTCACCTGGGTTACATTCACATCTGGGTCGGCATCAAATGGATTTACAATCAAATATAAAGTAGCATCTGCACAAGCTATTGGCGCTACCGTATCGCATACAGTATAAGGGAAATTCACAGGTCCATTATACCCATCTTCTGGTGTGAAAGTGTAAGTTCCATTTTCCCGAACTACCAGGGTACCTTTTCCTGGAACCACCACAGAATCAGCTACTACGCGCTGGAATTGGCTTTGTGGATCTCTATCATTCGTTAACAGATTACCCGTAACCGGCGTTCCAACAGAAGTACTGTTATAATCGTCCGCAGCTTGTGTAGTATTTGGAACTAATGGTGAAAGAATGGTAATTTCCTGAATAGCAGTATCACACTGGCTCGGCGTTGCATTATCGCATACTCGATACATATAAGTAACAACACCCGCAAAATTGTTAGCTGGTGTAAATCTGATATCCCCATTAGACAATACCGTAGTGGTACCATTCGCAACTGTACCCAATACTTGTACAGAAGCAGGATTCAATTGTGCACCACCTGTTCCTACCTGGTCATTGGTTAATGTCTTAAGTGTCACCGCTGTATTGACCAATGTATTGGCAATATCTGTATTCGCAACCGGTGGATTATTCAGATTTGGATCTAATACATTAATGGTTAATGTTTCCGTCCTGCAACCTGACGTCTGCTTAGGTTCACAAACAGGTACCTCATATACATACTCCCCTGGTTTTGTCGGTGAGAACGTATAAGTTCCATCTGGATTCATTACTAAAGTGGCACCTGTTGGATTTGTAGTATCAGGTATTGGTGTACCATAAGAGGTACCAGGAGGAACCATATCATTGGTATTCACATCCCCTGAAATAGGCACATTTACGTTGGTTGCATTAATATCCGGATCGGCGTCAAATGGAACTACCGTTACATATATGGTTGCTTTAGCACATGCTTTTGGCGTTGCATTATCACAAACCTCATAAACATAACTTACTGGTCCGCTGAAACCATCCACCGGAGTGAAGGTATAATTACCCAAAGTATCAATCGTCCAGGTTCCAATGCCGGATACATTTGATGTAGCAGCTGTAACTTTTTGATTATTTTTCTCAGCATCACTATCATTTGACAAAGCATTACCTGATACAGGTTTACCTGAAGTAGTGGTACCATAATCATCAGCTGCCTGTGTAGTATTCGCTGCATTTGGCGAAAGAATAGTAATTTCCTGGGTTGCCGTATCACATTTTGATGGTGAATTACTGTCACATACCACATATTGGTAGAAATCAACCCCTACAAAACCAGGGTTTGGTGTATAGGTGATATCACCTGTGGCAGCATTAACTGAAACAGTGCCATTTGCCGGCGTACCAAGGACTGATACAGAGGCAGGATCCAGGTTTAGACCCAAATCTCCCACTTTATCATTGCTCAATGTTTTTAACACCACAGCACTATCCATTCTGGTTACGGCAAAATCAGTATTAGCAACAGGTCCGTTGTTATTGGCCATTGGGTCAAGAACCGTAATGGTCAATTTTTCTAATGGACAAGTTGTATTCACATTAGCGGGGCAAGTTGGAACCAGGAATTCATAAATCCCCGGAACACCTGAAGTAAAGGTATAAGTTCCATCAGCCGGATTGATTACAGGAAGAGATCCTGATGGATTTCCAGCATCAGCAACGGGTGAACCATAAGTGGTTCCCAATGGAACGGCGTCATTCGTTTTCAAATTGCCACTCACAGGCACATTCACCTGCGTCGCATGTATATCAGGATCTGTGGTAAACGGATCAACTACAATGTATAACGTTGCACTATCGCACGCTACAGGGCTACCGTCATCACATACCTGGTATGGAACATTAAATGCACCTGAAAATCCTGGTGTAGGTACATAACTGTAGCTACCATCACTATTGATAATAACATTACCAATACCAGGAAGTACTTTGTTAACAGGTGTTACTACCAGGTTGTCCTTCTGCGGATCTTTGTCGTTTAATAACACATTACCCGCCAGTGGAATACCTGCACTGGTTGCATCATAATCATCCGCTGCAGAAGTAACGTTTGGTGCGTCAGGTGAAAGGATAGTAATAATCTGCATCGCAGTATCACAACCTGTCGCTGGCGACTTGTGGCAAATTCTATAATATAAGGTATCAATACCTGCAAAATTGTTGTTTGGTGTATAAGTGATATCACCTGTCGTTGTGCTTCTGGTAGCCGTACCATTTTTAGGATTAGTTATAATGGTAATGGTTGCCGTGTCCAGATTTGCATTGGAATTACCAGAGAAATCATTAGCCAGTGAAGGCAACACAACCGCCGTATTCATTAAAGTAGAAGCAATATCTGTATTAGCCACCGGTGGGTTTGGTAAGGCAGGATCCAAGACAGTAATTGAAAGATTTTCCATTCTGCACTGACTAGTCTGACCAGGTTCACAAACGGGCACCTGGAAGACATATTCACCTGGTACCGGACTGGTGAAGGTATAACTTCCGTCAGGTTGAATCACTGGAAGCACATTAGATGGGTTTCCAGCTACCGCAACAGGTGTACCATAAGTTGTACCTGCAGGCACAACATCATTGGTTCCTACATCTCCCTTTATTGGTACATTCACCTGCGTCATATTGATATCAGGATCAGCATCAAAAGGAGATACCGTTACGTAAACTGTGGCACTATCACAAGCCTGAGGGGTACCATTATCGCAAACCTGGTAAGGGAAGCTTACAGGTCCACTATAACCGTTAACCGCAGTAAAGGTATATTGACCATTGCTGTTAAGCACGAGGGTACCTTTTCCAGGGACGGTTACCGTTTGGGCATTTACTGTTTGGGTATTACCCTGAGGGTCAGTATCGTTAGTTAATACAGAACCAGTACCCGAACGTCCTGAACTCACGGTAATGTAATCATCTGCCGCATCCGTTGCATTCAATACAGACGGAGACAAAATGGTAATTTCCTGGATAGCCGTATCACAAAGTACAGGGGTACCTTTGTCACATACCTTATAAGTCAGATAATCAATGCCTGCAAATAGCGTATCAGGCTTATAGGTAATATTACCTGTAACCGGATCAATAGTAAAGGTTCCGTTAGCTGGTGGATTAATCACTGTAACAGAAGACGAATCCAAGACTCTGCCTATGGTACCAGGTTTGTCATTGCTTAAAGTAGCCAGAGTAACTGGTTTGCTCATCAGAGTAGTAGCAATATCTATATTTGCCACAGGATCATTAGGTTTTGTCGGATCCAATACTGTAATGGTAAGGGTTTCCGTCTTACAGCCTGTTGTCTGATTTTGCTCACACATTGGCACTTCAAATACATAGGTACCTGGCACATCACTGGTAAACGTATAAGTACCATCAGGATTAATTACAGGTACATCGGTATCCGGATTATTAGCATCTGCAACTGGTGTACCATAAGTCCCAGGTGTTTTATCATTTGTACTGATATCACCTGTTACCGGATCGTTTACAAAAGTTACATTGACGTCAGGATCTGTTTGTACCGCTTTGACGTTCACATATACCGTGGCACTATCACAGGCTACAGGGGTGCCGTTATCACAAATCTGATATGGATAGGAAATTGGCCCTGCAAACCCTTCGAAGGCAGTGAAGGTATAGCTTCCATCAGAAGCTACCGACAAAATACCTTTACCTGGAATCGTATCTGTGAATGGACTTACATTGGTCAACTGACCCTGTGGGTCATTATCGTTAGCCATGATGTTACCTGTCACAGGTACTCCAGCCACTGCACTGATATAATCATCTGTTGCATTCGTACTATTCGGAGTAACCGGTGAAAGAACGGTTATTTCCTGGAATGCTGTATCGCATTTAGATGGATTATTGGTATCGCATACTCTGTAGTATAAAGTATCTACCCCAGCAAATCCAGCTTTTGGTGTATAAGTAATGTTCCCCGTTAGGGTATCTACAGAAACCGTACCATTGGCCGGATTCTTGGTAACTACCACGGAAGAAGGAACTAGAGATTGATCTGTATTACCTGCCTGATCATTGCTTAAGGTTGGTAAAGTCACAGGCGTTGCCATGAGCGTCGTCGCCAGATCCGTATTGGCCACCGGCGGATTAATAGCCAATGGGTTCAATACATTAATAGTAAGTAACTCCGTTCTGCAACCACTTGTCTGATTTGGTTCACAAACCTCTACCTTGAACACATAAGTTCCTGGCACAGCCGTTGTAAAGTCATAAGTACCATCTGGTCTGATAACTGGCATTGAATTGGAAGGATTTCCACTTACAGCCACAGGATTTTTATAGGTGGTACCTGCCGGCACATTATCATTCGTGCTGACATCACCCGAAACAGGCACATTTACGTTGGTAATATTCACATCAGGATCGGCATCGAATGGATTTACCACCACATAAAGCGTTGCACTATCGCAAGCCTGCGGTGTTCCATTGTCACAAACCTGATATGGGTAATTTAAGGCTCCGCTAAATCCATCATAAGGTGTGAAAGTATAGGTACCATTGTTGTTAAGTACCAATATTCCCTGACCTGGAATGGTATCAGTTTGAGGTGAAACAGTTAAAGTATTGCCTTCAGGATCTTTATCGTTCGTCAATACCGTTCCAGATACAGGTTTTCCTGCGGTAGTACTCACATAATCGTCAGCCGCTTCCGTTGTATTTGGCGTATTAGGTGACACAACGGTAATGATTTGCATCGCTGTGTCACACTTGCTCGGAGAATTGGTATCACATACCCTATAAAATAAGGTATCTACACCGGCAAATCCAGCTTTTGGTGTATAGGTAACATCTCCTGTAGTCGGATTTACGGTCAATGTTCCATTATTGGTAGAATCAACTAGAGTAATTGCTTTATTCAATGTAATTCCAGGATTACCCGCTTGATCATTGGCTAAGGTAGCCAGGGTCACTGGCGTGCCCATTCTCGTTGTAGCAAAATCAGTATTAGCTACCGGAGGATTCACTGCCAATGGATCCAACACCGTAATGGCGAGGTTCTCTAATGGACAATTCATCGTTTGACCTGGAGGGCAAACGGGTACATTGAACTGGTAAGTACCAGGAGTTGGAGTCGTAAAGGTGTAACTGCCATCTGAGTTGATAACAGGTACATCACTGCTTGGATTTACGCCGATAGGCGATGGTGTACCGTAAGTAGTTCCATCAGGTACCCTGTCATTGGTGCTCACATCTCCTGTCACAGGTACATTTACCTGGGTTATATTCACATCAGGGTCTGCCTCAAATGGTTTGACTAATATATATAACGTCGCACTATCACAGGCTGTTTTAGGCATACTGATAGTATCACATACTTGGTATGGAACACTCAACTGACCTACAAAGCCTGCATAAGGTGTGAAGGTGTAGCTGCCATCAGCATTAATCTTAAGTATACCTTTTCCTGCAATAGTATCTGTTCTCGGTGAAACATTTTGTTTAGTTCCCTGAGGATCATTATCATTTGTCAGTACATTTCCATTGATAGGCATGCCGGCAAAAGAAATGCCATAGTCATCTGCTGCCTGAGTGGAATTTGGAGCATTAGGCGAAATAACGGTGATTTCCTGCACGGCTGTATCACATAAGGCAGGTGAACCATTATCACAGATCAAATACTTGTAAGTATCAACACCAGTAAATCCTGTATTTGGTGTATAGATAATGACGCCAGTAGAAGGATTAACTGAAACACTTCCACTGGTAGGTTGAGTAATGACCTGAATACTGGCAGGGTCTAAGTTAGCCCCTCCATTTGACGCCTGGTCATTGGTCACCGTTGGAATACTCACCGGAGCATTCATTAACGTATTAGCTATATCCGTATTTGCAATCGGTGCGTTATTTGAACTATTCGGATCTAATACATTGATGGTTAATAATTCAAGTTCACAACCCGAAGTTTGACCTGGTTTACATACAGGTACGTTAAACTGGTAAGTTCCAGGTACATTAGAAGTAAAGGTATAAGTTCCATCAGCCGATACCGTTGGTAAGGAATTAGAAGGATTACCTGCTATAGCTGTAGCCGTACCATAAGTGGTACCACCCAACACTTTATCATTTGTACCAACATCTCCACTGATAGGTAATCCTACAAAAGTAGCATGTATATCAGGGTCAGTGTCAAATGGATTCACCAGGATATATAAGGTGGCCTGAGCGCAGGCTACCGGCGTTCCATTATCACAAACTTCGTAAGGCACGTTAACAGGTCCATTGAAGCCGGGAACAGGAACAAACGTATAGTTTCCATTAGCTCCAAGGGTTAAAATACCCACACCAGGTATCGTATCTACCTTAGGTGTTACGGACTGGGTGTTCTTCTGAGGATCCTGGTCATTCAGCAACACATTGCCTGTAGCCGTTCCACCTTGCGTAATTGTATTATAATCGTCCGTTGCCTGGGTTAGGTTCGGACTGGTAGGTGGAAGGATAGTAATTTGCTGAGTCGCTGTATCGCAACGGTTCAAACTATCACAAACCACATATTTATAAGTATCTGTACCGATAAATCCAGAATTTGGTGTATAGGTTATAGCACCCGTTGTAGTATTAACCGAAACGGTTCCATTGGCAGGTCCTGAACCAGCTATCCTAAGAACGGTTGAATTTTTCAATCCGGTTCCTGAATATCCAGGCTTATCATTCAACAGGGTATTCAAAACCACAGCACTATCCATCATGGTAATGGCCACATCATTATTGGCAACCGGTCTGGAAGTGGTTGAATTCGGATCCAATACCGTGATAGTCAGGGTATCGGTAGGACAAGGTGGATTAACCCCAGGTGCACAAACTGGCACTGCATAAACATATACACCTGGTTTTGAAGGCGTAAAGTCGTAGGTTCCATTCGGATTGATAACTGGTACATCTGTCGATGGGTTTCCAGGTACAGCAGATGGCGAACCATAAGTAGTACCAACTGGAACGTCATCATTCGTGCTGACGTCACTTGAAACCGGAACACCTACATTGGTGACATTGAGATCCGGATCGGGATCAATACTGGTTACCGTAATATATATAGTGGCACTGTCACAGGCCGTCTTGGGTGTTGGTACCGTGTCACATACCTCATAAGGTATGGCAACAGGTCCGGAATAACCACTTACTGGTGTGAAGGTAAAGGTACCGTCCATAGCAATGGTATAGGTTCCTTTTCCTGCAATCGTACCTGAAACAGCGGTTACTTTCTGTTGGTTTTTCTGAGGATCGCTGTCATTGGCTAAAATATTGCCTGTAGCAGTCGCTCCGTTATTGGCCGTAAAATAATCATCAGAAGCCTGTGTGGTATTTGGTACCAAAGGACTCAATACCGTGATAATCTGATAAGCAGTATCACAATATGGTCCAGGAGCAGAGCTCTTATCGCAAACACTGTATTGTAGGGTATCTATGCCATAGAATCCAGGAGCTGGTGTATAAGTGATAACCCCTGTTGAAGGATTAATGGAAGCCGTTCCATTCTTTGGCTGATCAACAATAGATACAGAAGAAGTATCCAGACTAATACCAATATTTCCTGATTTATCATTGCTCAATGTAGCCAAATCAACAGGTTGATCAGGTAAGGTAGATGCAAGATCGGTAGTAGCCACAGGATTATTGGTAGCGACATCTTTATCGAGCACATTGATTACCAGTTGCTCCAACGGACAATTTAATGATTGTCCCGGCGGACACACAGGTACCTGATAAGTATAAACCCCTGGTAATGGTGCAGTAAAGGTATAAGTTCCGTCTGGATTAATGGTAATAACTCCACCTTGCGGATTATTAGACGCAGGTACCGGTGTTCCATAACTTGTCCCTGGAAGAACCGCGTCATTGGTGCTTACATCTCCCTTCACAGGCATGTCCGTATAGGTCATATTTGCATCCGGATCGGCATCAAATGGATTCACTGTAATGTATAAGGTGGCAGAATCACAGGCAGTAGCTGGTGAAGGCACCGTATCGCACATCTGGTATGGGAAACTCACCGGACCAGAAAACCCTGGCACTGGCGTGAACACATAGGAACCATCTGCATTAAGTACTAACTCACCTACACCAGGAATACTGGTAGTCTGTGGCGTTGCAGTAATCCTGTTTTTCTCAGGGTCCTCATCATTATTTAAAACATTTCCACTGGTTGGAACCCCGTTTCGTGTTGATGTATAATCATCTGCAGCTTGTGTACTATTGACGGAACCAGTAGGGATAACGGTGATGATTTGCATCGCAGTATCACATTTCACCGGATTATTTTTATCGCATACGGCATAATAAAGAGTATCTGCTCCGGTGAAAGATGCAAATGGCGTATAGGTAATATCTCCGGTTGTATTGTTTACCGTAAAGGTACCATTCTTAGGTTGAGTAATTACACTTACACTACTGGTATCCAAAATAATACCTGTATTTCCAGATTGGTCATTGCTTAAGGTCGATAATGTTACTGGTTGTCCCTGCATCGTTGCTGCAAGATCTACCTGAGCGATTGGCGCATTGGTATTGATTTTAGGATCGGTAACGGTTATCGTAAGTGTTTCTGTAGGACATCCTGCTGTTTGACCGGCAGCACAAACAGGTACCTGGTAAACGTATACTCCTGGGTTCGGAGAACTGAAGGTATATCTTCCTGTTGAATCCATTGTAAGGACTCCACCAGCAGGATTACCTGAAACCGGCGTTGGCGTACCGTATTTTGTACCACCCAATACATCGTCATTGGTACTGACGCTGCCGGACACAGTCACATTCGTTTGAGTAATATTCACATCCGGATCGGTATCCGCGACATTTATCAGGATGGTGGCACTATCACAATTTATTAAATTAAGGTTTTCACATATACTATATGTTACGGTATAACTACCAGGTAAGGTTCCTGGAGGAACAATCACATTGCCCTGACTATCGATAATAAGACCTCCTATTCCTCCATTGTTTATTATACTGGGTTGAATGTCAGAAGAGTCCACTTTGAAATGATTCAATGAATCATTGAGGTAGATATTCCCAGCTAAACCACCCGAACTGGTCAACAATTTATTGGTGAAATCATCATCAACTGCGTCGATATCATTAATTCTATATTCAATGAGTTGGGTAATAGTATCCTTACAACCCTTTTTATCTGTAACAATACCCACGTATCTTCCTTTTGGAATCAACGTGATATCTTTTGTAGTCTTAGCAAACGGATTGCTATCCTTAGTCCAGGTATAAGTATATGGTTCAGCTCCACCAGTAACCAATTGTCTGATCACACCCGTACTTGCCGTATCATTGGCTACGTTCAATGCTGAAATAATGGTTGCCGAAGGATACCCATTTATGAATACCCTTACTCTGGCTCTGGAACCTTCACAATTGGTCAACTTATTATACTGGGATACATAATAATATTGCGTTCCAAGGGTATCGGTGGTTGGTATTGGTGCAGTTAAGCTACCCGATCCAGTAATTGGATCATCATACCATCTTAAACCATAGCTAGCGTTAGTGACTGTAGCATTCAACGCAACCGCAGGCATAAACTGGCAATAATTCGTATCCTGAACGGTTGGCATCGGCGGGTAAGGCTGGTGAGAAATAAAGACTGGAATAGATTTGATACTACAATCAACACTATCTGTAACACGTAAATTATAAGCGCCTACCGCTTTAGCAAAAAGGAAAGTATCCGTTTTACCAGTTATGGCTGTATTATTGAAAAACCATTGATAATTGTATGTATTTATAGCCCCTGGGCCAGTTCTTTTATAATCAGTAAGTTTTAAAAGCAACGAATCTCCAGGACAAATAACCTGTGAACCCTCCAGATTCAAACTATCTTTCGGTTGAGGGCAATCACTAACAAATATTGAATCATTTATGACACAACTATTCGCATCGGTAATTTCAACCCTATGCCAGCCTGGTGTTAGATTATTTGCTGTTGCCGAGGTATTACCACTCATTATATTATTAGAGGTATCTCTCCACACAAAGGTGTATGGCTCCTTCCCGCCATAAGGACGAACCGTTGCAGTTCCATTATTTGTACCTGATCCAGTTGCTCCGGCAGATTTCGCCCGACTCAAAAGAATAGGTTCTCTGACATTAATTTCAACGGGGTAAGACGCACAACTAGGGCCATCTCTCACAAATACAGTATCCAAACCAGAAGGTCTTCCTTCAAAGACATGCTCGTAAGAACCTGCAAGCCCTTTAGTAGCATAATTACTGGTAACCCAGGTATTTCCATCCACACTGAATTCGTAATTTCCTGAGCCTGCAGAAGCCGTTACAAATATTTTACCATCGGACTGACCCGGACAGGTAGTAGAAGTATCCACCGCAGTTGCAAAAACGGGGACGGATGGCGCATCTACAATGCCCGAAGTGGAGAACTTACAATTGTTTGCATCCGTGATGGTAACATTGTAAGTACCTAAGGCAAGATTGAAGATGGTATCTCTTTGAAGTCCCGCTGTTACCGCTGAATCCCCAGTGCTCCAATGGAATTTAAATGGTGCCGTTCCTCCAAAAGGCACAGAAATTAATTTTCCGTCAGTGGCGCCGATACAAGAAGCTAAAATAGATTCCAACGTGTCCGTTAAAGGTGCCACTGGTTGGGTAACAATGGCTGTTCTTACAATGGTACACAATTTCACGTCGGTCATTGTTACCGTGTAGCTGCCTGTCTGTAAATTTTTAATATCTCTTATTGCTGAACCAGTGCTCCATCGGTAGCTGTAAGGGGCCGTGCCACCCGATGGATTGATATGATTAATTTCCCCTGTGGCATCACCATAACATTTAACAGGAATTGCTGCAAGTATGGTGTTCAAGGCGGTAGCTGGTTCCAATATAGTAACGCTAAGGGTTTTTATACAATTAGCCGTAGAATTAGCAATAAGCTGGTTAGAATCTCTGACAGTTACCGTATAGGTACCAGCCTTCAATCCGGTTATATCTTCTGAAGTACTTGTATATCCATTAGGTCCTGTCCAGGAATATCTGTAGGGTAATTTACCCCCGGTAACCGTTAAATCGATGGCACCTGTAGAATCATTTTTACAATTAATATTCGTTCTGAAAGAAGACAGGACAATAGCCGTTGGCTGCGTGACCGTAACGGTCGTATCTGATTTACAACCTTTGCTGTCTGTCACCGTAACGCTGTAAGTACCAGCAACAAGATTTTGTAAATTCTGAGTTACTGCATTATTACTCCATCTATAGGTATATCCAGGTGTACCGCCCGTTGGTTGATTCAAAATGGCTCCTCTGTTATCGCCGAAACAAGCGTTATTTGTTACCGCTAATACGGGCGTAAGTCGGGTTGGCTGGTTTACTACGATACTATCTAACCAGGAACAGCCAATAATACCGTTGTTATTGGCATCTTTTGAGAAAATGTAATATTTACCCGCCGGAATACCAATCCATTGAATGCGTACTTTTGGCACTGCACCACCAATCATTGTAACTATCACTGAATCTGTAGTCGTAGGATCCTTGATAACCATATCATTGGTAATGGTATCAATCTTAATTCTTCTGGCGTCGTAATTGGTAAATAATTCTATGGAATAAGGTTGAACACCTCCGGTAAGTTCAGCAGTTACCCTACCTGTTCTATTATTAAAACAAGTCAGATTCGTACTATCCGTGAAAGTGCCTCTTAGTCCATCTGGAATTCCGTCGTTATTTTTATCTAAATCCCTGAAGTCAGGTAAACCATCATTATCTGAATCCTCACAGAAGGGTGAATTGTGACATTCTACATCATCAGGAATACAGTCTCCATCACTGTCTGGCTGTAAGTAGTCAGGTATGCCATTGGCATCAGTGTCAAAACAGTCATAAGTACTAGAATTTGGCGGATTAGTAGTCCCTGCAATACCAGCAGTTGCCTGACACTCTGTACACGTTGGAATGCCATCACCATCGTCGTCGTCGTCAAGATAATTAGGCAGACCATCTTGGTCAAGGTCTAATTCATTGGGTAAATTAAAGTTAGCTACCTGTTCAAGCTGATTACTTTTACCATCGCCATCACAGTCACCATTTGGATTAAGTCCAACTGGCCCCAAAATATTGGACGTATCCATATCAAAGGCAGTTGTACAATCGAAGAAAGATTTTACTTGAAGGGAATAAGTATCTCCAGCCTGAAGATTGGTTAAAATAATACGGTCATTCTGACCACCTGATGCACTATCAATAGGCTGATTATTTTTCAACCATTGGAATAATGGATTTTTTCCACCATTAGTAACTGTTCCTACCAGATTTAATGAAGCACCAGGACATAGTTCAATCGTTGATGCTCCATTACAATTGGTAATAGAAGTAGCTACCGTTGTCATAATATCAGGAATGGTATCTACTCTCAAGAAGAAAGGAATAGACATAGGCGATTTACATGTGTTGGTATCAATTACTTCCACTGTATAAAAACCTTGTGTACCTGTTGTATAGGTAGAGTCTGTTGCACCTGATATAAGACCTGTTCCCGTTTTGTACCATTGATAACTCACGAAATTACCCACTTTCATGGTGAACATTTCGCCCTCACAAATTCGTGCGGAGTCTTTTGTAATCCAGTTAACGGTAGGTAAAACATTGAATAAAAGGGAGCTAATCTGACGGGTTGAGTCTGCATTTTTACAGCCCGCATCATTGGTTACCTGTAAGAAATAATCTCCGGTAACCGTAGCATAATAGGTATTTTGCGTTGCACCAGCAATGGCTTTCCCATTGAGGAACCATTGGTAAGCGGTAAGTGATGGATCATTTGCCGTTAAGGTAATCGTATCATTCACGCACGCAATGAATGACGATGGTGTGAAAGTTGGGTCAGGTAAGGTTCTAACCACCACAGTATCTGGTGCAGATTGTGTCTGACAGCCAAATTCATTATCAACGAGCACAGCATAAATACCACTCTTTTTAACGGTATATTTTCTGTTCACCGCATTCAGGATTACCTGATCCTGGAAAGTGGTGTCTAATCGTAGCCATTGATATTTTGCTCCTGTAGAAGAACTAAGTACCACGGAATCGCCCTCGCAAATTATTTGCTTACCTGTCGGAGTAGTTATTGCCACCGGGTTCGGATTCACCTGTACCGGAACACTTTTAGATACGGCGGTGGAACTATCCAAAGCCTCAAATAAGACATGATAAGTTCCAATATCAGCTATAGAGGCGGAAGCCTTGTAATACTGATATTCATAATCGCCTGCATTATTTACAGTATAAGCACTTGGCTGGTCACTTCTTAAAATGGCATTGTTCTTAAACCAGGTGACACGAACTGGTTGCGTATCAGGTGGTGGTTTTATAGCTACAATGATATCTAAAGGAGTGCCCTCACAAATAGTAACGGAATCTGTTTGTGTTGTAATCTTTGGCGGAGGTCCCAATTGAACATTCAGCCTGGCTGGTTTAGAACTGGTCAAACAGCCCGTTGTGGAGAATACATCACACGAATAGTTTCCGGCATGAGAGAAATAAACCACCGGAATGGTGTAAGTGCTACTTGTGGCTCCTGGTATAATATTTCCGTTATAGCGCCACTGATAAGTGGCAGCACCTACAGCACTTACACTGAAAGTAACTGGATTTAATTTTAATATTGTAGTATCCAACGGTGGTTGGGTAATCACTGCCAATGGATCTACTACAACGTTCACATTTTTGGAAACAGTGGTATTCCACTGGTTCTTAAGTACCACAAAATATTTACCAGACTCAGAAGGTACAGCTTTAATTCTTTGATAAATGCTGTCCGTTGCGCCGGAAATTAAAGTATTTGTATATTTATACCATTGGTAAGAATCTACATATTTCGTAACCAGACTTATATTAAAATTCTCGTTTTCACAAATGGTGACGTCATTCGGTCCAGATAGAATGGCAGGATCAGGACAGAATACCGTAATGGTGTAAAACTTAGAAGTGTCAATTTCACAAGGTCCTGTGGCAATTACCCAATAGTTTCCGGCGTGCTGCGCACTATCAATATTCATGATGGTGTAAGTACGTCCTGTTACCCCTGTCAATTTGGTATTCCCCTTGTACCACTGATAAGTAACCCCTGTAGTATCCTTAACATCAGCAATCATTGACACATTGTCCTTTGGACAAATGTTCACTGTTTTAGGCGTTAAGTTTACCAATCCTGAAGTGGTTTTTGCAGGATAAACAGTAACTGGTACCGGGAAACTCTGTACATCTCCGCAAAGGTTTGTAGCCTTTACATAATAATTCCCCGAATGAAGAGTTGTGTCTGCCACTAATACCGTATTATAAGTTGCCTGGGTTGCCCCTGCAATAGCTACATTATTTCTATACCATTGGTAAGATGTAGCTCCTGTAACGGTGGCACTGAGTGTCAATGGGAATCCCTGAGGAATATTTACCCCTTTTGGAGGAACGGTTATTTCAGGCAATTTATTAAAACCAACATTGACCGTTTCAGCAGTAGAACTTGATGCGGAACAGCCTGTTGAGCCTATAGTGATTTTCACACCAAATATACCCCCTTCTTTTACGGCAAAAGTATCTGCTGTGGCAAATGGGATACTTACTCCATTTTTAGTCCATTCATAAGTGTAACCGGTTCCTGTACTTGCTTTCAATAATAAACGGTTTCCTTCACAAAGCTGGAAGGAAGTTATAGCTGTGCCATTATTAGTTAAACTAGTGATTGGTCTTGGATTTACCACCACGTTTACTGTGTCCGTAGTGACAAAACAGCCAAGGCCATCTACGCGAACAATCCAGTCAAATAATCCAAGATATTTGCTGGTTCCTAAGCTCGACGATTTTATGGAAACTAATCCGTTGGTTGTATAAGGATAGCTGGTTCCATTAAACGTTTTCAAACCATTGGCACTCGCCACCCCAAGCTGGTAATCAAAATCTTTTGGTACAGCAAAGCCAAGGTAAACCTTATTAATGCCCACTACCAATGATCTGGTTCTGGAACCTAAGGTGACCCCTGCCTTATTTTTCAAAGTGAAGGTATAATTCTGTGCCGTTGTCACTTCTACACTAATAGAGTCGAGGGTAAAGCCTGCATAAGCATCAAACAAGAGATGATTAATGGTTGTATTGTTCTCTGAAGTTTGGAACGATGTATTGGTAGGTCCAATTTTTTGCTGCGGTGCAATGGAATCTTCCATTACAGCATAATAGGCACCAGTAGTGGCAGCCCTATAAACGGTATCAGTAGCTCCAGAAATCAAGGTTCCGTTTCTATACCATTTTACATACTGAGGCTTTGTTCCTAATTTTATATTTACGGTCTCTCCTTCACAAACTGTAGAAGAGCCATTGGTTAATGTAACAGATTTAGGAGGTGTTGGCACCCAGGTTAATACAGCAGAAAGACTGTTCAAGGAACCCTCCGCATTCGTAGCCACACAGTAGTATTCTCCGGCATCATTAATTCCTGAAATCGTTACCCTTAACAAGGTATCTGTCGCTCCGGCAATCAATGAGGTATCCTTATACCACTGAAAAGTAGCTGCAGCATCACGGGATTTCGCTTTTAAGGTAACGGTTTCCCTGGAACATACGATATCTCCTACTGGATGAATGATAAATCGAGGTAATCCCTCATCTATCTGGGTATCATCCGTTGAACCTAAAGTGAATGGACTAAATTGGGTAACATTACTGGCCTCGATGAAACTATTTTGAGGAGATGGAGCTGTAGTATTTCCTATCCTTCCCTGGTTAGCCCAAATGGTACCATTGTGACGCATCACATTTATTTTGGAAGGGTCCGTAATATAATTGGCCCCATTCCTATTGGCATTATAACTTAATTGGACAGAAGCAGGAGCAGTTCCTCCTGTTCTGTCAATCTGCCATAATTCCTTATTACTAATAATCTTGATCGGATCTTCAAACTTAGACCCAAAGGTCTTAATCGGACTGATCCGTTTATATTCTATATCAAATGAATTTCCTGTATTGGCACCTACTGAAATTCTTGCAGGCGCATAAAATCCTCCTCTGCCCGAAGGCGCTGTAAACACTTCATTAGAAGCCAGCACCTTATTCATCGGACCATCTACATAACTGGCATCGGTTGCGCCGTTGGCCACAATACCCGCAAAGAAGACAAGTTTGGAAGTCGATTTGGTTTCAACAACGCCCTTGTTTAAATGGATATTACCATCCACAATAAGCGGACTATTGACAAATACTTTCCCAGATGGTTTGTTAATATTAATGCCACTCCATCTGTGTACTAAATTATTACTTAAACTATTTACCTGCTGATCGGCATTTCCGTTAAATAAAAAATGATTTGTCGCATGGTGGTAAATCCAACGGGAAGGGAAATTATCCCCCCAATAGGTTAGATTTCCTCCTAAGGTATCCACAGCGGCATTACTTAAATAGAATTGTTGGGTACCTGAAGTCATACTACTCCTTAACCTCAAATGACTCTGGTAATTATTTCCTTTATTAGCGGCATTTCCTGAGTATACATAGATAGTGTTTGCATCTTGCATCACCAATTGGGTACCTCCCTGAAAGGTATTTCCATTAATATAATTGGACCCGCCTGTATAACCAAACTGAATGGTGTCTGTCAATATTTTATTATCTTGAACGGTTCCGGTATTCATCTGACTCAGAACCATTTCTGTATTCTGTAGAATATTATTATATAAGTTGGTGGTACCCACCGCATTCATTTTGATGGTTCCACCCTTAGTTCCTACTTCCACTCGATACAGATCCAATCCAGGAGCGGTAGATTGGGTGGTTGTATTGATGTTCAAGGTACCATCAATAATAAATTTCTGATTATTAATCTGGTTGATGGCTATACGACCTGTTCCTATATTGAAATTGGCATTGCCGTTCATTGTAAAACCATTTCCATATCGTCCCTCAATATTGCCACCAACCTGATGAGAATTTCCGGTATGTGTAAAATTAAAATCTCCCGAAACATGCGTTTTTGCCGTAAAACCTGATACATTGTGACCTATGTGAATTTTATCTGTATTCTTATAAATTACATTCAGGTTTCCGTAAATACTGTCGGAACCATGCATAGAAATACCCGTATTTAAGTTACTGGTACCAGCTCCGGTAGAGAGAAAAGTTAGATTTTTATAAGTATTTTTAGTTCCTCCATTTATATTGATATTTCTGGTTGCTGACCAGATTTGACCTGAGGTAACACGACCTTCAAAAACCGTAGAATCTGCTGTAAATTTATTTCCATCGGAATAAGAGTAACCGGTAGTATTTTTCTGAAAATGTGCCAATCCACCTTCGAAGGTGTTATCAAATAAGGTAAACTCGTTGACACCAAAAGTCTTGATGGTATCATTCCTGAAGATGGAGTTTCTTATATCCAGATTTGCTGGTCCAGCGCTGGTAGAAATGCCATTAGTTGAAGCACTTCCAGTCAGGAAAGAGCCTCCTCTTGTTCCCACTTCAAAGAACTGGAAATTCATGTAGGGATCGCCAATATCATTACCGTCAAAATTAAAGGTACCTGCCACCTGGAATTTATTTGGAGAGGTAGGGGTTATATCCACATTCGTCCTTCTCCAGTTTACATCCATATTTCCTGCAACCGTAACAGCTCCAGTTGTAGCTGATAACTGACCATCTACCCCTGTGGTAGGTGAGTTCAATTTCATGTTTCCCCCTATCCATACCTTACTTAGATTGGCGTTATTGTGAGCTAAATAAAGCTGTCCATAATCCCTTAAATCCGCGCACAAATTTCCATAAATAGAATCCATGGCGCCGTATCCAACGTAGGCTTGTATGTAATTATTTACTGACGTATTAAGTTGAGCAAACCTTACATTCCCTTTATAGGCATTTCCTTTGGCACCTGAAATGTTATTAGCAATTCGGGAACCTGACTGGTAATACACCCAGGCTCCCAGGATTTTTGAGGTAAATGCAGAAGAACGAAGATTAAAGGTATTGCCGTCAATGAGCGTCCAGTTACCCGTTGTTTGATCCATGAATAAAGAATCGCCAAAAAACTGGTTGTCAAATAGATCTGCATGATCTACACCATACCAGTCATATTGGGTATTCCTTAAGATACTATTCATTATGTTTATCTTTCCTGGTCCCTCAGAAGTTGAAATACCTCCTGTAGCTGCCGATCCAGTTTTAAAAGTTCCTCCTGATTTTCCAACTTCAAAGAATTGGAAGTCCATAGCCCAATTACTATTCACATTCCCATCAAAGTCGAAGGTTCCATTCACAAGGAACTTATTGGGTGAGGTTGGCGTAAAATCAAGACGAACCCAGGAAGGCGCTTTCACATTCATATTTCCTTCTATAGTTACCGCGCCATATGTAGCCCATAAAAGTCCTTGTCCTTCAATTGGATTATCATTTAAAAAGTTGAAATTTCCGCCTATCCATACCTTACTTAAAGAGGCTGAGGCATGGGCCATTAGCAACTGACTGTAATCCTCCATATATACATCCACATTACCATAAATGGAGTCAGTGGCACCCGAACCAAGTCTGAAGGATAAAGATGCGGTGCGCCCAGCGGTATTTAAATCACCTAGATTAAGTATCTGTAAATTCCCTTTGTAAGTATTTCCCTTCGCGTTAGAAGTACTATTATGTACTCTGGCACCTGAATCTATAAAATTCCAAGCTGAATTATTACTTCTATTACCTGAAACAGCTACCCCTTTAACATCAAAAAGATTCCCATCAAGGAAGTTGTTTTGATTATCTATATGTACCTCAACGAAAAGGGAATCCCCATAGAATTTACTATCCAGGATGTCAAATCTGTTCATCCCATAAAATTCTGCCAGCCCAAAACGAAGCGTACTATTTCTTATGTTAAGATTACCAGGGCCAAATCCTCTGTTTGTTCCACCGGTGGCCTTTATACCCGTTTTAATGGTACCACCAGCGGTTCCGACCTCAAAGAACTGGAAGTCATAATTTACCACATCATTAAGGACTCCCCCATCCAAAGAGAAAGTGCCTCCTACGGTAAATTTGTTGGGGGATGTTGGTGTAAAATCTATGGTACCTCTGGGCCAGAATACATCGAGGTTACCAACGACGGTTGCATTACCCGTGGACACAAAAAACCCACCTGTCTGGTCGGTACCAGGTACATTCACATCTACATTCCCGCCGATCCAAACCTTGCTATTGGTCGCATTTTCAGAGGCAAAATATAGTTGACTTTGTCCCTTCAGGTCAGCCGTAAAATTGCCATAAATGGAGTCCATAGAATTTCTACCCCAATGACTTTGATAATAAACCGTCGAAGTTGCGGGAGCCGTCTTTACATAAACATTCCCCCGATAGGCATTACCGAGAAAAGTCCCGGAAAGTCTTCGTCCAGATTCAAAATAAACCCATTGATTGATTAAATCCATGGCAAATGCTGAAGATCTGATATTAAATTTATTCCCGTCTATATAAGTATAACTGTTTGCCAGGGTCTGATCCAGATACAGAGAATCACCAAAAAACTGGCTGTCAAAAATATCTGCATTGGTTATATCATAAATTTCATAGATACTGTCTCTCAGTATGCTATTTCTTATGATTAACTTTCCTGGCCCGACAGAGGAAGAGGTACCTCCCGTTGCCTTTGCTCCCGTCCTGAAGATACCCCCATTGGTGGCGACCTCAAAATTGCCAAAAGTCATGGTTGGACTTCCTGTATGATTTCCATCAAAGTTAAATTTACCGCCAATGGAAATCTTCTTCCCGGTATTCATATTAAAATCAATGATCGTATTTGGTGCAGTTATACTTAAATCACCTTTAATTTCTACATTTCCATCATATGATATATAAAGGTATCCCTGTCCGGTTCCAGTTTGGGTAAAGGTGGCATTTCCACCAACATACAACCTTCCGGCATAAGGACTCATATATAAATCGCCAATGCCCCAATTGGAAAGATCGAGATTCCCGTAGATACTATCCGTACCATATCGACCAATTTGAATTTGTCCATTTACGGTTCCTCCCAGTTCCAGATTGAGGTTTCCAAGATATGCATTCCCTTTCGCACCAGTGGATGCAGTTGTTCTGCAACCACTAACAAAATAATCATTGCCTGAGGTAGAGACATTCTGTCTAAATCTAACATTGGCGTCAAAACGGTTTCCATCTATATAAGTTCGGCTTCCATCAACGTTATGAGGTATGAATATTTCAGTAGCTTTTATCCTGTTATCCAACACATTGCTGTAATTGGCACCGTTTAGGAATAATGAATCAAGAACCAGATTATTATTGTGGAATTCAACCCTTCCTATGTTCCTATCTATAATTATGTCACCTGGCGTACCTGTATAAGCACTATTATTGACATTTCTGATAAAAAAATCATGCCCATCTACATTTGGGGCAATCCTCATATCCACCTTTCCGGTCACATTAACCACGCCCGTATTCGCATTGGATGGGTTGGCACCTAAATAAGTAGTATTATTTGTCGCCACGGCAGCTACTTCATAAATGAGGTCTCCTTTGATATTTAAAGTAGCTGAAGAAACAAAACTGCAAGCGCCTAAATTAACTACTCCAGAATTACCAGATTTGTTTACAGAATAATTTCCTTCTATTGTACAACTCCCACCACGATGGCCAGGTCCAAAAAAGACTGACCCTGAATTCATTGAAACGGTAACATTCCCTTTAAATACAGTGTTTTTACCTGTCTGACCCATTTCTAAATTAAATTGAGAGCTGGCAGATCGTGATTGAGCATAAACAATAACGTTGTCGTTATAGGTATTAGGAAAAGTACTTGTCACTGAACCTGTTAAATCACTATTTCCCATCCACAATATGGAATGACCTTCATGAAATACAGTTAATTCCTTATTAAAAGTACAATTCCAAACCAAAGTACGGTTAGATGTACTGTTTCCGCCAACCTGTATCCATGCTTTGGAATGGAAAACCGAATTTTGAATATCGAAATTCGCATTATAATTTGCTGAATTTGAACCTGAACGAAGCATTCCACTTCCTCCACTGGCATCATTTATGGTTACATTGTTAATATTGACACCATACTGTACATTCAACTGTTTGCCATTTAAATCTATTTGAGCACCAGAATTCATCGTCAGTACGCCAACATTAACATCACCTGTAAGTTTAGGCCATCGACCACTGGTAACGGTTGAAGGAATCACCACTGTTGTAGATGCGGCTCCGGGTACTGCATTTCCCGTCCAGTTGGCACCTGTATTCCAGTCATCACTGGAATTTCCTGTCCAGGTCTGGCTAAATACTAAGAAGGGAAATAAGAAAAAAATTAATCCAGTCAGACCCTGTTTGGCCAACTTTCGGCTGATTAAAAATTTCATATCTTTTGAAAAAGGTAAAATGGTAGTAGTTTTCATCATTTTCTCTATTATGCCGTTTACAGTGGGATTTAAAATTTGAACTCAGCCGTTGTGATTGGCTTCAGATTAACATGATTGGAATAGGTAAGTCCAGGTTGATTCGTCTTGTAGGTATTCGTCAGTTTACAGCGATATGTTCCTTCTTCCAAGGCAGTTACCGGATTGAAAATCAGTGTATTTTTTGTTGCATTAGGAACATCTGCATAGGTATTGTCATTGGCACCTATAGCCTTTTTTTGCCATTGATAATTCACCTTCCCACTTTTCGCTTCGTCAATGCTTACTGAAAGGGTATGCGCCAATCCAAGGCACTTATCAGCACCAGTTGGTTGGGTTGTGATGATGGGTGGACCGTCAGGTTGGGGGGTGATCATAAAGCCATAATCTTCAATTTCCCCATCAGAAGAAACACCAAGGGATCTTTCATCTACGGCAGCAGTACTTGCATCATCAGCTAAACCATTTTTGGAAAGGAAAAACCGGAGATAAGTTCTACCAGATGTTTGGGTACCAGGCGCTTTAAAGCGGACATAATAATCTGTTAAGGCCTGGGTATTATGATAAGATACCTGAGCGGGTGCTGCTTCATTTAATTCAAATTTTCCATCTTTATCCCAGTCTATCCAAGCATAAAGATTGGCGTTACACTCTGTCTGATTATTAATTTTTATTTGAAATATGACACTGTCTGTGGAACCCTCCTCTATAATAGGCATAGGCAAAACCAGCGCATCTTCATCGGCACCGTCCCCTGCCGTTCCTCCCGCATCTGCACCAGCTGCTACAGGCACAGGACCTGGATTAAAGTCGCGGGTGGCACCTAAACTCAGGGTAATATTCATCCCTGCTTTGGGGGTATTGCCATTGTGATAGGAAGCGGGTGCATCACCGTAATCATAGGAACTCTGAAGACAATAAAACTCAAAAATGCCCTTGAGACATAGATAATCCTTTACAAATCCAGAATTTGTACTCCCATCGCCAATGGAACCATTAATACGGTGACCACAGTAACAATATAATCCCTCTCCACAAGAGTTTAATTTAAATCCAACCGTATAATGACCTCCATAAGTAAAATCTCTGAAAAGGGAGCTAGTCACCTTTAGAGGACAAGTGTAATTATTTGATCCGCTCAACATCCCAAAACTATTCTCACCAAGATTAAAAAGGGTATTATCTGAATTGAGGAAACCTATACAAGACAGACCACTTTCATTGGCCCCATCTATTTTTACAATATCAGATAGCTCTCCTCCACTACATAATTTTATCGTTTTGGGCGTTGTGGAAGTGGCGTTGTTATTACCAAGGGAAACTCCGTTTGGCCCCCAGCTATAAACTCTACCATCACTGGTATGGATATAAAAATTAGGTCCCTTTATACAGGCAATGTCAACGGCCGTTTTGCTGCCGTAATAAAAATTATCCAACAGGGTTGGTATATTGTAATTTTTGGCAGCGGAACCGTCACCTAATAAAACACCAGCACCCCAGACATAAACATTACCATTTTCCGTGAGTGCAATGGCCGCATTCCTGTAAGCCTGAAATTTTTTAACTTTGGAGATGGATGCCTTGAACCACTGCTTACGATTTGGATTGCTCGTAGAACCATTTCCAAGGACGTTGAAATCGTGCGTTGTCCTCATCCATAAATCGCCACTTCTGGTTACCAAAGAAATATTCTCTCTTGAATTTATCATATTCAAAATAGAGGAAGGCGTTACGCCTGCAGGTAATTGACTTGTTAAATCTTGAAAAGCAGTTCCACTAAGGGTAGGTCCAGTATTAAAAGTAGCTGGTAAAAAACCAGTACCATGACCATAGAATTTAGTAGTGGTCCTAATAAACATAGAATTCCACCCCCAACCATCTTCATTCCATGGAGCACCGGATGTACCAACTTCTATGGGCGTACCCTCCAGATTGGGAACCAATGTAGGGGTATATCTAATACCCAAAGGGGTTGGATCCCCCCAAACGACTACTTTATTATCTGGCCGAATCATAATATTGCTATGAAAGCCACCCTGATATTTGGTAGCATGCGTTTCATAGCATTCTTGACTGTTGAGAATAGAAAAAGTTAACTGAATGATGCTGCAGGTCAGCACGAACATACGATTCGCGATCTTCATCTGTTGTAGTTTGAGAGGTTATACCATTTTTTAATACCACAAATCAAGGAATATCCCACCCAGACCATACTACCCAAAAAGGTAGTTAATTAAAGAAAAGACTGCATTTGCATACTAATTTTTTAAATATGAAAAATATAAATAATTGATTTACATTATTTTAAATATTACAAATGGTTAAAACAAAAATTTATAAAATCAAACACACATTTTAATTTTTTTGAATATATAATTAGGTGTTTTTGATAATTAGTTCCAGATAAATAGATAAGCATTTAGTTTATCAATCAATAAATTTTTTTCTTATTTTAGTGATACTTTTTTGTTACTATGCAGAAAAAAATAAGGTCATGTTAAACACTCGTAGCCCCTGGATTTACCTTTTAATATCCTTTTTATTTTTCCAAAAAGGGTTCTCTATAGAGACCTCCACCAGATATTTTTCAAAATACCTGGGTATTAATGATGGACTACCATCGGATAATATTTCAGGCATTACCCAGGATAAGAAGGGTATTATTTGGATTGGTTCGCGTGATATGGGATTAATACGATTCGATGGCCATAAATTCAGCACCGTATTTGAAGATCCCTCTATTCCTGTAATAAATGATAACAATGAGATATTTGATATAATAACCTCAAAAAATGGAAATCTACTGATTGCTGGTTCTGACGGAATCGTCATCTTCAATCCTGATTCCGGAAACAAAAAAACAATATACAAGAATCATAAAATAAGGGCTTTATTTAAGGATTATAAGGGCAATATATGGTTCAGCATATTTAACAAGGTATATTACTCGAAAGATGAAAATTTGAATGATATGAAGTTAATGGCTACGTATTATACTGAAATTTCGTCTATCATGGAAGACCCTCAAAAAAGAATTTGGTATATTGCTATTGATGGAAGATGTAATAAATTAAAGAGTAGAATTAATGAAGATTTACGTGGAGGAATTTTTCTTGAAAAATATGGCATAATTAATTGGATTCAACAAATCATTAATCCTAAGGGGGAATTATTGGGAATGAATTTTTTTAATGAAAGTAATATAAGGATTCCCGTTAAATTTTCAGCAAGCGATCAATTTAGTTATGGCTTTCCAGATAAAGGAATTCCCATTTTTGATATTATCAAATCATCTGGTTTCCCGACAAGAGAATTTATGAAATTCGGTAAAGGAGAAATAAAATATTTCAAAGATAAATTGAATACTATTTGGATTGGAACTGGCTACGGTATTATCCTTTTAAAGGAAAAATCGGTTCAATTTAATACTCTAAAAGAATTGGAGGGTAAGAGTGTCAGAGGAATGCTCGAGAAAGAAAATGGAAATATTATCATCGCCACTTATGCAGGATTATATGAATGGGACAGGAAATCAGAAAAAATAAATGGATTACCTAATTCCTACAGTACCTTGAATATCTGTTTTAAGCCTATTCATATTCAAGGTAACAGGCTATTCACAACACTCGAAAATTATAATGCTTTTAATATCCTGGAAATTAAAAAAAATAAATTTATCAATAATCAAAATCTAGTACTAAGCAGCAATGGACTGGGTTTCAGGGGGGCATATTATGACAAAAGCAGAAATATGATATATGCAGGGAATACCAGGGTTTATCAGATTAACCCGACAAATCTGGAAATTAAGGCACTTCCTTTTGAAAATACTGAAAAGGAATTACAATTATTTGATTTTCTGCAACGTGATTCCAGCTCCTTTTTTATTGGAACAGATAAAGGATTACTTATCTTTGATATACATAAAGGTTGGATCCCTGAACCCTTGAGTGTGAATAAAATTCAATCTAATGTAAAAGTTAGAATTAATCATATCTATAAAAATACTAACGGTCAATTATGGTTATCTACCAACCAAATAGGCATTATTTTATTTGATTATAAAAAAGATAAAATACTAAGCAGACTAACCATGAAAGATGGACTTCCTTCCGATGAAATTTACGCTACTTATTCCATGGATGGTGGAAAAAATTTATGGTTAAGTACCGCGAATGGGTTGTCCATGTTGAATATGAAAAATAAAACCGTACAGAATTTTAATACAAATGACGGCCTGATCGGTAATGAATTCAATACTATTTCCCATTTAAAATCGAAAGACGGACTTCTGCTTTTTGGCGGGACAGAAGGGGTAACCTATTTTAATCCCTCAGAAATAAAATCCGCATTTTCTATAAAACCAACCCCGTTTATCTCCGATATTAAAGTATATGACAGCAAAGAAGGTAAAGATATATCTCTTTCTAATAGCTATCCCATCACATTGAAATGGTACCATTCCCCCTTAAGGATTCATTTGGGTGGAGATGATTATTTTGATTTTAAAAATCAGGCCTATAGGTATAAACTGTTAGGGTATGATGAAAGATGGCAATACATTAAAGGGCAGAATCCAATAACATACCATAAATTACCACAAGGGGAATACAACTTGCAAATTCAGACCAGATCTAATTATTCTGGCTGGAATGGTCAGTTAAAAACCTTACAAATCATCCAAAAACCTATTTGGTACAAACAAACGTATGTAATTATTTTATTCCTGATTTTACTTTTTATTATCCTTTATCTGATCATCTCTAATAAGTTAAATCAATTACAAAAAGAACATAATGTCAGACTTGAAATAGCGGAAGATTTACATGACAGAATGGGAAGTATGATTTTTTCAATTAATTATGGTGCAAATAAATTATTAGCCAATAAACAGGAAATAAACGAAAACATAAAATATGAATTAAACCGTATTACTGAGGAGTGCCAGCAAATTAATCTGGCCATTTCTGATATCATCTGGGCCATAGATTTAGGTAAACAGAAATTTAAAAACCTCATCATAAGATTTCAAGACTTTAGTGACAGGTATTTATTAGAAAAAGGGATAAAAGTGACCTATCATATTTCTGAAATGATTCCGTCGGAAAAGATTCTATCTCTTACTGTGCGTCATCAACTTATGATGATTTTTACAGAGGCCATTCAAAATATTTTGAAACACGCCCCGGCTTCAAAGGTTATTATCAATATTAATTACGAAAAAAGCCATCTTACCCTGGAGGTAATTAATAGTTTTCATACAAGAAATATGACCTCTTTTTCTACAGGACATGGAATGACAATCATGCAAAAAAGAGCAAAAAGAATGAAAGCTTACATACATTTTGACAATGATGCTCATCAATTTCTTATGACTTGTCGGGTTAAGGTCTGAAACTATCTGACTAAATATTCATTTAGTTTTTTTGATAAAAAAACTAAATGAATATTTTCTTTATGATTACCTTTTAATTTGGAGACATAATAGATTAAAATTAAACCAAATGTATCAATTGGCTATCGTTGAGGATGACCCGAATATTGTCAAAAGTTTTAGGACTCATTTTGACCATTCTGAGAAGTTCAGTGTTGTTTTTGAGACAAATGAAGTGGAAAGACTCGTCAAGTTTTCAAAAACCAATGCTAACATTGACATCATCATCCTTGATCTTAATCTACCTTTCCTCAATGGAATTGACGGTTTACCAAAAATAAGAAAGGCATTTCCCGATGCAAAAGTAGTGATTCATACCATAGTCATGGATAATGACAGGATATTTCAAGCTATCAGCCGTGGAGCTATTGGTTACTTAGTTAAAGGAATTTCATTTGAAAACATCGAGGAGAAATTGTTAAACTGTATAGAGGAAGGAGGTAGTCCACTGAGTGCAAGTGTAGCCAGAAGGATTATTGGTTATTTTCAAAATCCGGGGAAGTCTCAAAAAGAAAATGAAAAATTAACTGATATTGAGACAAAACTAATACGGTTTTTAATCGATGGACTGTCCTATAATCAGATTGCTTCCAATATGAATATTACCATCCATGGCGTTCGCTATCATATCATGAATATTTATAAAAAGTTGGAAGTTAACACGAGGCATCAAATCGTCTCCTTATTTAAAGGCTAATTAAAACGCCACAAAAAATCATTTCAGGCTCACTGTATAATCATCTAGTTTACGGCCAATTCATTAGAATGGGTTGATATTAATTTTTTTTATAATGTATTTTGTTGAAAAAATTAACTGATGAAAAGATTTGGTCTTATATATAATAATAAATCACAATGTTTCGAAAAAATTCGAAAAAGACTGACCTCAAATCCAAATTTCATTATTTTGGGAGAAGCCCAAAATGTAAGTACTTTTTTAGACGGTGTCCCTAAGCGGGCATTATTTGATTATTTATTAATTGAAGCGCCCATAAAATGTAACGAGGAAATATGCTCTCATTTGAAGCAATTAAGAAAAAAACAAATAAATACAGAGATTATTCTTTTTGGACCAGATTGTTCGGTAAAAACTATATTAACTTTACTTAAATCGGGAATCAGTGGTTATTTTATAGCAGAAAATGGAGAAGAATATTTTTTTGATCTGCTGATTCGTAATGAAAGTTTATTTTTCTCTCCTTCAATTTTAAAAAAACTGGTTCACCATCATCGTCCCAGCATTGAGGAGGAAACCAATGGAGGAGAAAAACTGACGCCCAGACAATTAGACATTTTAAAATTATTGGCAGAAGGAGAAACTTATGAAAACATTGGAAAAATGCTAAATATATCCTTAAATGGGGTAAAGTTTCATCTTAAAGCTATATACTATAAATTTGAGGTAGAGAATAGAATTCAGGCTGTAAAATATTATGAACGTAACGTGATGGACCAAATATCAGAGCCATAGAATCACTCAAAATTCAATATTTCATTCATCAGACCCTGATCATCGTTGACCTGTTTAAATTTCAATTTATTTAAATCACCCAAGG
>Ga0247844_1001716_pt1 | contig 38691 bp, 35 predicted proteins | sample LaCtaG_FD_192421 | JGI IMG/M metagenome (GOLD analysis project Ga0247844, IMG submission 192421) | Freshwater microbial communities from meromictic Lake La Cruz, Castile-La Mancha, Spain - LaCruzMarch201714.5m_1 | ecosystem: Environmental > Aquatic > Freshwater > Lake | place: Spain: Castile-La... | reverse complement strand
AAAACGAAGCTTTAATTGATTATATAGTTTCATATACTAATAATTTTTAGCTAAGATAATAAATATCAATGATATATACAAATTTTCAAGCAACTTTTTGACTAAAAAAACAGACTCTAATTAGTGAGTTGGGATTGTGGTTTAAATATCATAATATTAGCATTCAGATATTGCACAAACACAAAAAAACAACTACTTTTGTACCACTTTTTTGAAAAAGAAAGTGTGATGGGAAATTAAGCGACTAATCACTTAAAAATAAAACGCTTAAATTTTGAGTAACACAAAAAAAATAACAATGAAATCATTTGAATTAAAAGGAACAGTGAGAACTGACCTTGGAAAAAAAGCTACTAAAGCTGATCGAGTAGCTGAAAACGTACCATGCGTACTTTACGGAGTTGCTGCAAACGTACATTTTACTGCTACTAAAAGTGACTTGCGTAAATTAATTTACACACCTGAAGTATTTGTTGTAAATTTGGACATTGATGGTGCAAAATCAAAAGCCATCATGAAAGCTTTGCAATTTCACCCAGTAACCGATAATGTATTGCATATCGACTTTTTACAGGTAACTGAAACAAAACCAGTTATCATGGAACTTCCTGTTAAACTTGAAGGTTTGGCTGAAGGTGTGAAAGCCGGGGGTAAATTGGCACTTGAAGTACGTAAATTGAAAGTGAAAGGTTTATATACTCAATTCCCAGAAAATATCGTTATTGACGTTACTCCACTTGGATTAGGAAAATCTATTCAAGTTGGTAAAGTATCAGTTGAAAACTTAGAAATTTTGAACAATAAGAATGCCGTTGTCGCACAAGTTAAATTGACAAGAGCTGCTCGTGGAGCTGCTGCTTCTGCAGGTAAATAATTGATTGAGAAATGAAATACTTAATTGTTGGATTGGGTAATATTGGTAACGAATACCAAAATACTCGCCACAACATAGGTTTTACAATATTGGACGCTTTTGCCAAAGCGTCCAATATTTTTTTTACCGAAAACCGTTATGGTGCCACTTGCGAATTTAAAATTAAAGGCCGGACTCTTATTTTTCTAAAGCCATCCACCTTTATGAACCTTAGTGGCATTGCATTACGCTATTGGATGAACAAAGAAAACATTCCAATTGAAAATGTGTTGATAATAGTTGATGATATTGCATTACCGTTTGGTAAATTGCAATTGAAACCCAAAGGTTCTGATGCGGGACATAATGGATTGAAAAACATAAACGAAATACTTGGGCATAGCAATTATGCCCGTCTAAGATTTGGACTTGGCGACGATTTCAAACGAGGACAGCAAATTGAGTATGTGTTGGGGAGATGGACAGCAGAACAAACCAAAGCCATTCCAGAACGTGCCGAATATGCTGCAGAAATGATAAAAAGTTTCTGTTTAGCTGGTTTGGAACTCACAATGACGCAATACAACAAGAAATAAAGTTTGAAGATTTGAGAGTTTGAAGATTTGAAAATTCACATCAACCTTCAAAATTTTCAATTTACAACCACAACGTGGTTAAACTTGCCTACCGGCAGGTAGAGTGTGATTAGCTATGTATGAAATGCGTGGTTTGAAGAGTTTGAAAGAAGAAATCACGTTAAGTCCTTTGTCATTAGACCTTTGTCCTTAGACTGCAACATTATGAAAACAGAAGTACGAATAGATAAATGGTTGTGGGCAGTGCGCTTGTTCAAAACACGTACTTTGGCAGCTGAAGCTTGTAAAAAAGGCAAAGTCATTATAAAAAACATTCAAGTAAAACCGTCACGCAACGTAAAAGTTGGCGATGTAGTTTCCATAAAACGAAATCCTTATTTGTTTTCGTTTGAAGTATTGGCACTTTCTGAAAACAGGATGAATGCCAAGTTGGTAATAGATTTCATGAAAAATGTGACGACCTCCGACCAATTGGAATTGATTGAATTGGCCAAATTGGCAGGAAATACTGGACGTGACCCACGAACAGGTAGACCAACAAAAAAAGAACGTCGTGATTTGGAGGATTTTGTAGAGCCAATTTACATGGACGAAGATGGCGATTGGGATTTTGAATAAAAAGAAGAACTCCTAGTCCGTCAGCTTGGCGGAGAATTATTCAAGTTCTTTCAAATTTATATCTTCATTATTAATTGTGAATTATTAATTATTAATTGTCTACCGTGTTTATAGCTCGAAAACTTAAAAAAGAAAATATCAGTGAATACTTGCTCTATATGTGGCAAGTTGAGGATTTGATTCGTGCTTTTGGGCTGAATTTAGAATTGATAAACGAAAGAATCATTGCGAGTTACCCTGTAACTGATGCGGAACGCAAAACACTTTACGAATGGCACGAAAGTTTAATTGAAATGATGCGCATTGAAGATATTCAAGAGAACGGACATTTGCAATTGAATAAAAACACCATCATTGAGTTGGATGAATTACATGGTTTATTACTTCGCTCAGGCAAAGATGCTGGCTACAATGCTAAATTCTATCACGTTCTACCTTTTATTTCACAACTTAGAACTCAGCATCAAAATTCGCAATTAAGTGATATTGAATTGTGTTTCAATTTTCAATATGGAATAATGCTTTTACGCATGAAAAAAGCGGAGATTACTCCCGAAACACTTCAAGCACAAACTGAAATAAGCAAATTCATGGTTTTGTTAACCAAGAATTTTCAACTATATAAAGATGGTGAATTGGACTTTGAAGAATAAAACATTTACAATTTCTTCATTTAATATTTACGATTTTGTCACCTATTTGTCTTATTACCATTTTATCTTATCAAAATTAATACTTACTTTTGAATCGATTTAAAAATAAATTTCTTTTCAACTAAATACGCATTATTATGAAAGGCATTATTTTGGCAGGTGGTTCTGGTACACGTTTGTATCCTGTAACTAAAAGTATTTCAAAACAAATTATTCCGGTTTACGATAAACCAATGATTTACTATCCATTATCTGTATTGATGTTGGCTGGGATTCGTGAGATTCTTATTATTTCTACTCCACACGATATTCATTTGTACGAAAACTTGCTGGGCAACGGCGATGATTTTGGAATTAAATTAGAATATGCCATTCAACCATCACCTGATGGATTAGCACAAGCATTTATAATTGGAGAAGAATTTATTGGAGATGATAGTGTCTGTTTGGTGCTGGGAGACAATATTTTTTATGGTTTTGATTTTTCTCGTACACTTCGTGATGCATCTACAATGCAAGATGGCGCCATGGTATTTGGTTATTATGTCAATGATCCTGAACGTTATGGCGTTGCAGATTTTGACGACAAAGGAAAAGTACTCAGTTTAGAAGAAAAACCTGAGCATCCAAAATCAAATTATGCAGTTACAGGATTGTATTTCTATAGCAACGACGTGGTTGAAAAAGCAAAAAATCTGAAACCATCAAAACGTGGCGAGCTGGAAATTACTGATTTGAACCGTTTATATTTGGAAGAAGAACGCCTAAGTTTGAAGATGATGGGGCGTGGTATGGCCTGGCTAGATACTGGCACACACGATAGTTTGTTGGAAGCATCAAACTTCATTGCCACCATCGAAAATCGTCAAGGTTTGAAGGTAGCCTGTTTGGAAGAAATTGCCTTTCGTTATGGTTATATTAGTCGTGAAAAACTACTACAACTTGCAGAACCACTCAAGAAAAACAACTACGGTACATATCTAATTAAGATTGCCAACGAAAAACAAGTATTTAATATCGATTAAAGATTTAGTCAAAGGACGAAAGTCAAAAGTCAAAATGACCTTTGACATATGACCTTTGACTTAAGACATAAAAAACAATGGAAATAATTAAAACCCCAATTGCCGACTTATTAATCATTAAACCTCGCGTATTTGAAGATCCTCGTGGCTATTTTTGCGAAACGTATAATGCTGAAAGATACCGCGATGCTGGCATTGACCATGATTTTTGTCAAGACAATCAATCAAAATCATCTTATGGTGTAATTCGTGGATTACACTACCAACTAAATCCACAAAGTCAAACAAAATTGGTTTCTGCGGCGCAAGGTTCGGTATGGGATGTGGCTGTAGATTTACGTGCCGATTCGCCCACTTTTGGACATTGGTACGGTGTAGAGCTTTCTGAAGAAAACCACTTGCAATTTCTTATTCCTCAAGGCTTTGCACACGGATTTTCAGTACTTTCCGAAACTGCATTGTTTACCTACAAATGTGATAATTTCTACAGTCCAACTTTGGAAAGAGGCATCTTATACAATGATGTAGACTTGGCCATTGATTGGAAAATACCTGAAGACAAAGCTGTTATTTCTGATAAAGACTTGAAACATCCACTATTTAAGGATGCTGACAAGAATTTCTAAAAACCTATCCGAAACTATTCAAATGACAGGTCATGACCTGTCACTACAAAATAAAACATGCAAACAATATTAGTAACTGGCAGCAACGGACAACTAGGAAGCGAAATGCAACAAGCTGCAAAACGCTTTCCAAACTTCAAATATATCTACACAGATGTTGCAGAACTCGATATATGCGATAAAAACACGCTCAACGATTTCGTAAAAGAAAACAGAGTGAACTTTATTGTAAATTGTGCTGCCTATACCGCTGTAGATAAGGCAGAAGACGATATAGAATTGTGCTATAAAATAAACCGTGATGCGGTTAAAAATATTGCTGAAGTTGCCAAAGAAAACTATATAAAAGTAGTTCATGTATCTACCGACTATGTTTTTGATGGAACAAATTACATTCCATATACAGAAGATATGCCAGTTTGCCCATCCTCTGTTTACGGAAAATCGAAACTAGAAGGTGAACAAGTATTGATGGAAAGTTGCAACGATGCTGTAATTTTGAGAACTTCATGGCTATATTCCTCTTTTGGAAATAACTTTGTGAAAACGATGATGAAGCTTGGAACGGAACGTGATAATTTGAACGTGATTTTTGACCAGGTAGGAACACCCACTTACGCAGCAGATTTGGCTGATTCAATTTTGAATATTATTAGTCATGAAAGCTTTGTTCCTGGCATTTATCATTTTTCTGACGAAGGTGTTTGCAGTTGGTACGACTTTACCAAAACCATTCATCGCATTGCAAAAATTACTTGCAACGTACAGCCAATTGAAACCAAAGATTATCCAGTCCGTACACCACGTCCACATTATAGTGTGTTGAACAAAGCAAAAATAAAATCCACTTATGGTATCAGTATTCCACATTGGGAAGTAAGCCTCGAAAAGTGTATTCATTTAATTCACAATGCATAATTATTTCATTGCGAAAATAGCTTAATATAAAAACTCATCTCCTAAATTGGATGATGAGTTTTTTGTGGCGTAAAGTTTACTATTTTCATTTTTTCATTCTTACATTCTTACATTTTTTCATTATCTCATTATCCCATTCTCTTATGTTATCAGTTGACGCACTTACCGTAGAATTTGGAGGGCAGCCCCTCTTTCAAGATATTTCTTTTGTAATAAATGAAGGAGACCGCATTGCCTTGATGGGCAAAAATGGAGCAGGGAAATCGACTTTGTTGAAGATTCTTGCTGGTTCGCGTGAGCCAACGCGCGGTTCGATATCATATCCAAAAGAATTGGTAGTGGCATATCTTCCACAACATTTGCTAACAGAGGATACCCGAACTGTATTTGAAGAAACGGCAATGGCATTCTCGGCCATCACCGATATGGAAAAAAAAATTGGAGAACTCAACGAGCAACTTACTATCCGTACTGATTATGAATCGGACAGTTATATGGAACTGATTGAGGAGGTTTCAACATTAAGCGAACAATTTTACAGCATTGAAGAAATAAACTACGATGCCGACATTGAAAAAACGTTATTGGGATTGGGATTTTCACGGGCTGATTTCACTCGTAAAACGTCAGAATTGAGTGGTGGATGGCGTATGCGTATTGAGCTAGCAAAAATTCTACTTCGTCGTCCAGATGTTATTTTATTAGATGAGCCTACCAATCACCTTGATATTGAATCCATACAGTGGTTGGAAGATTTCCTGGTGAACTCGGCTAAAGCGGTAGTCGTTATTTCTCACGACAGGGCTTTTGTAGACAATATTACTACCCGTACCATTGAAGTTACCATGGGTCGGATTTATGATTATAAAGCCAAATACTCGCATTATTTAGAGCTTAGAAAGGAACGCCGCGAACAACAACAAAAACAGTTTGACGAGCAGCAAAAGTTCATTGCTGAAACCACTGAATTTATTGAGCGCTTCAAAGGAACTTATTCAAAAACCAATCAAGTTCAATCGCGCGTGAAAATGTTGGAAAAACTTCCAGTTTTGGAAGTGGACGAAGAAGATTCATCAGCATTACGACTTAAATTTCCACCTTCGCCACGTTCAGGAAATTATCCTGTCACAGCCGAAAATGTCGGGAAATCGTATGATGGTAAAACCATTTTCACCAATGCCAATTTCATGATTGAGCGTGGAGAAAAAATTGCCTTTGTTGGTAAAAATGGTGAAGGAAAATCGACCTTGGTAAAATCTATTATGCAAGAAATAGTACATGATGGAACGCTTACCCTTGGCCATAATGTGAAAATTGGATATTTTGCTCAAAATCAAGCTGCGTTATTAGATGAAAATCTCACTGTTTTTCAGACTATTGACGATGTGGCCGTTGGCGATATTCGCAATAATATCAAAAACCTGTTGGGCGCATTCATGTTTGGTGGCGACAATGCTTTCAAAAAAGTGAAAGTACTTTCGGGTGGTGAAAGAACACGGTTGGCAATGATAAAATTATTGTTGGAACCAGTGAATTTGTTGATTCTGGATGAGCCTACCAATCATTTGGACATGAAAACCAAGGATATTCTGAAACAAGCATTGGTGGATTTTGACGGAACAATCATAGTCGTTTCGCACGACCGTGATTTCCTTGATGGATTAATCACCAAAGTGTTTGAATTTGGAAATCAGAAAGTAATTGAACACAAAGAAGATATTTACGGTTTCTTGGCCATTAAGAAAATGGAGAATTTGAGGGAAATTGAACGGAAAAATTGAAAAACCCGAGTCCTTAAAGTGGAACTAAAATACTAATGTTCACTTTTTATATCACATTTTTAATCTTGTATTCGGAAGTAGCCTCAATTTTCAAATCTTCAAATTCTTCAAACTAGCTTAAAATATCTTCAGAAGTTAACGGTGTATAAGGACCATCTTTAACTTCAAAAATAACAGTTCCAGTCTCAAGTACTTCCAACGTATGCCATTGACCAGCAGGAATATCAATTCCAAATTTACCATCTAAAGGATTTAACTCTACAGATTCTGTCAATTCTTTGGATTCATTGTAAAATAAAACCCGTAATCTTCCTCGCAGTAGAATATAGGTTTCAGAAGTATGTAAATGGCGATGTATAGGCAATTCAGTGCCTGGTTCCAAAGCATTCAACAACTTTTGAGCCTTAGCATCCATTGCTTCATGGAAGTTGTAATTCATGCGTAAACGAGGACTTACTTCGGCTTTTTCCGACACTGCATCCAACAAATTTTTATCAATAATTTTCATAGACATTTCATTAAAAACATTGGTTATTTGTCATTTATTCCATATTTTCCAAGCTGCCTCGGCTTGACCTACCAACATCTTTTCACCATTAAGTCCTTTTGCACCTCGCTCCCACCCTTTTTTTAGAAATAGGGTTTCAGCAGGATTATAAACAACATCAAATAACAAGTGTTTAGCAGTAATATATTGGTAAGGAATTGCTGGGCATTCGTCCGAATGAGGAAAAGTACCAACTGGTGATGCATTGATAATTAAAAAATTATCATTCAGCACACTTTCTGTAAGTTCATTGTAAGTCAACATGCCAGGTTTTGGAGTACGCGACACATAAGTAGTTTTAATTCCGAGCTTTTGAAGTACGTAAACTATTGCTTTTGAAGCGCCACCAGTGCCCAAAATTAAGGCTTTTTGATGATACGGTTTTATAAATGGTGCGAGGGAATTTTCAAATCCAATGGCATCTGAATTATAGCCTTTTAATTTCAATTCTCCATTTGCACGAATAAATTTAACAACATTCACCGCTCCAATTTGCTCAGCAGTTTCATCTAATTCGTCCAGAAAATCGATTATTTTTTCTTTGTATGGAATTGTAACATTGATGCCACAAAGTGCTGAATTTTCTTTTAGTGCAGCAAAATCGGAGATATCTTTCAACTCATATAAATCATAGCGCGCATCTATGCCTTCGCTTTGAAACATTTCAGTAAAATATTTCTTTGAAAAAGAGTGACCTAAAGGGAATCCGATTAATCCAAATTGTTTCATTTTCAGCTTGTTTTTTTCTTTCTGCGTATTGATTTAAGAATAAGCCAACCAAGCAACAAAACACCAATACCCAAAAATAGATATGACAATTCGTGACTATATTTATTGATTAAATCGCGATTTTCACCAGCCAAATAACCTAATAGTGCAAGTACGATATTCCAAAGTCCAGCACCCAGAGCAGTGTAAAACAAGAAGCTGGGGTAGTTCATTTTGGCTAATCCGGCTGGAATTGATATTAAATGGCGTACTACTGGTATCAACCTACCAATAAAAGTAGAGGTTTTCCCATGATCATTGAAAAACTTCTCGGATTTTTTAATCTTTTCACTACTCAACATCAACATTTTACCAACTTTACTGTCAGCAAATTTATAAATAACTAGCCGTCCCAACCACATCGACATGAAGTAATTAAACGAGGCTCCAATCATCGCTCCTATTGTTCCAAAAATAATAATCCAAAAAATGCTCAAGTCACTTTTCGGATCCATGGCAATATAAACAGCGGGCGGAATTACCATTTCGGATGGAACCGGGAGTATTGAGCTTTCGGCAGCCATTAAAGCCGTGATGCTATAATAATTAGTATTATTCTTGTACCAATTTTCTATATGTTGAATAAAAGAAAGTGTATCATTTGCAGTGGTAACAGGTGTTTCAGTCAATTGTGCATTAGCAGTAATTGAAAAAAGAAAGAGAGCGAAGGCAAAAATAATTTTTTTGTTCATAAGAATGTATGTTACAAATGCTAAAGGATTAAAGAATTATTTTGTGTTGGAATTATAAAATGTCGTCATCGGTAAATTTAGGAGGCAGAAGTTTACTTTGATGTACGTCATCCAAAAACAAGGTTTCAATGGCTTCAGGGCATAGTTCCAAAAACAAACTCGCAGTCTGGTCACTTTCCAACATTGCTAATTTGAGATAAGGCATTGCTTCAAAGAGATTTCCCTTTTTAAAATTAGCAACTGCAATAAACATATTGATAAATTCCAATGTATCGTCCATCGTGAAAGCCTGAATATAATGGAATAAAGCATCATCATATTCTCCTTTTTCAAGATAAATATTGGCTATGGCCATTAATGTATCTGGCTGTTCAAAATCGAAACTTATTGATCGTTGATATGCATCCAATGCTTTTTCAGTATCATCCAAACCTATAAAAGCCTCTGCCAAATACACCCAAGCATCAGGAGCTTCGGGGTCAAGTTCAATAGCTCGTTCGATATATGTTTTACTTTCGACATAAAATTCTTGTTCCAATAGGCAAATTCCAATACCGGTAAGCGCATCATAATTATGAGGATGTGCTTCCAACGAAAGACGATAATATGCGATTGACTCCTCATACCGTTCCATTTTTTCATAGCATTCTCCAACGAAAATCTCGGTTTGCCATACATTGGAAGTCATTCTTTTATACTCAAGATAAGCTTCAATGGCAGGTTCAAATTGGTCGAGTTGAAAATGTACATGCGCTTTTTGCAAAACTGTCAACGAATCATTTTCATCAATTGTCAACGCAAACTCGTAAGCATCAAGGGCTTTTGGAAATTCTTGCAATGTAAAATATATTTGCCCCAAATTGAACCATGCTTCATCGCTGTATGAATCAATATTCAAAATGCGATTATAGGTTTCAATGGCTCGTTCGTAATTTTCGGCCTGTTCATAACAAAAAGCCAATTCATAAAGCAATTCAATATTTCTTTTATTCTGAATATCACCCTTTTCCAACAATTGCAAGGCTTCGTCATAATTGGCATGACCCAAATAAATATAAGCAATATCCAGACAAATATTGTCAATATCTTCTTGTTCCTCAAGAAACAGAAGATTAATTAGATGTTCGGCTTCTTTGTAACAATCCATTTTAACTTGCACCTCAATTTTCAACAAAATTACCTCGTAATCACTGGTTTCGGTAAGTTTATCAAGGATGCGTGATGCTTTCTGATTTTCGCCCAAGAAAAGATAAATTTTGGCGCGTTTGGTTTTCAAAGCGTTATTGTTGGGGTGCAATTGCAACCCAAGTTCCAGCGCTTTTGTGCAATCTTTAGTGCGCCCTCTTCGCAAATAGTATTCCACAATGCTCTCCAGCTCCTCTACATCGAAATAACCCGTAGCTTTTCCTGATAAGAATTGCTCGTAGCGTTTAACGATGTCGATGAATTCATCATCCACTGAGAAAGATAATTTTCGGTTCATACCTATGAATTTTCTGCAAAAATAGCATTTAAAATGCAATAAAATAAACCTCTAACCTAAAAGTTATTAACAAGATGGCGATATTCATTCGTTTTTAAAATAACATTAGTCGATTTTATCCGTTTTATGAATATATTTCTAAACTTAATTTTTATTCTGTTTGGAAAAAGTAAACCAAAGAAAACTCAGATTTTTGCATGTTAAATTTAGTCATTCAATTTTTTATTATCAAAACAGGTAATGTCAGATTCACTTCAAGGGTCTAGGCACTTTGTCCAATCATGAATAAATGTTACCTTTGTGTCAATCATTTTTACATTTAAAAAGAAAATGATTATTCGTTAAATAGCATTGAATTTTCAACATACTATTTAATACTCCAAATAATTCAATTATTACTCATTATTAATCATCTACCATGGAATTTTCCAAATTATTCACACATTGTCCCGCCTGTGGTGCTTCTACATTTAAACAGAACAATATAAAATCAAAACGCTGTGATGTATGCGGATTTGTATTTTACATGAATGCTTCGGCTGCTGTGGCTGCGTTTATTTTAAACGAAGCTGGGGAATTATTGGTTTGCAAACGCGGCAAAGAACCAGTAAAAGGAACCTGGGATTTGCCGGGTGGATTTGTTGATGGTGACGAATCAGCAGAGGAAGCCATTGCACGTGAAATCTGCGAAGAGCTACAGGTAAAAGTTACTGCGGCCAAATATTTATTTTCCTTACCCAATTTATATGAATATAGTGGATTAACAGTTCCGACCTTAGATATGTTTTTTTCGTGTAATGTTGAAGATACTACACATTTGGTCCCATCCGACGATGTTGAAGATTGCTTTTTTGTTGCTTTGAATGAAATAAATCCTGAACTTTTCGGTTTAAAATCAATAAAGAAAGCTGTGGCATTGTTTTTGAAGAGTAAGATGACCCCAAACACCTAAAGGGATATTAAGACGAAGTATTTAATGTATTACGAATTTAAGATTTAGATTTATAAATTATTTTCCATCAAAGAATGAAAAAAATAATCGTTTTTAGTTTGCTGATAATTTCATTTTCAGGCTCCATTAGGGGTCAACACACCCTCATTTATACCCACTCCGACCAGCTTTTTAATTCCGGCAAGGAGCTTTACAATCAGCGGAAATATGCCGCATCCTATCGAAGTTTTGAGGAGTATTTAAAAACTACCGAACCAACACAAGCGGGTCAAAGACAGGAAACGGAGTTCTATCTAGCTGCTAATGCGTATGAATTGCGCCAGGAAGATTCCAAGGTGCGTCTTGAAAACTATCTGTTGCAGCATCCTTACACGCCGTTCTCAGACCGTTCTAATGTCATGTTGGGCATGTTGCTATACGAAAAGAAAGATTATAAAAAGGCATTGACCTATTTCAATCAGGTGACGGATAAACATCTTGGAAATAGGGAACGGGTAGATTTTATGTTTTGTAAAGGCTATGCATGCTTAGATACAAAAAATTACACACAAGCACTTGCCATTTTCAAGGAATTGAAAGACATGAAAACCCGCTATGATTTGTCGGCGACCTATTATTACGCCTACACCGAATATACGCTTGGAAATTATGTGGCTGCATTGCCCGAATTCTTGAAAATTGAGAATGAGGCGGCATATAAAAATATTGTGCCTTACTATATTATTCAAATTTATTATTCACAAAAAGAATATGAACAATTGAATGAGCGGGCTGACAACTTACTGAAAAACAACCCTAACAATAAAAACAATGCTGAAATTTATCGCATTATGGGAGAAATTGCCTATCGAAAAGGCGATTATGCTAAGGCAATTACTAATTTAAAGAACTACGAAAAGTTATTCCCAAAAGTATTGCGAAATGATATGTATTTATTGGGATTGTCATATTTTGAATTGAAAGATTACAAAAATACGGTTCAATATTTATCGAAAGTAACCACTGACAAAGATGAAATGACCGAAAACACCTATTTGCATTTGGGCAATTCGTACATAAAACTGAATGACATTAACAATGCTCGATTGGCTTATGAAGCCTCTCTCCGCACTAATTTCAACAAAACTGTACGTGAAGAAGCCTTGTTTAATTATGCCCTTACCACTTACCAAACCACTTCGGCTTTTGGCGAATCAATTGCTGCTTTTGAACAGTTGTTGACAGAATTTCCCAACTCAAAATATACAGATAAAGCAAACGACTATTTAACGTCGGTATATTTAACCACTAAAAACTACGAATCTGCCTATCAGTCCATTCTAAAAGTCAAAGAACCCAATGCAAAACTATTGGAAACCAAACAGTATTTATTGTATCAAATTGGAACAGAGGCATTCACACTTAATAAATTGGATAAAGCCATTGAGTATTTTACGCTTTCATTGGAAATTTCGTCTACAGGAAAATATTCTGCCGAATGTTTATTCTGGCGTGCCGAAAGTTATTATCGCACCAATAAATCAGAAAAAAGCATAGCAGATTTGAAAGCATTTTTCAACAATAGCAATTCAGAATCGAGCATAAACAGAGTTACAGCCAATTATGCATTGGCGTATGGATATTTTTCGCAAAAAAACTACGGTGAAGCATTGAATTGGTTTTTGAAATACACTGCCGATGAAAAAAGCTTAAAATCAAACACTTACCCAGATGCATTGAACAGAATTGGTGATTGTAATTTCTATTCGCGTAACTTTGAAAAAGCTGAAATTTATTACAATAAAGCAGCGTCAGCAAGTCCGAATACTGCCGATTACGCCATGTTTCAATCGGCTTATGTAGTGGGTTTGCAAAAGGATTATTCTAAAAAAATATCTAAACTTGAAAACCTAATTACCCAGTTCCCAAAATCGGAATATACAGATGATGCCATGTATGAAATGGGGCGTTCGTATCTTATGACAAATAATGATGCAAAAGCCATAGCTTCCTATCAACGATTGCTGGACAAGCAACCAAAAAGCGATTTGGCACGAAAAGCAGCATTGGAAATTGGAATGATTTATTTCAATGGCAATAACTTTGACCAAGCAATTGCAGCCTATAAAAACGTTATTTTCAAATATCCAGGCAGTGAAGAATCATACACGGCGTTGGAAAGTCTGGAAACCGTTTATATTGAGATAAATGACATTCTTGCCTACCTTGCCTATACAAAAACCTTGGGACGCACCATTAGAACTTCTACTGCCAGTCGAGAGGATTCCATTTCGTACATTGCTTCAGAGAAACAATATATGAATGCCAAATATGTACCTGCCATCACTGGCCTAAAAGCATATTTGAGTAAGTTTTGTGCTGGCGGAAGATATTGTACCCCAGCCCAATACTATTTGGCCGACTCATATTATCGCACAAACGACAAAACAAATGCATTAACTGCCTACCAAGCTTTATTAAACATTAATGGAAATCAGTATGCCGAAGAAGCCACAATGCGCTGTGCCGAGATGACTTATGACAAAAAAGATTATTCGGCAGCATTACAATACTTCAAACAGCTTCAAAGTTTGGCACAAAGTACGGAAAACAAAAATGTAGGTAGATTGGGCGTTTTGCGTTGCAGTTATTTTTTGAATGACCATCAAACCACAGTGAATATTGCCAAGGAAATAATGGCGGATCCGTATTCAACAGACGAATTAAAGTCGGAAGCAATTTATAATCGGGCAAAGGCCTATTTGGCATTGAAACAACAAGAGCAAGCCATTACCGACCTTAAAATATTGGCTGCAGAAACCAGAACAACAAACGGTGCCGAGTCGAAATACTTGTTGGCAAACCTATATTTTGAACAAGGGAAATCTGCTGATGCCGAAAATGAAGTGCTGGATTTCTCGAAAAAGAACACGCCTCATCAATTCTGGTTGGCACGTAGTTTTGTCTTATTAGCTGACATTTACATCAAGCAAAACAATGATTTTCAGGCAAAACAATACTTACTAAGCTTGCAGAAAAACTACAAGGTGGTGGATGAAATTCAAACCATGATTTCTGAACGTTTAAGTGCAATCGGTGAACGAGAAAAGAAAACCATTATCAATTAATCACTATTTGCAACTATAACTTTCTCATTGTTAAATATAAAATAAATTCTGATGAAAACATCAAACTATATAATAGTTTCATTACTTTTAATGCTTAGTTTCGATTTGTCTGCTCAAAAAAAGGACAGTATTGTGAACCGAAATGTTACTGTAGAACGGGAGTACAAACCTGTAATTCAGGATGCAGGCAAAATTAATTCGATGCCGAAAGCGTTGGATCCAAAGGTTGACAAAACCCCCGCAAAATACTCGGATTTCAACTTGCCGCTTACTGCCGATTTCAACATTCACACTTTGCCTGCAGCCGAACTGGAGCGGGAGAAACGAAGGGAAAGTAAAGGTGGTTTTGGTCGCATAGGATTTGGTAATTATTTCAATACATTGGCTGATTTTGCCTATCCAATCATAAAAATGCCTGACCTGCGCATGGATGTTTCGTTAAATCACTTCGCTACATTTGGCGACAAAGCACATTCAACCACCAAAGCAGCGTTAGCATTCGACAAATACTTCGATAAATTTGATTTGTATGCTGGTGTGGGTGGTGGACATGAATATTTGAAGTATTATGGGGACAACTATAATAATATTAACAAGACAATAAATCTAAATTCATTAGACCAAACGGCTATTTATCAAGCAAAAAACCTTGCAGGAGTAAATTCAAAAGCTATGTCATTGAGTAATCTTACAAAAGATTCTACTAGTGAAACCTTTTGGCGTTTCAATGCAAATTTGGGGATTCGTTCGTTACCATTATCAACAGACTTTAGGTATTTAGCAGAAATGCAGTACAATGTTTTCGATGCACACAATGGGGTCACAGAACACGTGATTCACAGCAAAGCAGGTTTCAATGCGCTAAGCAAAGAGGACCGTTTGGGAGTGGATATTGACTTGTACAACCTGATATACCAAACGAATAAACCTTTGATTGTCAACAGCCCTAATACTTATTCAGTTTTAGCATTAAATCCTTATTATAGTATCGAAAATCCAAATTTCGATGTCCGTTTAGGTGTGAAATCAAGTTTCTCCTTTGGTCACGGAAAGTCATTTAATCCATCCCTGGATGTGCGCACAGAGTGGAAAGCGATTCCAAAGTATCTTTCATTGTATACAGGTATTACAGGTGGCTATCAGGTCAATACAATGAATTCCTCATATGCCGAAAATCGATACATTTCACCGGGAATTCGTGTAGAAGACACCTATACTCCATTTGAATTATTTGGGGGACTGAAAGTTAAACCACTATATAACTTATTGTTGGATGCCTACATAGATTATCGACGCATTGATAATCAGTATTTCTTTGTGAATAGAGAATACAAACTCCAAAACAATACTGCTGATTCAACAATTTTCACCAATCGATTTGATGCAATTTATATTGGAGCATCGCATTTAAAAATTGGCATGCGGGCTAATTACAACCTTCGCAACCGTGTGAATGTGGAATTGAAAGGTGCTTACAATAGTTGGACAGTTGGTAATATGCAGTATGCTTGGAACAAACCCAAATGGGAAGCCGACCTGAACACGGATATTCACATTACGCGCGAATTAAGTGTGTCAGTAAATGCATTTCTGGAAGGTGCGCGTTATGCAAAACTGGGTGACACTGCCATTCGTATGCGTCCAAAAATTGATATTAATCTTGGAACATCTTATGTTTACAACAATTGGCTGACATTTTTCGGGAAAGTAAACAATTTGATTAATAATCCATACCAAGAATATTATGGATATCAGGTGCAAGGAATTAATGCTTTATTTGGCGCTTCATTTTCATTCTGAGAAAACCAAATCTATAAAAAAAACTCCCCAAACAGTATTGTTTGGGGAGTTTTTTTTGTCTTTTTCAACGATTGGATGTATTATGCTTTTAGAATTTCTAGAATTTCAGTTGCCTCATCCACAAAATAGGCTGGTGAAAATTCCTCCATTTCTGAGCGTGTACGAAAGCCCCAAGTAACCCCACAAGCATCTACACCTGCATTTTGAGCAGTTTGCATATCTACACCAGAGTCACCAATATATAGCACTTCACGCTTTTCTACTTTAGCTATGGATAAAATATCGTGTACAATAGTTGGATCTGGCTTAACTGGAATTCCTTCCCGTTGACCGAATACTGCCATAAATTTTATTTCAGGGAAAAAATATTTCACCAGCTTTTCGGTAGCTTGTTGATATTTATTGGAAGCCACAGCCAATTGGAAACCAGCTTTTTGTAAATGCAACAAAATTTCTGGTATGCCAGGGTAAGGAACAGTCAATTCAGCATTATGAGCACCATAATACTCCAGAAAATATTGTCGTATCATCAGAATATTCTCAGATGTTTTGAATCCTTCGGGTAATACTTTCATAAAAAGATTATTAATACCGTTCCCTATAAAAAAGCGATAAGCTTCTGTATCATGTGTTGGAAATCCACATTTTTCGAGGGCGTAATTTGTGCTTATAGCTAAGTCGGCAATGGTATTCAACAAGGTACCGTCAAGGTCAAAAATAATAAGGGTTTTCATTTTTTGTAAATATGTTATGTCGCGTAATCTTCAGACTCTTATATCTAAAATCTTTTCTCAATCTCTTCATGCGTCAAAATCGTCATAATCTTCTTTCCATCTGGAGTGAAGTTATGATTGGAACAAGCAAAAAGTCGGTCTATTAAATCGCTCATTTCTTCATTGGTAAGGCGCTGACCAGTTTTTAATGCTGAAGCTTCAGCCAATGATAGTGAAATGGATTCGTGCATTCCCACGGTCAAATCTTCGGCGGTTGTTTTGGCTTTATCCAACATAATCAGCAGTAAATCAATTATACTACCAGTTCCCATTTTATCAGGAACACCTTTCACGCTAAATGCATGGTTGCCCAGCGGTTCAAAATCGAAACCAACATGGTGCAAATCGGGCATCATCTGTTCAAAAATCAGCTCATCATCAGCACTTAATTCCAACACTTCAGGGAAAAGGACTTGCTGCGAAAAGGCTTTTCGGTTTTCTATTTGACCCATAAACAAGTCGAACAGAATTCTAATGTGTGCCCTGTGTTGGTCAATCATCAACATACCAGATTTTAGGCTAGTAACAATATAACGATTTTTGAATTGGAAGTTATCGGCTTTAATATAAGCGTTTTCTATGGTTTGTTGAGTTTCAGATATACTAGCTTCAATTTCAAAAGGTTGCTCAATTTTTGGTTGCCAATTGGCATCCGATTCTATTGGCTCTTCTTTCTTTTCAAACTTGCCGTATAATTCTTCCCAATCCAGACTAGGACGTTTATAACCAGCTGTACCAAAGGGATTATAGTTTGGATTGAAGTTGGTTTGTGGTGGACGAACATTTTCGACTTGCATTCCTGTTGGCATTTCCACAGCTCCTTCCTGGTCAAAATCAATGGATGGAACTACATTAAACTTGCCCAGCGATTCTTTAATTGTAGCCGAAAGAATCGACCACAAAGCCTGTTCGTTTTCGAATTTTATTTCCGTCTTTGTTGGATGAATGTTGACGTCAATGGTTTCTGGGTCAACGTCAAAGTAAATAAAATAGTTCGGGTTTTCTGTTGCCTGAATCATTTGATTGTAAGCCAATGATATCGCTTTATTGAAATATGGATGTCGCATATACCGACCATTCACAAAGAAATACTGAATAGCTGATTTTTGGGCAAATTCAGGTTTGCCGATGTAACCATAAATCCGACCTAAATTAGTTGTAGAATCTATCGGAAGTAACTGTTGCTGCCAACGCTTCTTAGCATTTTTCCCAAATACATTTTCGATTCTAATCTTATTATTGGAAGCAGGCAATTGAAATATCTCTTCATCGCCATCAACCAAGGAAAAAGCAACGTTTGAATTTACAAGTGCAATTCTATAAAACTCAGTTAGGATATGACTTTTCTCCACATTGTCGCTTTTCAAAAAACGTCGGCGTGCCGGCACATTGAAGAATAGATTTTTCACTTGAAAAGCTGTTCCCGTATCGCATTGCACCATTTCTTGCTTAAAAACGCGTGTTCCAGCAATTTCCACCAAAATTCCCAATTCATCATCGCTTCGTCGGGTTCGTAATTCTACCTGCGCCACAGCAGCAATGGATGCCAACGCTTCTCCTCTAAAGCCCATGGTTTTGAGCGAGAATAAATCAGCAGCATCGGTAATTTTAGAAGTAGCATGACGCTCAAAAGCCATTCGCGCATCAGTTTCGCTCATTCCTTTTCCATTGTCTACGACCTGAATCAGCGTTCTACCGGCATCTTTAATCAAAATTTGGATGTAAGTAGCACCGGCATCAATCGAGTTTTCTACTAATTCTTTCAATACAGATGCAGGACGTTGAATTACTTCTCCGGCAGCTATTTGATTGGCAACCGAATCGGGCAACAAATGGATAATATCACTCATGTAGGGAATTGGTAAGGTAAAAATGAAAGAATGTAAGAATGTAATAGCGTGAGAATTATAATTTAATTAGATGTCAATTGCCGTCACAAAAATGGGACGGCAATTGAGACTAAAACTAAGAGTTATGATAATGATAATGTTATTGTATTACTTAACTATATTTACCTTCAAACTGAACGTTGATGTCATTTACATACTGACGAATTTTTTGCTCATTCTCGCGTTTGCATATCAGCAATACATTGTCTGATTCAGCCACAATATAACCTTTCAAATCCTGAATCACGGCTAATTTTTCTGATGGCAATACCACGATATTATCTTCACTTTCGTAGTAAACTGTTTTGCATTTCAACGTAACGTTTTCATTTTCATCTTTGGGCGACATTTCATACAACGAACCCCAAGTTCCCAAGTCAGTCCATCCGAAGTCAGAACAAAGCACATACACATCTGAAGCTTTTTCCATAATACCGTAATCTATAGAGATATTAGGACAAGATAGATACATTTGGTCAATGAATTCTTGTTCATTTGGAGTATTGAATAATTCCTTTCCAGCATCAAACTTGGTAGCTACTTCTGGCAACAATTCATCAAAAGCCTTGACAATGGTTTGCAAATTCCAAAGAAAAATACCCGAATTCCAAAAGAATTCGCCCGTTTCGAAAAATACTTGTGCTAACTCAGCATTTGGTTTTTCTGTAAAGGTTTTCACTCTTCTTAGGTTAGTATCACCTTCATCTATTTGAATATAACCATAACCAGTTTCGGGACGACTAGGTTTAATACCCAAGGTTAATAGGCAATTATTTTTTTCAACAAAATCAAGTCCAGTACGCACTGTATCAAGAAAATCTAATTCTTTTAAAATTAAATGATCGGACGGAGCTACAATGATATTGGCTTTATCGGTCATTGATTTGATACGATTCACTGCATATGCAATGCAAGGTGCAGTGTTACGTCTGTTGGGTTCCAACAAAACTTGATCAGCAGTGATTTCAGGTAACTGTTCAAGTATCAAATCTTTATAAATAACATTTGAAACAATAAGAATATTTTTGGCAGGTACTAAATGACGAACCCTGTCGAAAGTCAGTTGTAAAAGTGAACGTCCCGTTCCAAAAAAGTCAAGAAACTGTTTAGGGCGATCATTTCTGCTAAATGGCCAAAAACGACTTCCAACACCGCCAGCCATAATAATGCAATAGTTATTTTCCATATTGTTCAAAATGTTTGAATATAAAACTGAGTTTATTAAATATTGTACTAAGATAATATGTTATTTTGAATTTACCAAAACTTAATACTACAATTAATAAGCTCATCACCGTTTTAAACCCATATTTATAGCTAAGTATAATAAAACAAGAAGCTTAGTTGTTCGTATATTTGTTGTGTGATTTATTAAAATTTCTATTCTTTCAAATTAATTGTAAACGAAAAACATCCAAAATTGAACTGTTTTTCGACATTGTCAATCATAATATTTTAGTTAGGTAAAGTACAAATACATCATAGACTACAAAAATATAAAATTCGTATGTTTAAACGTTGGTGAAATAGATTTCATTTTTCAATCAACCTTCTCAAAATAATTATTGGCTTCAAATCTACAGCTTGTTGTTTTTTGAGTATTTTTTTGTTTTTAAATCAGAAAAAATAAGGTAATTTTGCAGTCCTTCAAGCAATGAATAAATGAAAATAATAGCCTAAAAATGCACTTAAAAAAAATACAATCATTTAGTTTTCAAATTATTGGGAGTTTTACACTCTCAGCATTATTTTTTTCGTGTAAAGTAGCAACTCCAGAACCACTAATTGAGAACTCAGCATATATTTCTGAAGTATTCGAGTACGTTTATGCACCTGGGCAACATGCAAAATTGGCAAAAGCAACCGATATTACAAATTTCATTGGTAAATCGGTAAACGATAAGTGGTTGTATCTTGGAGGATTTGGAGGATATGTTATCGCGGGTTTCAATCACAATGTACTGAATGGCGATGGTGACGATTTTGAAGTATTTTCATTGGCAGGAGCTTCGCCAGAACCTGCAATAGTATATGTAATGAGCGACGGAAACGGAGATGGAAAACCCAACGAAACATGGTACGAACTTAAGGGAAATCAATTTGTAAACAGCCAAAGAAATTATTGGGTTCGGTACTATAAGGCCAATTCTGACACCACAAATATTACCTGGAAAGACAGTAAAGGAAATGTTGGAGAATTGGTATGCGGCTATGGTGCTAAAAATTCTGCTGGTTGGTGGTGGACGTCTACAACAACCGATAGTATAACGTTTTCAGGTACTCGCCTACCCGATGCCTACGATAATAATTCTACAACAGAAACGCCCTACTGGTCAGTTCCACACGACAGATATACTTCGGGATATGCCGAAAATGTATATGGTTCTGATTATGAAAACTTACTGGGAGGCAACAAGTTAGACATATCAAATGCGGTAGATAGTGCTGGCAATTCGGTAAATCTCTCGAATATTCGATTTATAAAAGTGCAAACTGGTGTTTTTCAACAAGCTGGTTGGACAAATGAAGTATCGTCGGAAGTTAGAGGGGCAATGGATTTGAGAAAATAATATTTTATTGCTCGATATTTATTCAATCACAATTGAGTATTTATCCAACAGCCCCACCACTCCCATTCTTGAAAACCGTGCTTTTTTAATTCTATTTTGCTCTGGGTCAATGGAATAGTTGAATGATGTCCTAAAATCTGCTTTTTCGAGTATGGTTTTGTGAAAAATGGCGCGCTGCAAATCACAATTATCAAAGGTTGAATTTATTAAATCGGCCTCAGTAAAGTCAGTTTCTTGGAGGTTGCAGTTTTTAAAGCGAGTATTTTTCAGTTTAAGTTTATTGAAAACTGCTAATTTCAGTAGGCTATTTTCAAATTGGAAGGACATTAAAAATGTATTGCATTCGTCGAATTGAACACCAAGCAGTTTACAACCAATAAATTGTACGTCATTGAAAGAAGTATTTTTAATACTAGCCAAACTAAAATCACAACTTTCAAACTCACATTCTCTGAAAGTAACGTTCGACAAATCACCTTTGTGAAAATTGCAGTTTACAAACCTACAATTTTCATATTCTCCTTTGGAAAGACTATTTTGCGCGTAATCTACACGGTCAAAAATCTGATTTTCTATCATTTATATACTATTCATTTACTTTTTGGAATCAAAAAATAGTTCATCAATTTGTCCTGCTACTTCCAATCCTGCATTTCGTCCGATATCATTCAACAAAATTAAATCCTTCTTTTTGTCAAACAATAACACATCGATATTAGAGTTCATGCTTTCCTCAATTCTGCCATCCATAAACCCTGAAATTGGCGATGCAAGTTTGGTAACAGCTTCGCGATGTGCAAGAATTTCGAGACGATAATTTCCATTTTCCATTATCAATTCCACTTTATCCTTATCTGCAAAAGATTTCAATAGCTTACTGCCATTGTAAGTAGTGAATTGAACCAATGTATCATGAAGCCAAACGCCGGCGATGCAACCTACAAAGGAACTTCCCAACCAAGGGATTTTTGCCACAGATGCTTTTAATGAAATTCCTGAAGTGCTAAAATGATTGGTTTGCATCCAGAAATAGGCATTTGGAAAAGAATGTCCCCAGTCTTTTTCCATATAACCACGCCCGTCAGTAAAATCAATTGTTTCACCAAGTATCGTTAGTTGACCTTCAATAACATGATCCATGCTTAAAATACCATGATAACACTCCATCAACGGTACGAAGGAAAATGGACCCATGATGCCTGGCGAATACCAACTATTTGGCCACGGAATTTGATTTTTAAATTTCAAATCACCTAGTACAGATGGTAAATTTAAGTGCAAACTATTCGCAGAAAAAAAGTTTTCAGCTATTTGAATTTCAAATACACCTGATTTTGAATGAAATTCAGAAATCTCATATTTATGATATTCCGCAGTACGTTTATTTCCATCCAATACTTGAATAAATGCCTGTTGATGTCCATTTTCATCCATTGCTATACCAGGGATAAATGCGAATGCTTTGGTTTCATCAGCATTTACCACCTTGTAATACCAACCTTCAAAATACTTTTTTGTTTTTCCCCAACCCTGAAATTCATCGGGATGAAAAAGGGAATGAAGTCTTTTAATCATCAAAAAACACCTGTAAAGTTACTATTGCTACCAATGAATTAATTATAAACTACTGAAGTTAGTTTTTCTGACATTTCCCACAATTTACGGGCACTTTCCTTGTCATGAGATGCAGGAATCGATTGAACCAAAACGGGATAACCTCTCATTTCACGTTTCCCGTCGGGACCATAATACTCACCACCTTTTACATTTACATCCACCGAAGCTCGTAATTCGGGTAAAGCACCCATGGCAGCCGGTTGAACCATCAATGAAAATAATGGTTTTAATAAAATCATTACCCATTTGTTGGCAGCATGTACAAATAAATTGGTATCCGAAACGCCTGGATGAGCTGCTACGGAAATGCAGTCAATTTCATTGGCAACAAAATATCTCTGCAACTCATAGGTAAACAATAAATTAGCCAATTTCGACCGACCATATGCTTTCATAGGACTGTAACCTACACCATTGGTATATAGCAAATTATCATAATCCATCACACCTTGTTTGTGCGCCATGCTGCTCACATTTACAACCCGTGAACTTGGCGTTGTTTTCAAAACATCCAACAATAAACCTGTCAATGCAAAATGGCCCAAATGATTGGTTCCCAATTGTTTTTCAAATCCATCCTTGGTCAAACCGTAAGGTACCATCATAATACCTGCATTGTTCAACAATATATTCAAGCTCGTGTAGTTTTGTTTAAACTTTGTGGCAAAATTCCGAATTGAATTCAAATCCGTCAAGTCTAATTCCATCACTATAATTTCCGACTTTGGAGTAATATCTATTATTTGTTTCCTCGCATATTCGCCCTTACTTACAGAACGACAGGCCATAATAACTGTTGCATTTTTTCTGGCATAGGCTTTTACCGCTTCATATCCCAAGCCACTATTACCACCTGTAACTATAACTGTTTTTCCTTTGAGATTCGGTATATCATTAATTGTCCAATTTTTTGTATTCATTTTTTCTTTATAAAGTAACTGTTATTCGACATTGTTTTAGTCTCCACTCTAACAATGTAAACTTGCTATTGTTTGGAAATTTAACAGGAATTACAACAATTAAAATTGACGAACTCGGGTGTGTTGAGTAATTTTCTTGTTAGGCAAATCAACACCTTCCCAAAGTAGAAGTTTACCAATATGATTTACTTCAAGATTAGCAGGTTGTTCCAAAAAAAGTATGGGAAAATAAGTACAGGCGGCAATAATTTCGAACAAAGAAAAATTGGCTAAAGTACTAGCAAATTGGGGAAGTATTTGATTAATATTTCCGGGGGCATTACTGTTAAAATCTAATAATAACGGTTTCTCTTGTGGAAAAATCGAACTTCCATCTGATATTGATGATAAATCAATATAATTATAACTTTCAAGTATTTGAGCAATATTAAGCGTTGGAAAATGTTGCTTTAACGAAACAATTCGAGTTGAAATCACACCATCAAAAAAGAGGGTATGAGAGGATTCAACGCTCGTATCATCCAAGCTAAACATTTGTTTTACAACCTTCTGTTCATCTTGCTCCACTACCATTCTTTTTAGAATTAGTTGTGGTGAACAAAAAGTATATTGACTGGCAATTCGGAGCATGCTGAGCTGAATATTTCACTGGGATTATTAGGATAAAACAATGAAATCAAAGCTTTGGCTTCCTTTCAATGGCTTTATTTACAATAACATTCTTTGGCAAAAACTTTGATTTATGAAGCGTATCCACTTTCGACTTTGCAGGAATTGAGTAATCTTTAGGGTCAGCTTTTTTTACCACTTTTCGTAAACTGTCCTGCAAACGGGAATTATAAACCCGCATCAAAACAATACTATCTAAAGTACAATTAAACTTACCTTTGTAAACTTTACTTCCAAGTAATTCGCCGGAAATAGATTTGATTTTCAATTTTTTCATTGCAGGCAATCGCAATGAATATCTACGCAACAAACTATCATTATGAGAAACGGCAAAAGCAATGTCTTTTTTCCCGTTGGAATAATTGATGCGCAACATCACATGCTGTTTAACGCATGAATCTTCGGGTGAAATACGTTGCAAAAATTTCAATGTATATACATCACCAAACAATAAATCTGAATTCAGTATTTCAAAATCCAGGTGGGTCCGTGCTGAATCTTTATTGAAGGTAAATTGTGATTTTTTATTCCATAAATTGACTTTGATTTTGGCCATCTCTACAGAATCAACAAAATGGTATTTACCTCGTTTCACTTCTTTTTCAAAGTCGGTTAATCGAGCCAATACATTGTCATAAATCTCATCAAATGTCTTTGGATTCTTAGTATAATACACCAACGAGGAGTCAAATTGGGCTTGGGTAATATCGTATTTTTTTAATATAAAAGAGTAATATTGAACTTTTTCTGGAGTGTTACCATATTGTAAACCCTTTGCTGCAATTATACCGTCCAATCTATGCATTTCAGTCAATACATCGGTCATTTCACTTTCATTCAGCACGCCCTTAGGTCGTCCATTACAAGCCGACATTCCTAGAAAAAGAAAGCAAATAAAAACAAACCTAAGATTCATTTTAGTCAATTGGTGCAACATCGGTTTCTTTTTTTGATTCAAGGCTTTCATTGAGTTCTTTGCGAAAGAAAATAAGAATAATTCCCACAGCCACACTGATGGCCGAATCTGCCACATTGAAAATGGGACTAAAGAAAATGGTTTCACCTACAGCATTTTTAATGATAGGGAAATACAACATATCTACTACTTTGCCATAAAATAAACCAGCATAGCCGCCTCCATCTGGTAGAAAAGTGGCTATGTGACCATAACTATCGCTAAAAAGTAAGCCGTAAAATAACGAGTCGAGAATATTTCCAGCTGCACCCGCTAGGACCAATGAGATGGTGAGAATATAACCGGTTCGAACTTGCTTTTTTATCAATAGGTGAATATAATAAGCCAATGCTCCAACAGCCACAATGCGGAAAAGGGTGAGAAATAATTTTCCAATAATCTCCATTCCGAAAGCCATGCCATTGTTTTCGATAAAATAGATTTTAAACCAACTAAAAACTTCAACATTGTCACCCAACGCAAAGTTGAGTTTAATGTATATTTTTGAAACTTGATCGACAAGTAAAATAATGAAAATAAGCAGAATAGATTTCTTTGTAATTGACATAGAGAGGAATGTAAGAATGTAAGAATAAAGCAGATATGAATAATAAGACATAAAATAATTCAGTCGCCAGTTATCAATAAACAGAAATTCGACAACAGACAAATCTTGTCTTGTTGCCGAATTAAGTATATGAGATAGTATTATTTTTTATCGTTTTTCGCTTCAATGCTCAATGTAGCATGAGGAACAGCACGCAAACGTTCTTTAGGAATCAGTTTACCTGTTTCACGACAAATACCATAAGTTTTGTTTTCGATACGAATCAAAGCTGATTGCAAATGCTGTATAAATTTCATTTGACGTTGAGCCATTCTACCCGATTCTTCTTTCGAAAGCGTGGCTGCTCCTTCTTCCAACACTTTAAAAGTGGGTGAAGTATCCATCACATCATTTCCGTCCAAATTTGTTATGCCATTGCGTAGCAATTCATATTCTATTTTCGCTTTTTCGAGTTTTTCTTTAATAAGTTCACGAAATTCTTCAAGCTCAGCATCGGTATATCTTGTCTTCTCGGCCATGATCGTATTTATTAATGGTTTATTGTAAATTTACAGAATAATTTGTTTGTTTTTCCAGTTTTTTTTAATAGCCTGCGAAAATAAGAAAATTGTTTGATGTAAACAATTATTTTGGCAATTATATTTTAAATAAATGAAAACTAGTGCTTAAAAAGGATTATATTTTGAAATTTCCGCGTAAAATCAAGTCGTTTTGTATCTGGTGACATTCGTTATATAACCTATATCTGCTAGAATACGTTGACAAATCACACTTTACTCACTGATATTTTAACTTCATATTCATCAAATTCTAACACGGTAGCTTCCTCTAATATTTCAACCAACCTCACCGAATTGGCCAGTGTTTGAGTTGCAATGAAAGTGGCGTATTCATTTACCGCTTCTGCAATCTCAGTTCTACTTTCGATTTCAACAACAATTTTATCAACAATTTCGTAACCGCTCGATTTACGTATGTTTTGAATGCGATTTACCAATTCTCGAGCAATTCCTTCTCGTACCAAAGCGTCAGTCAAAGTAATATCCAATGCTACAGTCAGTTTGCCTTCATTGGCAACTAACCAGCCTGGCATATCTTCAGTAACAATTTCTACATCTTCCAACTGAAGTTGGACATTTCCAGTTGGTAAAGCAAGAATATATTCACCTTTAGACTCTATTTCAGCAATTTCTACACTTCCAAAAGTTGTCATTGCTTGCGCAATTTCTTTCATTTGTTTGCCATACTTTTTACCCAGAGTTTTGAAATTTGGTTTAATTTTCTTTACCAAATTCTCCATGTTTGCGTCAGCAGGAATAATTTCCAATTCCTTGATATTCACCTCAGCCTTAATCAGTTCTGCAATATACATCAATTGTTTATAGCTAGCTTCATCAGAAGCAGGAACAACCGCTTTTGAAAGTGGCTGACGAACTTTTTTATCGGCTTTACGACGCAAAGCCAAAATCAACGAGGACGTTTGTTGTGCTAATTGCATGCAAGCTTCCAAATTTTTATCAATCAATGCCTCATTATATTCTGGGAAATACGCCAAATGAACCGATTCGTTGGTGTCTTTTTTGGTCACAGAATTCAAATCCAAGAAAAGTCTATCTGCAAAAAATGGTGCTATCGGTGCCATTAATCGAGCCACGGTTTCCAAACAAGTATAGAGCGTTTGATAGGCAGACAATTTATCTTCATCATATTCACCACCCCAATAACGTTTGCGATTAAGTCTTACGTACCAGTTACTTAGATTCTCACCTACGAAGTCAGAAATGGCACGCCCAGCACGTGTTGGCTCGTAAGTTTCGTAGTATTCAGTCACTTCTTTCACCAAAGTATTGAGCAATGAAATAATCCAACGGTCAATTTCCGGCCGTTTTTCCATAGGCACATCGGTTTCTGCCGATTGAAAATTATCCACATTGGCATAAAGCGAAAAGAAAGAATAGGTATTGTACAATGTACCAAAGAACTTCCGGCGTACTTCATCAATTCCTTCTTCGTCAAATTTCAGGTTATCCCAAGGAGATGCGTTCGTCATCATGTACCAACGCAATGGGTCAGAACCGTATTTTTCAATCGTAGAAAATGGGTCAACACCATTGCCCAATCGTTTCGACATTTTATTGCCATTTTTATCCAATACAAGACCGTTCGATATTACATTTTTAAATGCAACACTTCCTTTTATCATTGTACTTATGGCATGAAGCGTAAAAAACCAACCACGGGTTTGGTCAACACCTTCAGAAATAAAATCGGCCGGAAAATTGGTAGAATTGTCAATCAATTCTTTGTTCTCAAACGGATAATGCAATTGTGCATAAGGCATTGCGCCAGAATCGAACCACACATCTATCAAATCCAATTCGCGTTTCATTGCTTTTCCAGAAGCCGAAACCAACACGATATTGTCAACATACGGACGGTGTAAATCAATATTTTTTACAGAATAGTTTTCAGCAGTATTTTCACCAACCTTGAAATTTTTATATGGATTTTCGGTCATGAAACCAGCCGCGATAGACTTCTCAATTTCCGTGATCAACTCTTCTACCGAACCAATGCAGATTTCCTCCGCACCATCTTCGCTGCGCCAAATAGGAAGCGGTGTACCCCAATAACGACTACGACTCAAATTCCAATCTTGCAAATTTTCCAACCATTTGCCAAAACGGCCAGAACCGGTAGATTGCGGTTTCCAATTGATGGTATCGTTCAATTCCATCATTTCTTCACGACAAGCAGTGGTTTTCACAAACCAACTATCTAATGGATAATATAATACTGGCTTATCAGTTCGCCAGCAATGTGGATAACTATGCGTATGTTTTTCTATTTTGAATGCCAATCCTTGTTGTTTCAACATCACGCAGATGTCAATATCAAGTGTGGCATCTTCATCTTTTAATTTATCATCGTAAGCATTCTTAACAAAACAACCAGCATAGGCAGCATACAAATCTACATTTACATTTGTAGCTACAAATTCAGGACTCAAATCTTCAATTTTGAAGAATTTACCTGTCCTATCCACCATTGGTTGGCGATTTCCATCTTTATCGATAAGCAACAAAGGCGGAACATTGTTTTGTTTCGCAACACGGTCATCATCTGCACCAAATGTGGGTGCAATGTGTACAATTCCTGTACCGTCTTCGGTAGTCACAAAGTCGCCGGTAATCACACGGAAAGCGCCTTCACCCGGATTTACCCAAGGAATTAGTTGTTCATATTCAACCCCTGCCAATTCAGAACCTTTTTTGTGTTCCAAAATCTCATATTCTGATTTTCCCATCAACCCAATGAGTAGATTTTCAGCCAATATCAGATTACATTCTTGTTTGGTATATGGATTTTGAGTTTTTACTTTTACATAGTCGATATTCGGACCCACGCACAAAGCGGTATTCGATGGCAAAGTCCAAGGGGTTGTTGTCCAAGCTAAAAAGTAAGTATTCTCTTCATTTTTAACCTTGAATTGTGCCACGCAAGTAGTGTCCTTCACATCGCGATAGCAACCTGGTTGGTTCAATTCGTGTGTGCTCAATCCAGTTCCCGCAGCAGGTGAAAATGGTTGAATGGAATATCCTTTGTACAGTAAGTTTTTGTTATACAATTCTTTAAGCAACCACCAAAGTGTTTCGATATAGCGATTATCATAAGTAATGTAAGGGTCGTTCATGTCCACCCAATATCCCATTTTAGTGGTCAAATCTTCCCATTCTTTGGTATATTTCATCACATCTGTGCGACAAGCAGCATTGTATTCGTCCACACTGATGGTTTTTCCGATGTCTTCCTTGGTTATTCCCAGCGCTTTTTCAACACCAAGTTCTACTGGCAATCCATGAGTATCCCAGCCGGCTTTACGTTTCACCTGAAATCCCTGCATTGTTTTATATCTACAAAAAACATCTTTTATTGTACGCGCCATAACATGGTGAATACCAGGCAATCCGTTGGCTGAAGGCGGTCCTTCATAAAACACAAAAGATGGTTTTCCCTCACGGGTTTCTATGCTTTTGTGGAAAATATCCTGTTCGCTCCAGCGGACAAGCATTTCTTTATTGATGTTCGATAAATTCAGGTTGGAATATTCGGCAAACTTTTTCATCTTAAATTATTGAAATTATGCATATTAAATTATGCATTACTTATTATATCTGATTTTTTTTATAAGGCGCAAAATTACGAAAAATAACTGAAAGTAGGAAAGAGTCAGTGCCTCAGTTTTATTGAGAATACATTATTGAGTGAAAAATTATGAATATAAAAAGTCGTTCGAAAGAACTCACTCTTTATAATTACTGTAAAACTTAGTCAAGTATCGAATCAATTCATTGGAAGTAAAATTTTAGGATAGTCAATTATGGTAATACGAAACATAGAAATAAGTAAAATAAAGTATGAAGTGAAATATATCTCAAGCTAAAATCTTCAAAAATAACCTTTACTTCAACTCAAACAGCTACACAGATTGTCACTTTTCACATAAAATCAAATTGAAAGAGGGTATTTATTGGAATTTATTATCAATTTCATTTTTTTATTCAAAAACTGCAACATTTCTGCAACAATTACAAAATACTGCATATCAACAAATTACAACACAAACGGATTTCCAAAAAGTTAATAGTCACCAGTAAAAAACATTTTTAACTAGAAACACTCAGTTTATATGTTTTATAACATGTAATTTTGCATTGTCAAGTAAATAGTATTTATATGACAAAAGGAACAAAGTATACTATGAATCTAAAATCATGGGAATACTTTGTTCTTTTTTTATTAGTTAACACAATATTTTCATTTAAAATTTCAAAGGCATGAAAAAGATTTTAGTTATTCTATTCGTTTCATTTACAACATTTACAAGCATCAAAGCTAATGAGTCAAACGAATATACAATTTTCAACAAGTTGAACAATCAATCAACAGTGGGTACAATGATTCGTGAATTGAATTTGAATCAATTACAAGAAAATGATTTGCGATATATATTATCGACCACAGACCGCAAGATGAAATTTGCCTTAAAAAAAGACGGTTGTGATGCCGCAGAGAAAGTAGTAAGGTACAATTTGAGCAATCTAAAAATAGTGCTGAGCGACAGTCAATACAAAATGTATTTGAAACTGATTAACGAAGCACTACGTGACGAGAACGTAAAAATAATTGCTGAAAATGTGCTTTAAACAAACAGAGACCCTGTTTTTCCCGTCTCTAACACATCAATAAACCTCCAATAAATCCCAATAATTAAGGGATTTGTTAGAGGTTTTTTCAATTTAAATCCATATACAACTTTGCGTATCCTCAAACGGTATCATCAACACATTGGCAATTCAGGATATTTAAAAGTTTATTCACTACACTTATTTGATTTTTTTTGAAAGTGATACAAAAGGATACTGTATTAGGGTTGTAGACTATCTCAATACATTATAATATGCATACAAAATGCATATCCGATGATGTTGTTAACAGGTTTTATTCCTGCTGCGGTTGCAGGGTCAACAAAGTTTTACCCGATGCGAGTAAAAGCAAAGTAACAATAGTAATTTTCATTTTTTTTATTTTGGGCTATTCTAAAAAAAAGAAAGGTACAATGATAGTATTATTTAATCTATAATTTTTATTCAAAATGGTTCGTTTTATGTTCAATTATTGCCCTAAATCTCTAATATTCCATTTTTCAAACCATTTCAATTCAGGTTTTCCTTTTTTAAATATAATGGGCAACCAGATATAGCGCCCATCAATAGGAGTTCGGGGCGTCCAACGATCGGCCATAAATATAAATGAATCTTTTTTCCCTTCAATTTTTAGAATGTAAGTGCCTTGTGAATTAAAAGTTAGGTTAGCATCAGTTCCTATACAAGGATTTTCTAATTCAGTCCATGTGCCAAACAAACTATCCGCAACAGCCATTCGAGCAGTATTAGCAGCCCAGCCGGTACAACCAGAAGTGATTAGATATTTGTTAGAAATATTCGTTTAAAGCATGCTTGTTTGATGTTGAAAAACGAAACGGGTAATATCTCCGATATTGCTTACAATGTAGGTTTCAATGACCCAAAATACTTTAGTACGTGTTTTAAAGCAGAATTTGGACAAACTCCCAGAGAGTTTATAAAAAATAATTCGAGCAAGATAGAGTAAAGTATTTAGTGTGAGTTTTTCAACAATTATATTTGTCAATTATTCAATTTTTTACTCAACTATAAATAGGGAGTTAAAAAACGCACTTAACACTCTAGGTTGTTTTTATTCTAACCATATCCTACCTAAAAATCCATAAGCAGCGACGATTTTCGTTCGTAGTAAAAAAAATGGACTAAAGCCGATTTTAGTCTGCACTTTAGTCCATTTTTTTATCAACTAGCTGATTAACAGCCAATTTTTGCGGTGCTGAAAGGAAACTTACATGTGGAAGTGCTTTAGCATAGAAATAGTTATTTCCTTTCGAATCAGTCACTTCAATAGAACCTTGCGAGTTGGCACAAATAGTTACTTCCTCTAATAGTTTGACCATTTTACTAGGTTTTACTACCGTAAAAAAAATATTATTCTGACAAAAAAAACCGTAACAATTAAAGTCGATAAAAAAAGAGTTGAGAAATGATTTGATAGGGCTAGTCATGAACTGATCTTAATAGAATGTTATAATAATACTATTCCTCCTTCTTATTATTGCTCGAACGTACATTCCATTTTTCAGGATTATATTTATCATTCAAACCAGGAATTATGGATCCCGATTCTAGAATAAATGCCTCAAGTTTGTCTTTCATTTGTTTTACTTTATCTGCATTTGCAGGAGCCAAATCGTGTTTTTCGCCAATGTCTTCTTTCAGGTTATATAATTCAATTCGACCTTCGGTAATGTATTTATTATTATCTTCTCTGTCAATATAATCTCCAAAAAACCATATCAATTTATAGTCACCTTCAACCATCGAAGCACTTGGAGTAGCCCCCCAAAGCAAATCGTAAAGTGGTTGATAGAAATAAATTGGACGGCTTGCTAATTTTGTTTCGGTCTTTTTATTTCCTAATAATATCGGCATTAAATCAACACCATCGAGTACATGATTTGTTGCAGGTTTAATACGAGCTACATCAAGTAAAGTTGGATAAATATCAACAATATGAACCGGAGTTTTGCTAATTTGTCCACCTTTTATTTTATCAGGCCATTGAACCATAAACGGAACACGCGTTCCTCCTTCGTAAGCTGAGCCCTTTCCATATCTTAATGGGTTGTTTAGCAATTGATTATCGACACCACCGTTATCACTTACAAAAAATACAATGGTATTTTTGTCAATGCCAAGTTCTTTCAACTTCCTTTGCAACCGACCGACAGAATTATCTAAATGTTCTATACATGCCAAATACTCCGCAAAATTCACTCCTTTGTCAGGATAACCTAAATCGTGGTATTTTTTTACCAAATCTTTAGGTGCTAAAATAGGATTATGAACAGTATGATGTGATAAATAGATGAAAAAGGGATGATTCTTATTTTTCTCCATAAAACCTATGGTTTCATCAGTCAGAAAATCAACACCCTTATCACCAACGCCAGCATATTCAGTTGGATTTTGTTTGGCAACTACATAATCAAAACCATAAAATCGAGCTTTATCGGGATACAAATAGGTATAGTAACCGTCATTTTCATAAGTGCTTAAATGCCATTTCCCAATAAGAGCAGTTGTATAACCGGCAGTTTTAAGTGCTTCGGCTATTGTAAATTGTTCACGAGGCAAATTATCCAAGTATTCTGGTTCTTTTACCCGGGCATTAGGCCATCCGTATTTGGGAACAACATGCCACATTTGATTTCGAGAAGTATATTGTCCGGTAAGCAACGAAGCGCGAGTTGGTGTTGATTGTGGACAAACATAGCCCTGGGTAAATTTTACACCTTGTTCAGCAATTTTGTTAATATTTGGTGTTTTTACCATTTTATTCCCATAACATTCTATGGCTGGATAACCCATATCGTCGATAAGAATAAAAAGAATATTCGGTTTATTCTGTGCTTCCACATAGTTTGTTAACCCGAAAAGTGTAAGAGATGCTGTAAATAGTTGTTTGAATATCATGATAATTTTAAATTTATATAAGGCAAATATATTAATTACATACACTTTTGTTCTAATTTGTAAAATCTAAATAAGCATAATTTATTCCACCACTAATATAGAGTGTCAAAAGATTCAATCCTGCTTTTGGAAATGTAATGATACCAAGGTTTTCGGCGTATTTCCAGTTGTGAGGACTTCCAGTTTTAAGTGGTGTGGAATATTCTCCGGCAGGTTGACCATTAATTGAAAGTTTAAACATTTGAATTTCATTCGAATACAATAAATTAACTTTATAGATTCCTGCCTTTTTTACATTCACTGTATAATTACACCATTCACCATCCCGAGTCCAACCGATAAAGCCCTGACGCCTTTCTGGAGTAAAAATACTGGAATGACTGAAATCCAACTTTTCTTTGGTATAAGATAAATCGACTCCTTCATTCAACCTAAAATAGGCAACATATTCGGCACCCAGCTCACAATGTCCTGGTTGATGATTGTATGGACCACTACCTTTATTAATTGAATCAAAATCGTGGTATGCAACTCCCTCACCTCCCAAATCAAAGTACTTACATTCTATTCGACCTGGAATTACTTGCGCTCCCTTTGTATAAATACTATCTTTAAATGGAACACCATTATAGCCTTTTGGAATATTATTTTTCGACCAGCAATTAAATGAGAGAAAAGTTAACAGAAAAGTTAAAGTCAAAAACACTGACCTGAAGTTCTTATATGTTTTCATTATATGAATTTTTATCGAATTGTCCTAAAGTCGCTCTAGGTAGATTATGGGGATTTTAATTTACTCTTCCGGGCTCACGTCTATATCTTCCAGGGCAATTAGTTAAATCATCTCCTAAATCGATACGAGCCGAATCAACTATGATCTGTATTTCCTTTAAAATTTCCGGATTTTGATCAATCACGTTGTATTGTTCTCCCGGGTCGCGACGTAAATCATATAATTCTAATCCTGTAGCCATTTTTATTGTTTTGCCTGGTATCCCATCCTTACCGGGTGCCATACCCACATAACTACGACCAGTATGTGGTAATACGAGTTTCCAATTGCCTTTACGAACTGCTTCCAAACTATTATCATTGTAATAATAAAGCAAATTTTCACGTGGATTAGCGTTCGGTTCATTTTTCAAAAGACTTATAATATCTACTCCATCTATCTTCTTTTCAGGAAGTTTTGCATTGGTAATTCCTGCAAAGGTCGGCAAAAGATCAATCGTGCAAGACAGTTTATTACAAATTGTACCTGCAGGAATTTGGTTTGGCCATTTCATAACACAAGGCACTCGTTGTCCACCTTCGAAACTAGTACCTTTTCCTTGGCGTAAACCACCAGCCGAACCAGCATGATTGCCAAAATTTAGCCATGGACCATTATCGGACGTGAAAACAATCAGAGTATTTTTATCAATTCCTTCTTTTTTCAGTGCTTTCATTACCTGTCCTACCGACCAATCTATTTCCAACATCACATCACCATACAAACCCTGCTGACTTTTTCCTTTGAATTTAGAAGAAACCGAAATAGGCACATGTGGCATTGAATGAGCGAGATAAAGAAAAAATGGTTTTTTCTTGTTTTTGTGAATGAAATTAACAGCCCTTTCAGTGTAAAGAGTAGTAATTTCACTTTGATCGTCTATGTTTTTTAAGGTTTTGTAAATCTGGTTACCTTCTAAAATGGGCAGTTCCGGATATTTGAATTTCATATTTGTAGAATCAGTAATCCGTTTCCCATTATTTCCAATAGGCCACATATCATTGGAGTACGGAATACCAAAGTATTCGTCAAAACCATTATTCAAAGGCAAAAACTGTGTAGGTCGCCCCAAATGCCATTTTCCAACAGCTGCAGTGGCATAACCTTTTGACTTTAATATTTCAGGAATGGTTTCTTCATCTGGATTTATTCCAATCTTAGCGTCTGGCAGCAATGCTCCTGAGAAACCTACCCTATTTGGATAACAACCGGTGAGTAAACCTACTCGTGAGGCACTACTCACAGCTTGAGCAGCATAAAAGTTTGTAAATCGCATTCCTTCTGAAGCCAATCGGTCGAGATTTGGAGTGCTAAAACCGGTGGCATTATTCGCACAAAGGTCACCATATCCCATATCGTCACAAAAAATGACAATGATATTGGGTGATTTTTGAGCGATCAAAGCAGTTGTTGTGCCCACCAATGAAAGTGTTAACGAAAGATACTTATTAATTTTCATTTTATATATAATTTAGTCGTTTATGCTTTATGATTTATCAACCATTTATGATATTTTCTTTTAAACATGTTAGTTTAAATAGATCAATTCATCAGTTCAATGAAAAATTCAAAGTAAGACCATATCATAAAACAATATTTTATTTGTAAATATATGAAAAAAACACGGGAAATCAGATTTCCAGCGCTTGATATAAAATTTCCACTGGATGTAAAGCCACACGGTTTGTTCCATCTTTAATTTGATGCCTACAACTTGTTCCCTGAGCTGTTACTAATGTTTCAGTCGGTAAATTCCTAACTTGTTTGCACAAAATCATTTCGCCAATTTTCTTTGATAGTTCGTAATGTTCTTTTTCATAACCAAATGAACCAGCCATACCGCAACATCCCGAAGGAATTTCAGTTACTTCGTAATTATTTGGAATCGAAAGCATAGAAATTGTTGATTGTGAGCTAGCTATGGATTTTTGTTGGCAATGACAATGCAGTTTAATAATTTCTGCTTTTTTAGTAAATAAATTCACATCAATATTTCCTTTCTTCATTTCCAATATTAGGAATTCATCAATCAGGAAAGTATTTCCAGCCAATTCAATGGCATCATTTTTCATTCTTTTATCAACTAAATCGAGATATTCGTCACGAAAAGTTAGAATAGCAGATGGCTCTATACCCACCAAGGGAATTTCTGCAGTAACTATATTTTTCAGAAGCGATACGTTTTTCTCTGCTAGTTGTTTCGCTTTGCGCACCAATCCTTTTGAAAGGTAGGTTCTTCCACTTTCAGTATGAGTTGGAATAAGCACATCGTAACCCAGCTTTACCAACAATTTTATAGTGGTAATGCCGATTTCAGTATCGTTGAAATTTGTGAATTCATCGTTAAACAGAAAAACAGATTTAGTAGGTTTTGTTTTTTGAGTTGCAATTAATTTTTTATAGTTTTTTCTGTACCAATTTGATAATGTTTGATTTGCAAGAAGTGGCATGTGTCTTTCTTTAGCAAATCCAAGCATCGATGTAATGAAAGTATTTTTCAAAAAGAAATTTGTAATTCCTGGCATTAACGATCCTAATCGGTTGATTTTTGAAATATTTGCAACCAACCAAGAGCGCAAAGGTACACCATTGGCATCAAAATAATGTTGAAGAAATTCGGCTTTAAACTTTGTCATATCTACATTCGACGGACATTCCGACTTGCAACCCTTGCACGAAAGGCACAAATCCATGATTTGATAAATCTCTTTGTGGTCAAATGGATTTTTCTTAGTCGAATTAGTCAGATAATCGCGTAGAATATTGGCACGGGCACGAGTTGTATTCTCCTCATTGCGAGTGGCTTGATAACTCGGACACATCGTCCCGCCTATAATCTCTGTTTTGCGACAATCTCCGGCACCATTACATTTTTCAACTGCCCTCATCAAACCTTTTTCTTTCGAAAAATCAAAAACAGTTTCAATTTCTTTTGTTGGAATTCCTGGTTTGTAACGCAATGAAGTATTCATTGCAGGCGTATCCGTAATTTTTCCTGGGTTAAATATTTTTGAAGGATCCCATACTTGTTTGATTTGTTTAAGCAATCCATAATTATGCTCGCCTACCATAAGCGGTATAAATTCTCCACGAAGTCGTCCGTCACCATGTTCACCACTCAATGACCCTCTATATTTCTTCACCAAATGAGCCACATCCGTTGCTAACGAGCGGAATATTTCCACATCTTTCGTCAATTTCAAATCAAGCACCGGGCGCAAATGCAATTCACCCGAACCAATATGTGCATGATACACACAAGTCAAATTATACTTTTCTATAAGCAATTTAAATTCTGCTATATAGTGTTTGAAAGAAAACTTCTAATCATCAATAAGTCAATACGATACTCAAAGATAAATGTTTGAAAGTAAAGATGAATTAACCTTAATTAATTTGGCTGTTAATTATTA
>Ga0247844_1001709_pt1 | contig 38736 bp, 36 predicted proteins | sample LaCtaG_FD_192421 | JGI IMG/M metagenome (GOLD analysis project Ga0247844, IMG submission 192421) | Freshwater microbial communities from meromictic Lake La Cruz, Castile-La Mancha, Spain - LaCruzMarch201714.5m_1 | ecosystem: Environmental > Aquatic > Freshwater > Lake | place: Spain: Castile-La... | reverse complement strand
TTATCACGCGCTGCCGATGCCCGAGAAGTTCACTCTCTGCCTGGTGTGGAGCGCACGGAATGTGGCAACGAGGCCTGCGCTGGCCGAACTGGTCGAGATTTTTGGAGAGATTCTTGCAGACAGGTGAAGCTCTAACGCGCTCTCGGAATCACAATCACCCGCGCGGGTGACAAAGGAATTGCCGAGCTTTGTGGTGGTCGATTGGCCGGTGGCAGGCAACGGAATGACGGTTGCCGCCGTGGTATTCCGGGGCGTCTCCTTGTCATTTGCGAGGTGGTTGGGGGAGAGGAGCAAAATGTCGACGGATCAATTTCGGAAATTCACGATAATAAGTTTGCTCACTGTCTATGCGCGTGGAGTTTTTTTGAGCTTCAAAAAAAGCCAGTTTGCGGGGTCATCAAACTGGGACACCCGCTTCCATCTAAGAATTGCTCGTCCATGAAGCCTAGTTCTCAGTGCCAATCATAACCGCTTTTTTTGGGGGTGGCGCAATGCACTGCCACCTAGAGCAACGTATTTTTTTTGACCGTCCCATCTGAGAAGCCGCTTCCAGAGGGGTTTTCCGGGTGGGGATTGAAGTGGCGACCCTAACGGGATTCGAACCCGTGTTACCGCCGTGAAAGGGCAGTGTCCTAACCGCTGGACGATAGGGTCTGCTTAGCAGGGTGGGAATATTGGTCGGGTGGAGGAGGAATGCAAGCTTTATTTGAGGTTAATCTTGCGGGTGGGGGGCGGGTGGGCGATAGGTATCTTGTATGAAATTGAAGCGGCAGTTCAAGGAGAGGCGGTTTTCGCGTGGGGGTTACACTTTGTTTGAGATCATGCTGGTGCTGGGGATCATCTCGGTGCTGGTGGGATCGGCGATTTACATGCTGGCTGGAAATATTGATGTGGCGAAGGAGCAGCGGGTGGACAGCGATAGAGAGGCGATTTCCATGCAGCTGCGGACCTATGAGATGTTGAATTACCGGATGCCGACGACGGAGCAGGGTTTGAAGGCGTTGGTGACGCAGCCGAGCACGGAGCCGCGGCCGCGGCGTTGGAAGCAGTTGATGAAGGATGTGCCGCTGGATCCGTGGGGAAACGAGTATGTGTATCGCAATCCGGGGAAGGGGGGCAGTGGGTTTGATATTTACTCGCTGGGGCCGGATGGCAAGGAGAGTGATGACGATTCAGGCAAGGATTGATGGGCCTGTGCGGGTGGGGCTGCGGGAAGGGGCCTACACGCTTTTTGAGATCCTGCTGGCGCTGGGAATCGTTGCGGTTTTGCTTGGTGTGACTGTGCCGATGATCTCTGGGGGGTTTGATCTTTCGGACTCGGAGGAGGCGGTGGATCGGATTCAAAAAACGGTGTTGGCGGCGCATGGGAGCGCAATGGAGTCGGGGGAGGCGCGGCGGCTGCGGGTGTTGGACGAGGGGTTGGCCGGGGTGGGGGAGGCGATCCCCTCGGCGGAGTTGCCGGAGGGGTGGAAGATGCAGGTGCGGCGTTTCACGGAGAACCGGTTTCGCCGCCCGGAGAGGGGGGAGACTTGGGAGTTCAACGGGGCGGGGATTTGTGAGCCAGTGGCGTTGCGGCTTGTGGGCGAGGAGGAATCCATCGTTCTCAGGTTTGATCCTTTGACGGGACTTCTGTTGCCTGGGAATGAATAAGCGGGGTTTCACTTTATTCGAGGTGTTGGTGGCTCTGGGGGTGTTTGCGATTGCTGTGACGGGTCTGGCGCTGGCTCTGCAGTCGGCTGTGGATGCGGCTCTGAATGCGCGGCAGCGTATGCTGGTGAGGATGGTGATCGAGTCGCGTCTGGCTGCGGCGATGACGGATCCTCCTTTGGATGGTCGCCGGGAGATTGGCGGGCGGACGAATAATGGCATCTCGGTGCTGGAGACTTTCGAGGTGGAGGAAATCCAGTCGACGAACGGCGAGGTGTTGCCGGGGATGTGGCGGTTGAAGGTTCTTGTCGAGTTGGAAAATGGGGGGGGCAAGGATGCGGCGGAGATCCTTGTGTATAGGCCATGAGGGGGAGGGGTGTCTTTAGGCTGCGGGGTGGTTTTACTCTCTTTGAGGTGATCATGGCGTTGATGATACTGGGGCTGTTGAGCGGGGCTGTTTACCAGATTGCGGCAGCGGCTCTGGAGACGACGAGGGCGGTGATTGCGGAGCAGACTGGCGCTCGGCGGTTGGATGCGTTTTTGCGGATTACCCGCGATGCTTTTTTGAATATGCCTTCGGATTCGCAAATTTTTCTGAGGATCGGGAAGTCTTCGTCGGGGGCACCTGTGCCGGAGTTGGTTTTTGTGGAAACATCAGGGGCATTTGGGGTGTCGAGCCTGGGGACTGGCTCGCTGATTCTTGCGGCGCGGCCGCAAGCGGATGGGACGAGGGTTTTTTCCATTCTGCGTGTGCCGGGGGATTTGCAGGGGACGGATCTGGAGCGGTTGTTGTCGCAGGGGCCGTGGGTGGGGCTCCTGCCGGGGGTCGAGCGGGTGAGTTGGCTTTTTTTTAATGCGGGAGAGTGGGTCGAGGAGTGGCCGGAGGGGGTGGGTCGGCCGCAATCGGTGCGATTGTTGTTTGAGTATATCGATTTGCCTGGTGCGAAGCTTGACTTGCAATTCTGGATTCCCCCGGTCGTGCCGCCACAGGCATCCGGTGAGCAGGGTGGCGGGGGCAATCCGCAGAGCATCGAGGTGAGTCCTCCGAATCCCAATGAACCTGTCCAGTAAGTCCCGAGCTATTGCCTTGCCGCTTGTGCTGTGGAGCCTGGCTTTTCTTGCTGGGCTTGTGATCCTCGCGGGTGGTGTGGTGAATGGCTGGTTGGAGGGCGAGTCGCGTGCGGGGCGGAAGTTTGTGGCGAGGCAGATGGCCTTGAGTGGAATCGCTCTGGGTCTGAATCCTGTGGTGAAACCCGGGAATCCGTTGTTGAGCTCCGGCGCGCGTGGGACGGAGGGTTATGAAGTGAAGATTGCGAACGAGGCGGCGAAGTTGAATCCGAACTTCTGGCTTCAGCAGGGCAACCGTCCGATTTTTCTGCGGCTGTTTGCCAGTTGGGGGGCGGATTTGACGACGAGCGAGGCGGCGATCGATGGTCTGACGGACTGGATTGACGGGGATGATTTTCTGTCGTTGAAGGGCGCAGAGCGGGGTGAATACGAGCGGGCCGGGCGGCCGGGATATCCGGCCAATCGTCCGCTCAAGCATGTGCGCGAGATGGAGGTGGTGATGAATCTTGCCCCGCTATTGGCTGCAAAGGAGGACTGGCGGAACTATTTCACAATCTGGTATAGTGGCAAAATTAGCATCCAAAATGCCCAGCAACCTATCCTCACCGATCTCGCCGAACTTACCCCCATACAGTGGCAATCACTTTTTGAAATGCGCGCCGGAGTCGATGGCGTCGATGGCACGGAGGATGATGTCAAGCTGGAGTCCGTCGATGCGGTGGCGGATTTTCTTGGGGCCGTTGGGCGCCAGCGCGAGGCGTTGCTTCAATTTTTCGATACCTCGGGAGACATTCGGCGGATCGAGAGCACGGGATGGTGCAACGGGGTGCCCCACACAATCATTGTCATTGCACCGGCGGGATCTCCCGGGAAAATCATGAGTTGGGAGGAGCGGTGAAAAAGCGGATGCCTGATGCGATCCTGAGGCCTGGGGCTGCGGGTTGGGAGTTGTGGAAAGTCCCGGCCAAGGGAGTTGCCGTGATGGAGAGCGAGGTGTCGCCCAAGGCGCTTGGCACTTGCAGACACCTGATGCTGGCTTTGCCCTCGCGAAGCATTCTTGCTGTTCCTCTGTGGATTGCGGCGGAGGGGAACGCTGTGGAGTTGTCGGAGTTGGAATTGACGAGTCGCCATCTTTTGAGGAAGGGGGCGGAGGTTTATGCTTTTCCGTTGTTCCATCAAGACGGGCGGGCGCTTGTGCTTGCGCTGGCCAGTGTGGATGATGAAACGGCGGTGGAGTATCTCAAGAAGGCGGGGAGCTTCGAGTTCCCTGCACGGCTTCTCAAGCCGGAGGGGGCGGATATCTTGGTGTGGAGGGAGCTGGGTGAGCTTTGCTTTGCAATTTATCGCGAGGACAAGTGTGTGTTTTTTGCGGCTACGGCGGAGACGACTGCAGGGCCTGCCTTTTGCGCGGCGGTTGTTCGCACGGCGATGCGCCTGCACGCGGAGGGGGTGATTTTGCGTATCCCGGCGTTGCTTCGGTTGGTGGGGGATTTTTCCATATTGGATGGGGAGGCGATCGGGCATGCTCTCAGGCTGGATCTGGTTCCCGAGCCAATCGTGCCGCCGCCCGAGGTGCCTGAGGTGCCGAGCGACCCGGCCCCCCCGACGGCTCGCCATGCGATGGCGCAGCGTGACCGTTTTCGTCGATTTGGGCTTGTCGCCATTGCCGTGGTGGCTGCTTATGCGGTGGTTCTCTTTCTGGTTGCGGCGGATTTGGTATGGCGGCGGATTGAGCTTCATCGGCTCGGAGTGGAGCTTGCGGCGATCGAGGCGCCATCGGCCGATGCGCAACGATTGGTGACGGAGTGGAACGGGTTCCGCGAGGCGGTGGATCCGAGTATGTTTGCGCTGGATCAGCTTGCTGCCGCTGCGGCTGAGATCCCCGGCGAGCAGGTGAGGCTCACGCTCTACAATTACAAAAAGGGCCGCCTTACGATCGCAGGCGAGGCGGTGGATGTCTCGCAGGCCTATGAATTTTTCGAGCGGGTAAAGAAAACTCCGCTCTTGCAGGACTATGACTGGACCTCACGACAGCCACAGTTGGCCGGTCGCAACAAGGTGCGGTTTGAAATGGAAGGAGCACGACCCGATGCGCAAACTGGAGAAGAGTGAAACGCGCCTGCTGCTGATTTTTGGAACGGCCGTATTCTTGGCGTTTAATTTGTTGGCGATGCGCTTCTGGATGGATCACCGGGGTGGCTTGATGAAGAGGATTGCGGAGTCGCGCACGGCGATCGCGACGGCCAACTCGTGGTTGGTTGCTGCCGAGGCGCTGAAGCCTGCCCGCGATTGGATGGAGCAGAAGCCGGCCCCACTGACCTCGAGAGAGTCCTCCAGCACGGATCTTCTCAACGCGGTGCGTGCACTGGCTGAGAAATGCGACCTCAAGGTTGTCGAGGAAACTTTGCTGCCTGGTGAGGAGGGCGGTGTGGGAACCTCGACGGTTTTGCAGATTAAAATCAGCGGCCCGTTCTCGGGAGTGGCGACATTTTTATTTGATTTGCAGAGTCCCTCCGCTTGGCGTGCGGTGGATAAAATATCGGTGCGCAGCGACAGTGAGCCGCCCAATGTGGTAGTGGACATGGAGATTAGGCAGTATTACCGTGCCCAGCTTTCCGGCGTTTCGCCAACAGGGCCATGATGACTTTTTCGCGCACCATTCTTTTTTTCCTGATGCTTGTGCCTGTCCTTCTTTTTGCGGTGGACGGTCAAGCCCCTGAGGACGCGGCCGAGGCGGAGACGGTGCCGGTGCCGGATGCCACCTCGGCCTGGCTCGAGGAGCGATCGATGGAGAAATTCCAGTTCCTCTTGGACCGCTCGCCTTTTTCGTTGCCCACGGCAGAGGAAAACGCACCCATGGCGGATCGTTTTTTTCTCACAGGAGCGGCAACGATCAATGAAGAGCCCGTTGTCTTCGTATTTGATAAAAATACACAGATGCGGCACATGCTTGGTGCGAAAGCGGACGGCTCGAACAACCAACTTCTTGAATACATCCCCGGGTCGGATCCCACAAAAATGACTGCTAGGGTTCGCATCGAGGGACTGGAGACGACCATTGGCTATGCGGACTTCGGCGCGTCGGCGCAGAGTGTTCCACAGCCGCCGACCAACATGAATTTCCCTCAGCAGCAGCAGCAACCCGGCATGCCGCAACCTCCGGGAGCGCCTCAGAATGCGGGCATCCCGCCCGCTGCTGTCCAACCCGCCAGTGGAAACGATACCCAACCTCCTCGGCGCGTGATCCGCCGCCGGGTAATCTCCGGTCAACCTCCGGCCGCCCAGCCTGTTCCCAATCAATGATAAAATTCCTCTTACACTCCACCGCCCTTGTTTTCCTCTGTGCGGTCGTTGCCCAAGCCCAAGTTCCTCCGCAGCAGGCCACCCCTGCTCCTGTTGTTATGCCTCCGGGAGCGCCGGTGACTCCCTCGATCCCTCCGCCCTCCGCTCCCCGCCCAACGGAAAATGTCAGCATCACCTTCCCGAAGAATTCGGTGCTCGATGTGCTGAGCTTCTACGAGACGCTCACTGGTAAACGCATTATCCGCGATTCCAATCTCGCCGGGCAGGAGTTGTCCATCATCGTTGCGAAGCCTGTCTCCCGCGAGGATGCGATCGCCATCATTGAGAGTTCCCTCCTAATGAATAACTACAGCATCGTTCCGGTGGACCACCAGACGATCAAGATTCTCGGGCCGAGCCGCGCTCCACGCACGGAGGGGCTTCCGCTTTTCAGCGAGTTGAACGACCTCCCTGCCGATGGCGACAAGGTGGTGAGTTTTTACAAACCGCTTTCCTTCGTTTCGCCCGAGGAAGCGATGGGGGTCATCCAAGGCGTGGTGCAAGTCAACGCCTACGGGTCTCTCGTCCCGGTTCCAAACACAAACGCCATCATCCTCACAGACAAGACGCCACTCATTCGCAAGGCGCTCGGGATTTTGGAGCTCATAGATGTCGAGCCAGCCCGTGTGGTCACCGAGTTCGTGCAGTTGCAGCGGGCCAATGCCGAGCGGGTCGTCGAAATTCTCGACGAGATGTTCGGCAAGGACGAGGCATCGAAAACGGGAGCTGTGGCGCAGGGTCAACCTCCGGCGCAAGGCAATCCGCAAACGGGCGAAGCTCCCCAAGCCGCTCAGGCTGCGGGAGGAGGCGCCGGGGCCCGCTACGAAAACCGCCTGATTACCGGGAAGGCAAAATTCCTGGCCGACAAGCGGACGAACCGCATTCTCGTTGTGACGCGCGTGGAGAACTACCGCTACCTCCGAGAGGTCATCGCCCAGCTCGACTCCGCCGGGAATTTCGAGAAGCCCTATACCCGCGTGCTCAATTACGTGCCGGTGAATGATATTTTTTCCGTCGTGAGCGATATGCTCTCGGAGCCCGAGTCTGAGAAGCAAGGCGGCGGGCAGTCCTCCGGATCTCAAGGCGGCAGCACCAATCCACTGAATTCGGGCGGCATTGGCAGTGGCAGTGGAGGCCTCGGAGGTTCGGGATCAGGGAGCGGCGGCCTAGGCCGCCCGGACCGGCTCAGCGAGGAGGCCGCGCAGGGCACGCCGCAGGCCGTCACGATCGGAGAGATACAAATTATTGCGGATAATAACTCAAACAGCATCATTGTTTATGGTCCGCCGGAGAGCAAGCTGCGGGCCGAGCAAATCCTAGACCTCTTGGATCAGCGGCCGAAACAAGTTTACCTCGCCGTTGTCATCGGCCAACTGCGCCTTGGCAAGGACTTGGACTACGGAGTGAGCTACCTCATCCGAAACGAAGGCTTCAAGCCTCTCAACAACCTGCTCGGAAATACTGACTCCAGCGGGCTCGCCGCCACATCCCTTTCGCCCGCTCTCCTTCCCGGGAGTTTTCCAAATCCCGCGAGTATCGTGAATCCCGCATCCCTCAGCCAGGCGGGCTTGTCCGGCCTGGCAGGACTCACCATCTACGGCACGATTGCGGACTCCGTGGATGTTTTTGCGAGATTCCTGGAGAGCACAGATCGGTTCCGAACCTTGTCGCGGCCGGTCATCTACACGACCAACAACAAAAAAGCCACGATCCTTTCTGGACAAAAAGTGCCCGTCCCCACGCAGGCCATCACCAGCGCGACCGGTGGCGGCATCAGTGGCAACGGCAGCTCGATCACATCGAATATCCAGTATCAGGATGTGGTTCTCAAGTTGGAGGTCATTCCCCTTATCAATTCCGATCGCGAGGTAAACCTCGTCATCGCCCAGACGAACGACAACATCAGCGGCTACGACACGGTCTCGGGCAACCAAGTGCCGCGTATCGCCACGCAGGAGATCACCACCAGCGTGCGCGTGCCCAACGGGGCCACTATCGTGCTCGGCGGCCTGATCTCCGAGGACAAAACCAAGAGCGTCGAAGGCATGCCCTACATCTCGGAGATTCCGGTGCTCGGCTCCCTGCTTGGTGGCCGCACGCGCAACCTCACCGAAAAACGCGAACTCATCGTGATGATCCAACCCTTCGTTGTGGACTCCAATCACGAGATGATGAAGGCCAGCGCCTACGAGGCCGACCGCTCCCCGCTTGGCATCGACGGTCAGGAGATGACCGCGCCGATTGCCGAGCAAATACATCCCCCCGCTGTGTGGAAACCCACGCCGCTTCCTCCGAAAAAGAAAAAATCCTGGTGGCCTTGGACAAATGATCAATATGACTGACGACCTCCTGCGGTTGGCCGAAGCGGCCGGCTGCATCGAGATGGAGAAATGCGCCGAGATTCTACGTCGCGCCGCCTTCTCGCAGCGTTCACCGATCGCCGCCCTCTTGGATTCCCAGCTCGTGCGAGAGTTGGATTTCCTGAAGAGCCTTGCGGCGGAATTTGACATCCCCTGGCGGGAGGAGGCCGACGTGGCACCCATCGAGCATGTGAGGGATAAATTCCCCGCCCGTCTTGCCCTTGGGCAGATCATGCTGCCGGAAGCCTCGATCGAGGGCGGTGAGTTGCGCCTGCTCACGTTCGACCCCTTTGACTATGCGGCTTGGCAGGCTGTGACGCAGCACTGGCGCGGTCCGGTGCGGCCCGTTATGACGACCCGCCGGCGCCTTCTCGAGACGCTCAAAGCCACCTACGGCGTCGGAGCGGATACCTTCGAGGAATTGCTTGAGGGCCGCGAGGACGACCTCCCGGGCGGTGTTCAGGAGGAGGTCAACGTCGTTGATGAGGACGACTCCGAGGCATCGGTGATGAAGTTTGTCAATCAAATCCTTCGCGAGGGTCTCCACCAAAGCGCCACGGACATCCATTTTGAGCCACTTGGGCAGGATCTTCGCATCCGTTACCGCATCGACGGAGTGCTGCACGAGGCCCCCGTGCCCCAACGCATCAAGATGCTTCAGGACTCTGTGATCTCTCGATTGAAGATCATGTCTGGCCTAGACATCGCCGAGCGCCGGCGGCCGCAGGATGGACGCATCGCGCTCGAGATCGCGGGACAACCCATCGACGTGCGTGTGGCCACGATTCCCAGCGTTCATGGCGAGAGTGTGAGCCTGCGGCTCCTCGGGCAGCAGCAGTTCAATTTCTCGAGCCTCGGCTTGGAACCCGCCAACGAAAAGCGCATCCGCAGCCTCATCTCGATTCCCAACGGCATCATCCTCGTCACCGGGCCCACCGGTTGCGGCAAGAGCACCTCGCTCTACACCTTCCTCAGCGCCCTCAATGTCAAGGAACGCCGTATCGTCACGATCGAGGATCCTGTCGAACACAAGCTCGACGGGGTGATCCAGATTGCCGTGAAGCCCGAGATCGATCTGAATTTCGCCACCGCCCTGCGAAGCATCCTCCGAGGAGATCCCAATGTCGTCATGGTCGGTGAAATGCGCGATCTCGAGACAACCGAGATCGCCATCCGAGCCGCGCTCACGGGTCACCTTGTGTTCAGCACGCTCCACACGAACGACGCCGTCGGTGGCATCACACGCCTTCTCGACATGGGTGTGGAGCCGTTCCTTGTCGGCTCCGCCGTGCGCGCCTTCATTGCACAGCGCCTTGTGAGGCGGCTCTGCAAGCATTGCTCGCAGCCCGCGCAATATGCCACCAGTGAACTCCAGAGAATGGGTTTTCCGATGGAGTGGGCCGATAAAATCCGGCGACAAGTCGGCTGCGAACATTGCCGCAACACCGGCTTCTCGGGACGCACGGCGCTCTTTGAAATCTGCCTCATGAGCGCCCGCATGCAGGAACTCATTCAACGCCGCGCCAACGGCAATGATCTGCGCGATCTCGCGATCCGCGAAGGGATGATCCCGCTCCGCAAGGCCGGTTGGCAGGCTGTCTCTCAAGGCATCACATGCATCGAGGAAGTCGTTCGCGTCACTTCGAGCGAGTTGGAAATGCAGGACGAATAGTTGGCCATGCCGGACTTCTCCTACAGGGCGAGCGACCCCGCCGGATCGATGACCTCAGGCACCATCGTCGCGAATTCACGCAGCGACGCCTACAGGATTCTTCGGGCCAAGGGACTTCAACCCGTGAGCGTCTCCGAAGCTGGAGGGGGCCCCGCCCCCGGGAAAAAAAGCTCCACCGTCTCGGCGGGCTCGCTGCCGCGACTCAACACCACCCAGCTTTTGTATTTCACCGAGGAGCTGGCGGAACTCCTCGAGGCCGGACTCAAGCTCGAGGGCGCGCTCAAGGTCATCGAGCAACGCCAGGAAAAGTCCGGTGTCCAGCCCATCGCGGCCCATCTGCGCCAGCGCGTCCGCGACGGCTTCAGCTTCTCCGCCGCTCTCACAGACTGCGGGAAAACCTTCGACCCCCTCTACTGCAACCTCGTCGCTGCCGGCGAGGCCTCCGGGGCGCTGCCTCAAATTCTCAAGCGCCAGTGCGTCTACCTCACGCTCATCGGCGACCTCCGCCGCCGCGTCATTTCCTCCCTGCTCTATCCAGCGATTGTTTTTACCTCGGCCATCGTTCTGATGTTTGTTTTTCTTACCTTTCTGGTTCCCCAACTCTCCGTCCTGTTAGGGAAAAGCGGTCAGCAGCTTCCTCTCATCACACGAGTCCTTATTGGGGTCAGTGAGTTTTGCGGTCAGTGGTGGTGGGCGATCATCGCCTTTGTGGGGCTCGTTATCGTGTCTGTGCGGGCCGCTGTGCGAACGCCTGCCGGGCGGGACTGGTGGCACCGCACCATGCTCGACCTTCCTGTCATTGGCCCCGTGCTGCGGGCTAAATTCTACGCGGAAATGCTACAGACCCTCGCCACCCTTGTTTCCAATGGCGTCGCACTTTTGCAGGGAATGAACCTCATGGTCGCTGCAACGATGAACGTCTATCTCAGGGACCTCCTCGTGAAAACCGCCGCAATGGTGGGCGAGGGGACCAGCCTCGCCACCGCGCTCCGGCGGGTGGGATTTTTCCCGCCTGTGATGATGGATATCCTGTCCGTTGGAGAGCAGACGGGCGATATCGCCACGGCCCTCGAGCGTGCGGCCAAGCGCTTCGACCGCGATCTCACCTCGCGCATCGGCCACCTCACCACCTTGGTCCAACCGGCGATTATTCTCCTTGTGGCACTGTTTGTCGGCATCGTTGCCTACTCGATGATTGCCGGCATCCTCACCAGTGTGAGTTCGCTCAAATCACGCTGAGTGCCCCTCCCGTCCTGCACACCAAGGGTCTTTCGACCCCCGGTGTGGCGACGGTGCGCCTGCACCTACGCGACTGCGATTTTCCTTGGTTTCGCCGCCTGGATCTTTGGCAGGCGCAGTGTGAGCAACCCTTGATCCATCGTCTCTGCGATGCGTTCGGGGTCGATCGCAGGGTCGAGGTCGAACACCCGGCGGTGCTCGTATGGCTGGATCTCGCCGTGAAGGAGTTTGCCAGCCCTCCCGGCCGTATTCGAACGGTGACCGATGAGCGTCAGCCTCCCGTCGTCAAACGTGATTTCGACTCCGTTCTTTGCCACGCCCGGCATCTCCACCTCGAGCGTGTAGCCGTCGGAGTCGTGCCGGAGATTCACCGCCGGGGACACGAAGTCCACGCGGCTCGGGGCGGTCTTGTTTTTAGTGGTTTCCATAATGGGTGACATGATTGTGTTCCTTTCCTTTGTTTGGTTAGTTGAGTTTGACGGCGATTTTGCGCGGGCGGGCCTCCTCTGCCTTCGGCAGTGTGACCGTCAGCACGCCCTCCTCGTAGATCGCCTGCACCCGGTCGCCTTTCACAGCGCAGGGAAGTGCGACCGTGCGGCTGAAAGCTCCTGCGAACCGCTCGCATCGGAGGCTCTGCGAACGGCGGTCCTCCGGCTCCGTCTCCCGGCGGCCAGAGACGGTGAGCGTCTCATCCTCGAGCAAGAGGTCGAAATCCTCCTTCTTCATCCCGGCGAGTTCGAGTGTGACGGTGACGCTCTCATCGCTCACGCGAACATCCAGCGGCGGGCCATCGCTTCCAAGGCAGCTTCCATTTCGCTCAAGCGCCGTATCCAGCAAGTCCCGCAGCGGGGACAAGCGAAAAAAAGGCGTCCAAGCGGACAGATCTGCGGGTGTATTATATCGAATAAGTTGCATGGTTTATTTCTCCTTTGGTTTGTTGAGGGATTCGTCTGAATCCTGATATCCAAATAGCGTAAAGCATGCCAGTCGGGTCTCGTTGGCTCTGAAAAAACGCAAAAAAATAAAAATCAGGATCATGCATAAATGAATGAAATATTCTATTTTCCAAAAACTGCCAAATTGGCACTTAATGGCGCATTTATTTTGATCAAAAATAGCGCCATAAAGACTCGATCCTTAGCCTCTCCCTCGGCCGCTGATCGGCAAATCTTGACGAAACCCCGACGCACGCTATGGGAAAGGGCCGTTTTTTTATCCATTCCATGAAACCACCCGACGCAGAGCCTCTCGAAATTGAACGCAAATTCCTCCTCAGCGGTGACGCTTGGCGTGATCACACCTCCGGGCCGGGCCGCCGTCTTTCGCAGGGGTATCTTTGCTCGGATCCGCACAAAAGCGTCCGCATTCGCCTCGCCGGCGATGATGCCACACTCACCGTCAAAGGAGCGCGAGAGGGCATTACCCGCGTCGAGTTGCAATACACCATCCCTCGTCGCGATGCCGAGCGGATGTTGGAGCTGTGCATGCGGCCGCTCATCGACAAGACGCGTTACATCGTCTTCCACGATGGCATGAAATGGGAGGTCGATATCTTCCATGGTGAGAACGACGGGTTGCGGATCGCCGAGGTCGAGTTGGAGAGTGAGGATCAACCCGTCAGCCTGCCCGAGTGGGTTGGCGAGGAGGTCTCGCACGATGCCCGTTACTACAACTCCTGCCTCGTGAGAGAGCCATTTCGCAGTTGGAAGCCCCACTCCGGCCCTACCGCGGCGCCCATGCCGTAGATTCCATCCGCAACGTCCGGGGCGTGCGAAGAAACACTGTCTCCGCTTTCCCATTGCCGAGCGGCTTGAGCAAAGTAATATGCCCGCGTGACTGCTGATCCTGATCAGATGAGTGTCTGTCCCGCCTGGGCGATGGCTTCTCCGGTGGGGTTTGCCCTTCTGGATGCCGAGGGGAAGTGCCTCCTCGCCAATCCCGCACTCTGTGCATTTCTTGGCGTTTCGACAGAGGCCCTCTTGGGCACCCCCTTCCACGCCTGCCTCCCCTCGGTCGATGTCGCCTGCTGGACCGAGGAGTGGAGGCGTCTTCTTGTGGGCCTGCCATCGTCACTTCGCGCCGAACGCGCGTTCGTGCGCCAGGACGGCGGCACGGTGTGGGGTGAGGTGATCAGCACCGCTTCCTCCACCCGGCACAGCGTGATTATTCAAATTCTCGACGTCACCGAACGCAAAGTCAGGGAAGGGGAGTTGAGGGAAACGCAGGCGAGACTGGCCAAAGCCAGTCGCCGGATGCTTCTCTCGGCTGAATCCGCCGGGATCGGCTTCTGGGAATACGATGTGGTTGCCGACCGTGCGGATTGGGATGATGGAATGCTGCGAATCTATGGAATCCAACGGGAGGAATTCACGGAGAGATGGGAAAGTTACGTGCACCCCGAGGATCTCGACGCGGCGAGGATGCTCATGCGGGAAGCCGTTTTGAGCGGCACAAACTGCAGGCAGGAATTTCGCATCCTTCGTCCAGACGGGGAATCTCGCCACATTCGTTCGCTCTTCACCTGCACGCGCGATGCACAGGGAAATCCCCTGCACATGGGCGGCATCAACGAAGACATCACCAACCAAAAACGTGCTGCCTTGTCCTTGCGGGAGGCCTTGCAGAACGAGAAAACTCTCCGCGACCAGGCAGAGAGCGCCGCCGAACGCATCCGCGAATCCCTCGCAGAGAAGAACATTTTGCTGAAAGAAATCCACCACCGGGTCAAGAACAATCTCCAGATCATCTCCAGCCTCCTTGCGATGCAATCCCGAAAACTCAAGGATCCCGGGGCCTTAAAAATCTTCATGGAGTTTCGCGAACGCATCCAGTTCATGGCTCGCTTGCACAGCCAGATCTATGCCTCCGACAATGTCTCGCGGATCGATATTGGCAAAAGCCTCGAGGAAACGGCGCGGTTAATCATGCTCACGCAGGCCCCGGAAGGGTGTGCCATCTCCGTGCACTCCCGTCTCGCCTCTCTGGAGTTGGATATCGATACGGCCCAAGTGCTCGGCCTCATCGCGACCGAGCTTATTATGAACTCGCTCAAGCACGCCTTCAACGATCGGCTCTTCGGCACGCTCACCCTCGAGTTGCGCGATGGAGAGCGCCGGGCCATGACTGTGGGTGACGACGGCATCGGCCTGCCCGATGCGCGCGGACTCGAGCATCACGCCCACATGGGGCTCAACTTGGTTCAAAGCCTCGCCAGACAAATCGGCGGGACTTGCCAAGTTGCCAGCGGACCCCCCGCCGGCACCCGCATCACCATATATTTTTGATCCCTCACACCATGCCCTCCGCGAAACCAACACGCATTCTGATAGCCGAGGACGAGGCGGTCACCGCGATGTCCCTTGCCATGGATCTTACAGATATGGGCTACTGTGTCGTTGCCACAGCCATTACTGCGAAGCAGGCCATCGAGGCCGCCATCGAGCACCGTCCCGACATCCTGCTCATGGATATTTCCCTCCGTGGAGAGATTGATGGCATAGCCGCCGCCATCGAGATCCAGCGCATCACTGGCTCTCCCGTCGTCTTCCTCACTGGCCACTCCGACGAAATGACGAAAAGCAAAGCCGCTTCCGTAGGGGCATCGGCCTACCTGCTCAAGCCCTACCTTCAAAGCGAACTCAAGGCCGCCATGGAGTCCATACTTCAAAAAAACCACGCCAGTCCTTCGTAGGATGGATTTGCGGGTATGAAGGCACTCCCTCCGCAACGTCGGTCGCCCCCGCCCACGGAGAGCGGTCGGCGTCACCGTGAGGGGTTGCTTGGAGCGGGGAAAATTACACTGTATGGCGGCGCTTGACGCGCACGAGGGCTAGGGAGCGCTGGAGGGCCGCCTTCGTGACGGCGTGTTCCTCGTCGCTCAGGCGCTCGGTGCGCATGGCTTCCTCGGCACGATGGATCGCCGCCTCGGCGGCGCTTTCATCGATGTCGCTTTCTTTGATGGCCATGTCGGTGAGGACGATGACTTTTTCGCCTGTGATTTCCACGAACCCTTCACCGACGGCGAGGCGTGTCTCCTCGCCGCCTTTGAGAACGCGAAGCTCCCCGGGTTGCAGTTGCGTCATGAGCGGAACGTGCATGGGCAGGATTCCCATTTCCCCTTCGATACCGGGGATCACAACGGAGTCGACGTCATCGGAGAACGTCTTCGCCTCGGGAGTGACAATTTCAAGCCGGAGCATGGCGATTAGGATTCCTTCACCATGTCGATGCCACCCTTCATGTAGAAGTTGGCTTCGGGAACATCGTCGTGTTTGCCCTCTAGGATTTCTTTGAAGCCGCGGATCGTCTCAGCGGTGGAAACGTATTGGCCCTTGGTGCCGGTGAAGATTTCGGCAACGTGGAAGGGTTGGGAGAGGAAGCGCTGGATTTTGCGGGCGCGATATACCGTTAGCTTGTCCTCCGGCGACAGTTCGTCCATGCCCAAGATTGCGATGATGTCCTGCAAGTCCTTGTAGCGCTGGAGCACACGCTGAACGCCGCGGGCCACGTTGTAGTGTTCCTCGCCCACGATATCGGGCGCGAGGGCCTTGGATGTGGAGGCGAGGGGATCCACAGCGGGATAGATGCCAAGCTCTGCGATCGCGCGCTCGAGCACGATGGTGGAGTCCAAATGCGCGAAAGTATTTGCCGGTGCGGGGTCGGTGAGATCGTCCGCAGGCACGTAGACAGCCTGGAACGAGGTGATCGATCCTTTGGTGGTGGAGGTGATGCGTTCCTGCAGATCACCCATCTCGGCGGCGAGGGTCGGTTGGTAGCCCACCGCGCTGGGCGTGCGGCCGAGCAGGGCGGAGACTTCGGCGCCGGCTTGTGAGAAACGGAAAATATTGTCAATGAAGAGAAGCACGTCCTGGCTCTTCTCGTCGCGGAAATACTCGGCCATCGCCAGTGCGGAGAGGGCCACGCGGAGACGCGCGCCGGGAGGTTCGTTCATTTGGCCGTAAACCAGCGCGACTTTGGATTTGGAGAGGTCGTCCTGCACGATGACTCCCGACTCGCTCATCTCGGCGTAGAGATCGTTGCCCTCACGGGTGCGCTCGCCGACACCGGCAAAAACCGAGTAGCCGCCGTGGCCTTTCGCAATGTTATTGATCAGCTCCATGATGACGACGGTTTTTCCAACGCCCGCGCCACCGAATGCCCCGACTTTGCCGCCTTTGGTGAAGGGGCAGATGAGATCGATGACTTTGATGCCTGTTTCTAAAATCTGAGCCTGGGTGTTCTGCTCGAGGAGCGGAGGAGCCGGGCGGTGGATGGGATAACGCTTTTCGTGCGGGACTGGACCGCGATTGTCGGTGGGTTCGCCGGTCACGTTGAAAATGCGGCCGAGCACGCCTTCGCCAACCGGGACGGAGATCGGGGTGCCAAGGGCGTTGACCTCCATGCCGCGCATGAGCCCCTCGGTGGAACTCATGGCAATCGAGCGGACCCAATTTTCGCCGAGGTGCTGTTGGACTTCGAGGGTGAGGTGGTGTTTGTCGGCACCGACTTCAAAATCGACTTCGAGAGCATCGTAGATTTTTGGAAGTGCTCCCTCGGCGGGGTTGAACTCGACGTCGACAACTGGGCCGATGACTTGGACGATTTTACCTTTGTGATTCATGAGTGGTTTGTGAGCGGTGAAAAGGGCGCGCATTCTTACCCCCTGACTTCGCGGAGGACAATCCCATTTTTCGCGGAGTGCGCGATGGGGAGTCATTTCTTCCCGCCGCACAGGATGTTTTCCGCCTCCAGAATGCTCTCGCAAACAATGAGCGGGGGCGGATTTTTATAGTGCAGGAGGTAGAGAACCTGCAGGCCGATATCTTTTGTTTTGTCGGGAATCACACGAATCACCTGCGCAACGCCCTTCCGATCGAAAAGCTCCATCAACCAACCAATCTCGGGAGCGCACTCCTTGGACATGAAGTGCAATCGTTCCAAATCCACAAGCAGCAGCAGACCGGTTGGCAAATCCTCCAGAATCTCGGAAAGCATCTCCCGCCCCTCGTGAATTTCCTCGGGCTCCACATCCCCGATAAAACTGATGTGAAGCAGCCGGATTACTTTGTTGGTGGTCGCGAGAAACATGAGCCAAGCCTCTGGTGGAATATCGATGCACGGCTAGGCATGGCAAGGGGCGGGCCCTCTTTCCTCCGTCTCCCTCGACCGCTGCACCGGCGCTCCGCGCGCCCCTGTGGCAGCATTATCAGGTCTTCACCCACGACCCATTGAGCGGACTCCATCCGAGAGGTATTTTGCTTCATGAAACCATGGTATTCGATCATTGCGGGCGGCGTTGCGGGAACGATGGTGATGACAGTTTTCCTGCTTCTGCCGAGGTGGGCTGGGCTTGCCAAAGTGGATGTGATTCGCGCCGGCGGTGCACTCGTCGTCGGTATGAACAAGCACGCCTACCCCGTCGGGCTCGGCATACATCTGGCGCTGGGGCTAGTTTTTGCCTTCGTCTACGCATTGTTCCTCGCGCTCTCCAACCTTCCCTTCAATGCCTGGAGCGGCCTCTGGCTGGGAGCACTGCATGGCGTTCTCGCGATGCTTGTCGTCTCAATCCTGATCATGGAGCACCACCCCGAGGCCCGTTACCATGATCGGGGGCCGGCCACCGGTCTCGCTCAACTCATCGGGCACATGCTCTACGGAATCACACTCGGGGCGGTGGTGACCCTCATGGGCTGAGCCCGCACCGCTTTCAGGATTCTCCAACAAGCCCACCGCGCGAACTTCTGGCGAGACTTGCGGCGCGGAGATTACCCCCTTGGCAAGGAAAAAATGCCATGGATTTTCAAATAGACGAGCCCCTGCAATCCCACTAAAAGTGCCGGCCGACACCAAGCCATGATTACTTCACCATCCGCTTCAGCCCGCACCGGTCCTTCGCCCGTGTGGCTCTGGCTCTTCTCATCCATCGGAAAAAAAACCATCGTCGCCCTTACCGGTATTGCGCTTGTCGCCTTCGTGGCCGGGCATCTGCTCGGCAACCTGACGATCTTCTTCGGTCCCGACGTGCTCAACGCCTACGGCGCAAAATTGCACAGCCTTGGACCGCTCCTCTGGGTGATCCGGGTTGCCCTTCTGGGCCTGCTCGTCGCGCATATTTTCTTCACGATGCTTCTCTGGAAGGAAAACCAGGCGGCACGTCCGAAAAAATACATCGCCGCCAATCCCGTCGGCACCACCGTCTTTGCCCGCACCATGAGGCTTAGCGGATTGGTCGTTCTGGCATTTATTATTTTCCACCTTGCCCACTTCACCGTCCGAGTTGTGGATCCGGCCTTTCAGAATATGCACACCATGCTCGATGGGCACCAAGTCCACGACGTTTACAAGATGGTCGTTGCCGGGTTCAGCAACGGTCCCGTCGTCGCAATCTATGTGATCGGGCTTTTTCTTCTCACCTTCCACCTCAGCCATGGCATCGGCAGCCTGCTCCAGACCCTGGGCATCACAAACCGCCGCATCCGCCACACCTACGAACTCGCCGGACGCGCCATCGCCTGGCTTCTCTACATTGGTTACATTTCCATCCCGATCTCGATTTTCGTTTTCGGTCTGGGCAAAGGCACCGCACAATGACACTCGACGCCAAAACTCCCGCTGGTCCCCTTGACAAAAAGTGGACGTCCTTCAAGAACAACGCGAAACTCGTCAGCCCCGCTAACAAGCGGAAGTTCGACATCATCATCGTCGGCTCCGGCTTGGCCGGGGCATCCGCCGCAGCCACACTCGCCGAGCAGGGCTACAAGGTGAAATGCTTTTGCTACCAAGACAGCCCCCGCCGCGCGCACTCGATTGCCGCCCAGGGGGGCATCAATGCCGCCAAAAATTACCAGAACGACGGCGACAGCATTTATCGCCTTTTCTACGACACGATCAAAGGCGGCGACTTCCGCTCCCGCGAAGCCAATGTCCATCGCCTCGCAGAGGTGAGCAACGACATCATCGACCAATGCGTCGCCCAGGGAGTCCCCTTCGCCCGTGAATACGGCGGACTCCTCGACAACCGCTCCTTTGGAGGCGCACAGGTCTCCCGCACCTTCTACGCGCGCGGCCAGACCGGCCAGCAACTCCTCCTCGGAGCCTACTCCGGCCTCAGCCACCAGATCGCCCTCGGAGGGGTGAAAATGTTTCCCAAAACCGAGATGCTCGACCTGGTCTTGGTAGATGGCCATGCCAAAGGCATCGTGACCCGTGACCTGACAACCGGCGAGATCGCCAGCCACGCCGCCGATGCTGTTCTCCTCTGCACCGGCGGCTACGGGAACGTCTTCTATCTCTCCACAAATGCCCGGGGCTGCAATGTCACTGCCACCTTCCGCGCCCACAAACGTGGCGCCCTGTTCGCCAACCCCTGCTTCACCCAGATTCATCCCACCTGCATCCCCGTGAGTGGCGACTACCAATCCAAGCTCACCCTCATGAGCGAGTCGCTCCGCAACGACGGCCGCATCTGGGCTCCAAAAAAGAAAGAGGATGCCGGTAAGAATCCGAACGCCATCCCCGAGGCCGACCGCGACTACTTCCTCGAGCGAAAATACCCCAGCTACGGCAATCTCGCCCCGCGCGACATCTCCTCTCGCTCCGCCAAGGAAGTCTGCGACGAGGGCCGTGGCGTCGGACCCGGAGGCCTGGGCGTGTATCTTGACTTCAGCGAGGCCATCGGCCGACTCGGTAGAAAAACCATCGAGGAACGCTACGGCAACCTCTTCGAGATGTATCACAACATCACCGGCGAGAATGCCTACGAGCGGCCGATGCGCATCTACCCGGCCGTCCATTACACCATGGGTGGGCTCTGGGTCGACTACAACCTCATGAGCAATGTCCCCGGCCTCCACGTGCTCGGCGAGGCGAACTTCTCGGACCACGGCGCGAACCGCCTTGGCGCCAGTGCCCTCATGCAGGGACTCGCAGACGGCTACTTCGTCATCCCCTACACGATCGGCGACTACCTCACCACCCAGTTCAACAAAAAAGTCGACGCCAAACACCCGGCCTTCGAGCAAACCGTCAAGGAAACGAAGGCCCGCGTGCAATCCTTCATCGACATCAAGGGCAGCCGGCCCGTGGACAGCTTCCACCGCGAGCTCGGCCTCATCATGTGGGACTACTGCGGCATGGCCCGCAGCAAGGAGGGCCTCACCGAGGCCATCGGGAAAATCCAAAAACTTCGCGCCGAATTCTGGAGCAACCTCAAGCTTCTCGGCGAAGCCGATGGCATCAACATGGAACTCGAGCGCGCCGGACGCGTCGCCGATTTCCTCGAGTTCGGCGAACTCATGTGCCTCGACGCCCTCGTGCGCGACGAATCCTGCGGCGGACACTTCCGCACCGAGCACCAAACCCCCGAGGGCGAAGCTGTGCGCAACGATGAGGACTACGCATTCGTATCCGCTTGGAAGCATGAAGGCCAGGGGCAGACCCCTTCCCTCATCAAGGAACCGCTCGTCTACGAGCAGGTCAAACTCTCAACTCGCAGCTACAAATAATCCGCAACCATGAAATTCCATCTCAAAGTCTGGCGGCAGAAAAATCCCAAATCCCCCGGCAAACTCGAGGAATACGAGGCCAACAATATTCCTGAGGACGCCTCGTTCTTGGAAATGCTCGACATCGTCAACAACGGACTCACCGAAAAAAGCGTCGAACCCATCCAGTTCGACTCCGACTGCCGGGAGGGCATCTGTGGCAACTGCTCGCTCACGATTAATGGCATTCCCCACGGCAAGGGCCGCGGCACCACATGCCAACTCTACATGCGCAACTTCCGCGATGGAGAGACCATCACTATCGAGCCCTTCCGCGCCGATGCCTTCCCCGTCCAGCGTGACCTCGTCACCGATCGCAACTCGCTCGACCGCGTCATCCAAGCCGGCGGCTACATCAGCGAACGCAGCGGTTCCGCCCCGGATGCGAACTCTGTCCCGATTTCCAAAGTCCTCGCCGACCAGGCGATGGACGCCGCCGCCTGCATCGGCTGTGGAGCCTGCGCCGCCGCTTGCCCGAACGGCTCCGCCATGCTCTTCGTCAGCGCCAAAGTCACCCACCTCGGACTCCTCCCGCAGGGCAAACCCGAAAAAAACCGCCGCGTTCTCGGCATGGTGCGCCAGATGGACGAGGAGGGCTTCGGCAACTGCTCAAATTACTACGCGTGCGAAGCCGTCTGCCCGGCCGGCATTCCCGCCGCCTTCATCGGCCGGTTGAACCGCGAGTTCACCGCATCCTCCCTCAAGGAAATGGTGGGGCTCAGTGTGTGAACACGAGCACCGAGCCCGCTTCCATGCCGCACGTCAGCCTACCCGTTGACACCGTTTTCCTCGCTCCCAGCCAATCAACCATCCCCATGCCGGACCATTCCTCCACGCGCCGAGAACGATTTCTTTCTCATGCCCCGGGCTTCTGGTCCGGTGCCGACTCGGCCGTCTGGGACGACTGGCGTTGGCAACTCCGCAACCGCGTCACCACGCTCGCCGGTCTCGAAAGCCGCCTGACCCTCAATACCGAGGAGCGCGCCGGCGTCCTCCTCGCCGGCTCCAAGCTGGCGCTCGCCGTCACTCCCCATTACTTCAACCTCATCGAGCCAAACAATCCCGGTTGCCCCATCCGCCGCCAAGTGATCCCCCGCATCGAGGAGGGCTACGATTCACCGCACGACATGGCCGATCCCTGCGGCGAGGACGATGCCATGCCGGTCCCCGGCCTCGTGCACCGCTACCCCGACCGCGTCCTGTTTTTGGTCACCGACCGCTGCGCCTCCTATTGCCGCTACTGCACACGCAGCCGCGTCGTGAGCGGGGTGGGCGAACAGGAACTCGTCACCGATTTTGAAGAGGCCTTCCGTTATTTGGAAAAACACCACGAGATCCGCGATGTGCTGCTCTCCGGCGGGGATGCCCTTCTCCTCTCGGATTCCCGTCTCGAAGGCCTTCTCAAAAGGCTCCGCGCCATTCCCCACCTCGAATTCATCCGCATAGGCACTCGCGTTCCCATCTTTCTTCCGCAGCGCATCACGCCCGAGCTCTGCGCCATGCTGCGGAAATACCACCCGCTCTGGATGAGCGTGCATGTGAACCACCCCCGCGAGCTCACCATCGAAGTCCGCGATGCGCTCGGACGCCTCGCCGACAGCGGCATCCCCCTCGGCAACCAGAGCGTTCTTCTGGCTGGAGTCAACGACGACGCGGTGGTCATGCGCGAACTCATTCACAAACTTCTCCTCTGCCGTGTCCGCCCCTACTACCTCTACCAGTGCGACCTCATCCGAGGCTCGTCGCACCTCCGCACCTCGGTGGCCAAGGGCATCGAAATCATCGAATCCCTGCGCGGCTTCACAAGCGGCTACGCAATCCCCCAGTTCGTGATCGATGCCCCAGGCGGTGGCGGGAAAGTGCCCATCAATCCCAACTACGTCGTCTACCACGACAGTGAAAAAATCGTGATCCGCAACTACGAGGGCAAAATTTTCGAATACCCCGAGCCATTCATCCCTCAGGTGCGGGACAACCACCACACCTCCGAGTTGTTCTCCGCCTGATCGTGGCCTTCCCACCAACCCCCGCCGGTGAGGGGATTTTTTTCTTCAATGGACAACGCTCTGGCATTCTGAAAAGGGGTTAGCCATGCCGATACGGGCCATCATTTTTGATTTGGACGATACCTTGATCGTGGACGAGGCGATTTCACGCGAGGCCATGCAGGCCACCGCCGCCCTCGCATTTCGCCAACACGGGGCGGATAGCGTCACATTCCGCGCCGACGCAGCTCGGCTCGGTGCGGCAATCTGGAGAGAGGGCCCGCTGCGCGAGCGCTGCGCCGCCCTCGGAATCACTATGGAGGAGTGCCTCTGGGGCCATTTCAAGACCGATGCACCGCTGCGCGACTGGGCGCTCGCAGCCCGAGTTCGTCTTTTTGATGCCGTCCTGCGCGCGCAGGAGATCGAGGATGGCTCGGCCGCGGCGGAACTCGCCGCCGAATTTTCCTCGGCACGCCGCAAACTGCAACGACTCATGCCGGACGCGGCCGAGACACTGGCCCGCCTCAAGCCCGTGTTCAAATTGGGCTTGCTCACCAACGGGGATTCCAGCCTGCAGCGTGAAAAGATCGCCGCCTGCGGACTCGCCCCGTTCTTCGACTTCAGCGTCGTCTCCGGTGAATTCGGCATCGGTAAACCCCGTCCCGAAATCTTTCACGCAATTCTCGATGGCCTGGAGGTCGATGCGGCCCACGCGGCGATGGTGGGCAACAGCCTGGAACGCGACATCCTCGGTGCGCGGAATGCCGGGCTCGCCACAGGCATATGGCTCCAGGTCCCAGGATCCGAGGAATTCGCGGATGTCACGCCCGACCACACGATCACCGGTCTGCATGGACTCCCCAAACTCCTTGAGCCGGTGCTTGTCTGAGAGGCGGCGGGTTGTTAGAACGCGCGGCATGTTTAAAATCCGCGCCTTCCAAGGCCTGACTCCCAAGCCCGAACTCGCAGCAGCTGTCGCCTGCGTTCCCTACGATGTTGTGAACCGCCAGGAGGCCGCTGCCCTAGCTGTCGGGAATCCCGTGAGCCTCATGCATGTGGACCGCGCGGAGATCGACCTTCCCGCCGAGACCGATCCCTACTCCGCAGCCGTCTACGACCAGGCGAAATCCCGTCTCGAACTTCTGATCCGCGACGGAACCTTGATCCGCGAGGACGCGCCGAAAATTTATCTCTACCGCCAGTTGATGGGCGACCATATGCAAACCGGTGTCGTGGCCCTTTGCCACATCGACGACTACGAAAACGACACCATTCGCAAGCATGAGAAAACCCGCAAAGACAAGGAGGATGACCGCACGCGCCTCATCGGAACACTCTCCGCAAATACGGGGCCGGTCTTTCTGACCTACCGCTCCCGGCCGGCGATCAATGCCCTCGTGGACGCTGCTTCCACAGCCCCGCCCACGCTCGATTTCACCGCTCCCGACGGGATTCGGCACACGCTCTGGCGCATCGACGATCCGGCTCCGCTTGTGGCCGCCTTCACTTCAGTTCCGCTTGCCTACGTGGCGGACGGTCACCACCGCAGCGCAAGCGCGGCTCGGGTCGGGAGGGAACGTCGCGCCGCCAATCCCAACCACACCGGCGAGGAGAACTACAACTGGTTCCTCTGCGTTCTTTTTCCCGGCGAGCAGCTCAATATCCTTCCCTACAATCGTACAGTCTCCGACCTCCATGGCCTCGCTCCCGCGGAATTCCTGGCCCAAGTGCGCGAGCGCTTCACCGTGGTCGAAAACGCCTCTCCCTCCCCGGCGACTCCCGGCCACGTAAGCATGTTCCTTGAGGGCCGCTGGCTAGACCTCTCCTGGGCTCCCGATGCCTCTGCCGACCCCGTCGCGCGTCTTGACGTGAGCGTTCTGCAAGACCGCTTGCTCGCTCCCCTGCTCGGCATCGACGACCCGCGCACCAGCCAGCGCATCGACTTCATCGGAGGCATTCGCGGCACCAGCGCCCTCGAGGAGAGGGTCCAATCCGGTCACGCGGCGGTCGCCTTTTCACTCTACCCGACAACCGTGGACCAACTCATGGACATCGCCGATGCGGGCCAGATCATGCCTCCCAAGAGCACGTGGTTCGAACCCAAACTGCGCTCAGGTCTCTGCATCCACACGTTCTGATTTTTCCCGCCGCTCGCCGTGCCGCCCTCAGACGTGCTTGGAGGGAAGGTGGGCCATGCAATACTCCTTCCCGTCGGCCGCAACCCGGAAATCAGCGTCGGGATCGGAGACCTCCGTCTTGCCGCAGGCCTCGCAGCGGTGCATGGTGCCTGCCTGCGGGTCGGAGGCCTCTTTGAAGCGCGACTTGCGCTCGTTCGTGCGCCGGTTCTCGATGCGGCTTCGCAGAAATGCCGGACCGAAAAAAATCAGGTAGTTGCCAAGGCACATGACAACCATCATTTTCACCGCCAACGGCCCCGCAACGAGGTATCCAACCGGGACAATGAGACTGAACAAGGCAACCCATTTCATTTTCACCGGAAGAATCATAAATAGCATGATCTCGAAATTCGGCGCCAGCGACGCCACTGCCAAGAAGAGCGAGAGGTTCAGAAAAAAGTTCCCTCCGGATGTTCCAAAGAGGAGGGCCGACGCAATGCAAAAAATCATGCCCAGAAAATAATAGGCGTTCAGCCGGAACGCGCCCCAGTTGCTCTCCAGCATCTCGCCGATCCACCAAGTAAAGAGCAGGTAAAACAGAATCCAAAACATGCTCATCGTGTCCGGAATGAATATCCAACTGGCCAACCGCCAGACCTCCCCTCGCAGGACCGCTGCGGGATCCAGCTCCAGCGCCGACGCGTAGTCGGGGTTGATCGTAATCAAAATAAAAACGAGAGCGTTGAGGGCAACAACGTAGCGGATCAGTCCCGGAATCGCGAAACGTCCCAATGATTTTTCCAAGCGGTCGAGCAGGGTCATGTGTGGCGGAGAGGATTCCCGCCACAACGGTGGTTTGTAAAGAGCGGAGCATTCCGGCCCGGCTCTCCACCCCCGCGGCGACAGCTGCGGGAATTGCCTTTTCTTCAACGTGGGGAGTCGGAATAATGTGCCCCTCAACGTTCCTTTTCACTTCTCAAACCGCCATGCCTTCCAAATCCCAATCCTCCATGCGTCCGTTCTCCTCCACCGTGTTTGACGGGCTGAGCCGCGCGCCAAGCCGCGCGATGCTCTATCCCGTCGGCTACAAGGAGAGCGACTTCAACAAGCCGCAGATTGGCGTGGCCTCCACATGGAGCATGGTCACACCGTGCAATATGCACATCGACCAACTCGCCCGCGAAGCCGCTCTGGGAATCGATGCAGCGGGTGGCAAGGCGACGATCTTCAACACAATCACCATCTCCGACGGTATCTCGATGGGCACAGAGGGTATGAAATACTCGCTCGTCTCCAGAGAGGTCATCGCCGACTCGATCGAGACCGTTGTGGGGTGCCAAGGCTTCGACGGCTTCGTCGCCATCGGCGGTTGCGACAAAAATATGCCAGCCTGCATCATGGCGATTACCCGCATGAATCGTGCGGCCGTCTTCGTCTACGGCGGCACGATCCTCCCGGGCTGCCTCGCCAATCGCCAACTCGACGTCGTTTCGGTTTTCGAAGCCGTCGGGCAATGCGCGGCTAAAAAAATCTCCAGAAAGGAACTTCACGATGTGGAGGCCAACGCAATCCCAGGCCCAGGATCCTGCGGCGGCATGTATACCGCCAACACCATGGCGTCCGCCATCGAGGCCATGGGATTCAGCCTCCCGAACAGCTCGGCGCAAAACGCCATCTCGCCACAGAAAAATACCGACTGCCGCAGCGCCGGTGCCGCTGTGCTCAACATGCTCAAGCGCGGCATCCTTCCCTCGGATATCATTTCCAAAGAGGCCCTCGAGAACGCCATCACCGTAACCATCGCGCTCGGCGGCTCAACCAACGCGGTGCTTCACCTCCTCGCCATCGCCCACACCGCAAATATCAAGCTGGCCTTAGAGGACTTCACCCGCATTGGCCAGCGCGTGCCCGTGCTCGCCGATCTCAAGCCGAGTGGCCGATTTCTCATGAGCGAGCTGGTCGCCATCGGAGGGATTGTTCCACTCATGAAAATGCTGCTGGGCGAGGGGCTGCTCCACGGAGACTGCCTCACCGTCACGGGCAAGACGCTCAAGCAGAATCTCGCCCCCTTCAAACCTTATCCCAAAGGCCAGGAGATCATCCGCCCGATCAAGAACCCGATCAAAAAAGACAGCCATCTGGTGGTTCTCAAAGGCAACCTCGCCCCCGATGGCGCGGTAGCCAAGATCAGTGGCAAGGAAGGTGAAAAATTCCAGGGCAGCGCCAGCGTTTTTGAATCCGAGGAACATGCCCTCACTGCCATCCTCGCCGGAAAAATCACCAAGGGCGACGTCATCGTCATCCGCTACGAAGGGCCCCGCGGTGGCCCGGGCATGCGCGAGATGCTCTCCCCGACAAGCGCTGTCATGGGCGCGGGTCTGGGCAAGGAAGTGGCCCTCATCACCGATGGTCGCTTCTCCGGCGGCACTCATGGCTTCGTCGTCGGCCACATCACCCCGGAGGCCTACGACGGCGGGCCCCTCGCCATCGTCAAGAATGGCGACCCCATCACCATCGACGGCGCGAATCACAAAATCACCCTCGACATCCCCGCCAAGGAGATCGCGGCCCGGCTCGCGAAATGGAAAAAACCCAAGCCGCGCTATCGTCGCGGAGTCCTCGCCAAATATGCCAAACTCGTCTCCACCGCATCCACAGGCGCCGTGACAGACGCCGGGTTGTAATCTTCCTTCCCACCGCATGAAGCAATACCCGGCCAATCCGATGCAGGCGGCTGCGTTCAATCGCTACCAGGCTGCCCCCACAGCTCCAGGCGCGAATACTCAGGTGTCCATCAGCTTCGGAGAGAGCGTGAATCCCGATTTCCTAAGGCACGCCTGGCGCGTTGTCATGCAGCGGCATCCCATCCTTCGCTGCGCATTCACAAAAACCATCGACGGCGTCATGGTGCGGGAAGCCGAGAAAGCCGAGCCCACTTGGGTTCCGTTGGATTGGCAGAGCGTCCCGCAAGAGGAGATTCCCGCCAAATGGAACGCCCTCCTCGCCTCCGACGCGACCTCCGAGTTCGAGCCCGTGGCGATCCCCCTCCTCCGCCTTCACGAAATCCGCTTGCCCGGCGGCGGCGGTCACCACCTCCTCACCACTCCAGCTTTTCTGCTGGATGAATTCTCGCTCACGCGCGTCCTCCTCGATCTCCTGCTCACACTCGGGCAATCGCCGATGGCTCCCGCAGGGGCCTTGCCGGAACCCCTCAAGCCCAAAGGTTGGAACGAATTTCTCAAAGGTGCCACCGCCCCAATGGCGCTCGAACCCCGATTCGGCGACGGATCGTTCACCCGAGCCTCGGTGCTTCTCCACCGCGAGAAGACCGCCGTGTTTGCCAAATTCTGCCTCGACCACGATCTCGAAGAAAGCCTCGTCATCCGTTGCCTCTGGTCGCTTCTTGTTCGCCGGTTCGGCGCCTCTGGGAATGTCATGCTTGCCCTCTTCGACGGGCGAGGGGACTCCACTGAGGCCGGTTTTTTTCAAAGCCGCGTCCCCGTCGTTCATTCCTGGAACGGATCCGTGCGCGACTGGCTCGCAAACGCCCAAACCCTCACCGACACCATGTCGGAGAATATCTGGATCGACCCCGACGAAATTCTCAAGGCGGCGGGCCTTGACTTTTTTCCAGGCGATATCGCCGTCTCCTTCGTCTGGAACGGTTCATCGATCAACGACAATATCCACACCGCCCTCCCGCGTTGGATAAACTTCGACGCGCAACTGCAACACGTCACCCCACGCGGCCTCGTTCTCGAGGCCCGTCCCGGCACGCGCCTCGAACTCTCCCTCTCCGGTCCCTTCTCCAGCGATGCCACCGCCAAGGAAATCCTCGCCCGCCTCGCAGCCCTCGTCACCGGTCTCCCCGAGTTCCACTCCAAACCCGTGACCCGCGTGCCGGTCCTCCTGCCCCCGGAAATTCGCACCCTCCGCGAATGGTCCCGCGGCCCGGAGATCGCCCAGCAGCCTTCCTCCGTCGTCGAGGCCTTCCGCAAAGTCGTCGAGAAACACGGCGACTCCGTCGCAGTGAAATTCGGCGACTACGGGATGACCTATACCGAACTCGACACACACTCCGACAAACTTGCCGCCCATCTCGCCCACGCCGGATTTGCCGGTGGTTGGCACACAGGCCTCTTCTTGTCGCCCTCAGCCTGGATCAGCGTCGCCCTTCTCGGCTCTTGGAAGGCGGGCAACTCCTGCCTCGCCATCGACCCCACCGCTCCAAGCCAATGGGTGGAGTCCACCCTCGCCGCCCACGATGTCGCTGTCGTCATCTGCGACGGCTCCAGCGCCCCGCAGATCGACCCCGCCCAGCGCCGCCGCATCATCATCGATCAGGACTGGGAATCCCTAGAGACCGCGCCAGCCGGCCTCAAGACGATCCAGAGCGATCAACTCGCCGCCTCCATTCCCGGCCATGTGGACGGCCCCCCGCCCATCCTCAGGGCCCTCACCCACGGCATGCTCCTGAGCGCCTCGCTCGAAGGGGCACGCATCCTGAACTTTCAAGCGGGGGATAGCTTTCTCGTGCGCTCCATGCCCGGTGGCGGCGCGTTCTTCGACGAATGGCTCATTCCGATCCTCTCAGGCGGCATCGCACATGTGGCCGGCGACGACCTGCTCGACTCCGCGACCGCGCCTGTCACGCATCTCCGGCTCACCACTCCCGAGTGGGCAAACCAAGCCGCCAGCTGGGAGCGCGGCGGGCCGGCCGTCTCCGATACCGTCCGCTGCGTCGCCATCGAGGGGGGCAACCCGCTCGCCACCTCTTTCAAAGCCTGGTCTCGCCAACTGCGGCCTCCCATCCGCCAAGTCGTGTTCTTCAGCCCCGCAGGCCTCTGCGGATTGGGCCTCGCCGGAGATGCCGCCGACGATGTCGCCCAGCTGCCTGTTGGAAAACCCACAGCCGAAGTCGAGGTCCTGATCGCCGATGAGGATGGACTCGAAATCCCCGCAGGCTACGTCGGCGAGCTTTTCCTCAAATTCCCGGGTTGGAGAACTCTGCCCGATTCCACCGGCCGCAGTGGCTTTGACCTTGGCCTGCATGCCTGGCGCGACGGCCTCGGAGATGTCTATCTCGAAAGCGCATCGAAGTCCGCCCCGGGTATTCCCACCGCAGCCCAACGCTTGGCGGCCCAACCCCTGCTCGGACAGGCCTTCGATGTGCACACCGGCAAAGCCGTTTACGCCCTCTCCGATCATCCCGTGCCCGGTGCCGTCAGCGTCAAGGAATGGCTGCTTACCCGCGCCGGGTGGATCGATGAGAGCGCCCTTCCGCAGACCCAGGCTGCGGCGACCACTCCCCAAGCACGCACCGAATCCGCCGCAGAGTCCCCGCGTCCCGCCAAGCCATCCTCGACCCCCGTCTCCTACACACCTCTCTCCCAATTGGCCGCGGGCGGGGCGGGAGAGCTTCTCGTCCTCGTCCATCCCGCAAGCGGATCTCCAGATATTTATACCGAACTCGTCGAAGCCCTCGGATCCTCAAGACGCGTGATAGCCCTCACCGCCAGAGGCGCTCACAATCCCGATGCCTGCCACCCGAGCATCGAGAGCGCCGCCGCTCAATACATCGCCACATTGCTTGAAGACGAACGCCCCGGGGATTTTCAACTCGCGGGGTTCGGGTTTGGCGGCATTGTCGCCCTCGAAATGGCGCGCCAATTGCAGGCCGCAGGCCGCGACCTTCCCCGCCTCGTCCTCATCGGTGCGCTCCCGCCCCATGCCGAGCCACCCACAGGCTGGCTCGCCTCCGTCAAAAATGCTTTCAAACGTCCGCCCGCCGGAGGCCGCATGGAACCTTTCCCCTCCGGCAATCCGACCTCCGCCCGTCACGAGGAGGCTTGGAAAAACTACCGTTTCCCCGTTTCCGATATCCCGGCCACCATCGTGCTCCCCTCCGATCTCGCGAACGAAAGCGCCGCCGCCTGGCAGGCGATCCTGCCCATGGCGGCCATCGAGATCACCAGATCCCCATGGTCCGAAATGCTCACCATGCCGGCCGCCAAGCGCATCGCTTCCATTCTTAACACCTCCTCATCAACAGAGACCCCCGACCTCTTTTAATTTTTTTTCCCGACTTCCATATGGATTCCATCATCGAACTACTTCAGAAGAACGCCCTCATGCCGCGTGATGAGATGGCGCGTTTGCTCAACATGACCACCGCGCAGGTCGAATCCACCATCGCCAAGCTGGAGGCGGACGGCGTCATTCTCGGTTACCAACCCGTCATAAACCGCGAGAAATGGGAGACCGAAAAAGTCATCGCCGTCATCGAGGTGAAAGTCACTCCCGAGCGCGACGGCGGGTTCGACCGCATCGCCTCGCGCATCGCAAGGTTCTCCGAGGTCCAGAGCTGCTATCTCGTCAGCGGCGGCTACGATTTGCTCATCATCGTGGAAGCTCCCAATCTGCGTTCCGCAGCCTCCTTCGTCGCGGAGAAACTCAGCACCATCGAGGCCGTGCAGGCCACCGCCACCCACTTCCGCCTCAAGACCTACAAGGAGAACGGCACGTTCCACAGCTTCGAACCCGCATCCGAGCGCCTCTCCGTCTCACCGTGAGCATCGCCATCGCCGACCACATCCGCGACATTCCCCGATCCGGAATCCGCGACTTCTTCGAGATCGTTCAATCAATGGATGACGTGGTCTCCCTAGGCATCGGAGAACCCGACTTCGCCACACCCTGGCACATTCGCGAAGCCGCCATCTACGCGCTCGAACGCGGTCGCACCGGCTACACATCCAATCTGGGCCTGCCTCGCCTGCGCCGCAGTATTTCCGATTATGTCAACACGCACTTCGGAGTCCGCTACGAGCCACTCTCCGAGATTCTCGTCTCTGTCGGCGTCTCCGAGGCCATCGACCTTGCCTTGCGCGCACTGCTGAATGCCGGCGACGAGGTGGTTTACCATGAACCCTGCTATGTGTCCTACGCCCCAACCATCGTGATGGCTCGAGGTGTTCCCGTGGCCGTGCGCACACGCGCCGAAGAAGGATTCTCGCTTCGCGCGGAGGATTTGCGCAAAGCCATCACCCCGCGCACCCGCGTGCTCATGCTGAATTTTCCAACCAACCCCACTGGCGCCACCATGCAACCGGCCGAGTTGGAGAAAATCGCCGCCATCTGCGTGCACCACAACCTGGTCGTTCTCAGCGACGAGATCTACAGCGAACTCACTTACGACGACGGCAAACACACCAGCATTGCCGTCTTTCCAGGCATGAAGGAACGCACCGTTTTTCTGCACGGCCTCTCCAAGGCCTTCGCCATGACGGGTTGGCGCATCGGTTTCGCCTGCGCCCCCGCCGACTTGATCGAGGCCATGATGAAAATTCACCAATACTCGATCCTCTGCGCATCGATCATGGGACAGGATGCCGCCATCGAAGCCCTCGAGCGCGGCGCGGACAGCGTCGCCATGATGCGGCGGGAATACCAGATGCGGCGCAACTTCATCGTCGGCTCGCTCAACGAAATGGGCCTCGAATGCCGCAGCCCCCACGGAGCATTTTACGTTTTTCCAAAAATCACATCCACCGGCCTCTCCAGTCGTGAATTCTCGCTCCGCTTGCTCCACGAGAAAAAAGTCGCCGTCGTCCCGGGAACCGCATTTGGAGAGGGTGGGGAGGGTCACGTGCGCTGCAGCTTCGCCACCTCGCTCCCCCAGATCAAAATCGCCATGCACCAAACGGCGGACTTCGTCGCCGGCCTCAAATAACTCCCCGCTCCGCCGGGAATTGCCTTTTCATGCCCTCCTTGCGGGGAGCATTGTTCCTCCATGAACGAGGACTTTCCAAAGCAACGCATCGAATCGATATGGGCTCCCTGGCGCGTGGAGTATTTTCAAGCCGAGCACAAAAGCATGGTCGATTTTCTCTCCCTTGCAGCGACCGGTGACGATGCCACGCATCTCGTGGTGGCGCGCAGGCGAACCGCATTTTTAATCATGAACAAATACCCGTATTCCGCAGGGCATCTCATGGCCGTCCCGAACCGCAAGGTCGCGAAGATGAGCGAGATCACGGAGGACGAGATTTTGGACCTCTGGGGACTCGCCGCCCACGCCCAACGCCTTCTCGAAAATGCTGTCGCCGCCCAAGGCTTCAATGTCGGTTGGAACCTCGGGAAGGCCGCTGGAGCGGGCGTGGAAGACCATTTGCACATCCACATCGTCCCGCGCTGGAACGGTGACTCAAACTTCATCGCCGTCATCGGCGGAACCCGGGTTATCCCCGAGGGCCTGCGCCCGCTCTACGAGCGCCTGGTCATCCTCGACCGGGAACTCGCCGTCTAGTCCGCGCCGGACTCGATCCCAAGCTGGCGCTCGATCTGCGGCAGGGGCGTGCACTGCAAATTCAGGGAGATTCGCTGGTGGCGAACGCACGGAGTTGGTGAATACTTAGCAATTCTAGGCTTATCATTAAATGAATTCTCATGTTCCTCATGTCATCTCGCTCTTAACTAAAATCTCGCATCATATTACTCGCAAGATGCCTATTTAACTAAAAAGGACAGGATGGTGTAGAGACTGCGGAGCAAACAAACGGCAACGGATTCATTCGCTCTTCGACTCGGATGGCGCGCAAAGAATGCCTTCCGCAAGCCAGCTCGCTGGGGCTTGGCTTTTTCCGTCAATCCCAACTCCCTGGACAGTCACCCGTTGTTGGTTCCGTCGAACCGCGCCCCGCCCGTGGGTTGCTGAAAAATCCCTGACTGGCGGCTAATACCAAAAGACAAATGCTTTGGACTCCAGCTGTAGCGACCGTCTATGACGGCCGTTAGGTAACAACTCCGGCGCTTAGAGAGATGCTGCGGCGAGTGAAAACGGCTCGCTAAAACTCAAAACCTATGAGCCATTGGTATGAATTGTCGATTGGGTTAATAGGCCCTTTTTCATTGGCATGCATAAGTAATCTTGACTCGTTCGACCCCAAGGAGAAAAACTCTTTTTGTGCGACCAGACGCTAGGATTTTCATGCCTCATTTCGAGACCACCCAATGGAGCGTAGTCAGAAAAGCCATAGGCAGTGGTGAGTTAAAGGCACATCAATGTCTAACCGCTATTTGCAACGCCTACTGGTTTCCTCTCTACACTTACCTCAGATGCGCCGGACACAAAGCTCAGGACGCTCAAGATCTCACGCAGGGTTTTTTCGAGCACCTGATTGGAAACAAAATCCTCGATTCCACCGATCCCTCCAAAGGTAAATTACGCCATTTCCTCCTAGACTGCCTCCGGAACCATGTTTTCAACGAACGCGACAAGATGCTCGCTCAAAGAGACCTACAAGGGTATGTATAGATATAACAAGGCTCCCGTAGGCATACCCAATCTTGGCGGCCTTCCTCCCACATCACTCTTTGAACGCGCCCTTGAATCACCCCGCCCCCGCCGGGTCCCATGGGTTCTGGTTGCGCTCATCCCACTCGTCGCCCTCACGCTCCTCTTACTCAATCAAAAATCTACGCTCGCCCCACAATTCTCTTCATCCGCCTCCGTCGAAAAATCCCCTGCCGCCACCCCAGCTCCTCCGGCTAAACGCCCCGTCGCCGAAATCCAAGCCGCCGCCGCCGCGGGCGACATCGATTCCAAGATCGACCTCGGCCTCCTCCACCTCGAAGGCGTCGGCGTCCCGCTCGACAAAGGCGCCGCCGCTCGCCTTTTCACCGAGGCCGCGAAGGCCGGCAGCGCCCGCGCCGATGGCCTCCTCCAGCTCCGCATGCAAATCCAACCCCTCGACTACAACCGCGTGCACGACTACTGGCTCGGGCTCACCGAATCTGGCGAGGCCGATGGATTCCTGATGAGCGCTCTCGGCGAACTCTACATGCGCGGCCGCGGCGTCGCGCACGATCCCCACAAGGCCGTCTATTGGTATGAACGCGCCGTCGAGGCGGGCTACCTCCCGGCCCATGTCCTGCTCGTCCGCATGTATACAGGCAACCGCGGACTCCCCGCCGATCCGGTCAAAAAACTTTACCACCTTCGCAAAGGCGCCGAGGCCGGCCGGTGGGACGCCATCATCGATCTCGGCAAGCTACTCCTCGGCGGCGGCGAAGGCGTCGAGCGCAATCACGAGGAAGCCTACGCCCTCCTGATCCGCGGCGCCGAGGAGGGCGGCGGCGAATCCGTCGAACTCGTCGGCCTCATATATGCCGAGGGCCTGGGAGTCCCAAAAAGCCTTCCCGACGCCATCTACTGGCTCCAACTCGCCGCAGACGGCGGATCCTACAATGCCGACATCATGCTCGAATCCCTCCGAAAAACCGGACGCATCCCCATGCCAAAAGATTACCCCAACAGCTTCGCCGCACTCCTGCAAGAAGCCGCGAACGGCCGCGCCACTGCCTGCTACGAGGCCGGTGTCTTCTACATCCGCGGGCAAGGCGTTCGAAAAAACGAAACCGAAGGCGTGCGCTGGATTCTGCGCGCCGCCGAACTCGGCAATCCCCGCGCCCAATGGCACATCGCCGAAATTTTCGAGGCCGGCCGCTATGTCCCGCGCGACGCCGAGGCCGCCACCCGCTGGCGCGAAACCCACCGCACCACCGTCGCCAACCTCCCCCACATTCCCGCCAACGACAGCGAGAGCTACTTCCTTACCAATACCGAACCTCCCAATCCATGATCCCGCCCCCCGCCACCGGACTCCCGCTCCCCGAGGGCTTCCTCGCCCCGCAGGGCCACACCATCGAAGGCGTCGCCGCCCTCGGCGGTATGGGCACCATCCTCCGCGCCCGCGAGCAATCCACCGGCCGTCTCGTCGCCCTCAAAGTCCTCAAACGCTCGTCCAGCGCCGAAGCCCATGGCCGCTTTACCTTCGAGGCCCGTCTCACCGCCAGCCTCGAACACCCCAATATCGTTCCCGTCCACACCATCGGTTCGACTCCGAACGACTCCCCTTTCTACACGATGAAATTCGTGCGGGGAAAAACCCTGCGCGCCGTGCTCGAAGCGCTCGCCCGTGGCGACTCACAAACCACCTCGGAATATTCGCTTCCCCTCCTCCTCACCGTCTTCCAGAAAGTCTGCGACGCCGTCTCCTTCGCCCACGGGCAGGGCATCCTTCACCGCGACCTCAAGCCCGACAACATCATGCTCGGCGACTTCGGCGAGGTGCTCGTCATGGACTGGGGCATCGCGAAAAAGCTCGGCACATCCGACTCCGACTCCTCCCCCGATTCCGCCACCGACCCTCTCGATTCCTTCAACACCCTCGAGGGACAGGTCCTCGGCAGCCCTCATTACATGGCCCCCGAGCAGGCCCGTGGCGAAAACCACTCCATCGACGCCCGGGCAGATGTCCACGCCCTCGGAGCCATCCTCCACCACATGCTCGTCCTCGAGCCCCGCGTCGCCGGACGCAACCACACCGAAATCCTCTCCAAAGTCGTCGAAGGAACCAACAACTCCCCGCCCCAGTTCGACGCCTTCGGCAAGCGCCTTCCCGAATCCCTCCGCGCCATCATCGCCAAAGCCACCGCCTTCGATCCCTCTGACCGCTACGCCACTGTCGCCGACCTCCAAGCCGACCTCACCGCCTACCAAACCGGCTTCGCCACCCGCGCCGAGAACGCCCCGCTCTCTCGCCAACTCCTCCTCCTCGCCCTCCGCCACAAAACCGCCACCGCCGCTCTGGCCCTCATTCTTGCGCTCGCCACCGGATTCTCCATTCAGCTCCTCCGCGAAATAAATGCCGCCGTCCGCGAGCGCCAGCGCGCCGAGCAGGCCCTCGCCACCCTCGTCGGCACCGCCCCCGAATTCCTCGCCTTCTCCCGCGCCCTCCTCGCCGAGGCCCGCCTCGACGAAGCCCTCCAAAAAGCCTCCACCGCCGTCGATCTCGACCCTGCAAATCCCGATGCTCTCCTCCAACGCGCCCTCCTCCTCCAATCCTCCGGCAAACTCGAAAACGCCGCCGCTGCCTTCGAAAAAACCGCCACCCTTCGCCCGAACGATCCCGACGCCGCCGCGCAACTCGCCCTCACCCGCCAACTCCTCGCCGAGCCCGATGAACCGATGCGCCAGCGCCAACTTCTCACCGCCCTCCGCACCCAGAACCGCCTCATCGAAGCCGCACCCATCGCAGAAAAAATCGACCCCGATGCCGCCCTCCGCGAAGCCACCCTCCGCGCCCGCCTCAAGCAATTCACCGCCCAACCCGATTGGTCCGACACACGCGTCTCCCTCGAGCCCGACGGCACCTTCGCCGTCGATCTCTCCCACCTCGCCCTAGGCAGCCTCGAGTCCCTCGCCGACCAACCCGTCTCCCGCCTCCACCTCGACAACACCGACCTCACCGATATCGCCCCCCTCTCAACGCTTCCCCTCCGCCACCTCACCCTCAAACAAACCCGCGTCGCCGATCTCACTCCCATCGCCCGCCTTCCCATCGAACACCTCGACCTCACCTCCACCGCCGTCCGCGATTTCGACCCCCTCCGCGGAATGCCCCTCCGCCACCTCGTCCTCGACCACCTCCCCATGCACACCCTCCCCGACCTCGAAGGCAAACCCCTCGAGCACCTCTCGCTCCGCAACACCACCGTCTTCAACATCGAACGCCTCCGCGGCCTTCCCCTCCGGACTCTCATCATCTCCTCGCCCCATATCAAAGACCTGCTTCCCCTTTCCGAAATCCCCCTAGAAATCCTCGACCTCTCCCAAAGCCGCGCCGGCGACCTCACCCCGCTCGCCGAAATGAAAACCCTCCGCCGCCTCACCCTCTCCGGCAGCCGCGTCCACGACCTCACCCCCATCGCCCACCTCCCCCTCCGCCACCTCGATCTCTCAAACACCAACATCATCGACCTCACCCCCGTCGCCTCGATGCCCCTCGAAACCCTCCGCTGCGATCGCACCCGCCTCACCGACGTCAGTCCGCTCCAAAAAATCCCCACCCTCCGCGAACTCGTCCTCCCGCCCCACCCCGAAAACCTCGAAACGCTCCGCAACCTCCCCCTCGAGCGCCTCTCCTCCAAATCGCTCGCCAACCGCCCCGCCCAAACCGCCGAGGAATTCTGGCACCAACACGACAATCCCCCCGGCGCCCAATAACGCCGCACCATCGGCGCGACAGCGCCATTCGAAAAACCAACTGGAGGGATGGCCTCCGTGCCGTCCCACTCCCGCGGCGCAGCCGCCCCGATCAAAACACCACACCACGACCTATGGATTTATTGCCATAAGTCCATAGGTCGTGCGCCCGGCACCAGCAACTCCGCACATAAATTTCCCACCCCTAAAAAATCCTCTTTCGCAACCATGCACCTTCCAAACCTGTATGCAGTTTTGTGAATCCCCCAAAAACCGCCACCAATGTCCGAGCCCGAACCCTCTACGCTTCCAAAGCAGGCCTCCCAGCCACTGTCCCTTGGAAAAACCGCCATTCCCCTCGATATCGCGCCTCGGTTGCAATCAGAATTCCGTCCTTAAAAATGTCCACCCATCCCCCTTTTCTGAACCCATCCACAAACCCCACCGCTTACCTAAAACTCTCCCACAAATCCTCTTAGGAACCAGATCACCCAATCCCGCGCTCTCCCGCAAACATGAAATCCGCCACCCTCCTCATTGCCCTCACCCTCTGGCTACCCGACTTTGCCAACGCCCAGGCCCCTCCCGTCACCACAGCCCAAGACTGGCCCAAAAAAGTCAAACTCCTCCAGGAAACCCGCCTCGACATCCAACTGGGCAGCGTAAAAGCCAACCGCAAGGTGCCACCGAACACCGAAGTCGATGTCCTCGAAGTC
>Ga0247844_1001708_pt1 | contig 38739 bp, 28 predicted proteins | sample LaCtaG_FD_192421 | JGI IMG/M metagenome (GOLD analysis project Ga0247844, IMG submission 192421) | Freshwater microbial communities from meromictic Lake La Cruz, Castile-La Mancha, Spain - LaCruzMarch201714.5m_1 | ecosystem: Environmental > Aquatic > Freshwater > Lake | place: Spain: Castile-La... | reverse complement strand
GCAGCCCGCAAGTCGGCTGGACTGTCCCAGACTGAACTGGCCCGCCGACTGGATTTGAGCCAGAGTCGCATGTCGGCCATGGAGCTGGATCCCGCCTCCATTCGCCTGGACCAACTGCTGTCCATTTGCGCCACCCTGCAATTGGAGCTCGTAATCCAAACCAAAGGCGCCCCTGAAGGCAAGCAGCCAATCCCAACCGGCCAGGAGTGGTGAACCATGGGTCGCCCTTCCCATTCCCGCACCCTCTCCGTCTGGACCAATGGCCAGCGAGTCGGCAGATGGACCTTTAACCGCCGCGGCGAGCACAGCCTGCAGTACGACTCCGAGTGGATGAATTCGCCCGCCGGGCGCCCTCTTTCGTTGTCTCTGCCTTTTACTGGCGATGTCGCACTCAAGGGAGAACGGGTGCGAAACTTCTTCGACAACCTGCTGCCCGATAGCGAAACCATTCGTCTACGGATTGCCACCCGATTCAAGACCGAAAGTGCAGATGCGTTTGACTTGCTCCAGGCCATTGGCCGGGACTGTGTCGGTGCCGTGCAGTTGCTCGGTGAGGACGAAACGCCGACCAATGTTCAATCCATCATGGGCACCCCGCTTTCTGAATCCGAGATTGAATCCCTATTGGTTCAGACCACTCGCAGCGGTCCTATGGGCAACCTGGATGATCAGGATGACCTGCGCATTTCCCTTGCCGGCGCCCAGGAAAAAACCGCCCTACTCTGGCACCTGGGGCAATGGATGCGGCCGCATGGATCCACGCCTACAACCCATATTCTGAAGCTGCCCATTGGCATGGTGGGACACCGCCAGGCGGACTTCAGTACCTCGGTCGAGAACGAATGGCTCTGCATGAACCTGCTCGCCGAGTTCGGTTTGCCTGTGGCCAAAACAGAGATCCTGACCTTTGGAAGCCAAAAAGTGTTGAGTGTGGAACGGTTCGATCGACAGCTGCATTCGAGCGGCGAGTGGATCATGCGCTTGCCTCAGGAGGACTTCTGCCAAGTCATGGGGGTCCCATCGCACCTCAAGTACGAAAGTGACGGTGGACCTGGTTTGGCGGATCTCGCCGGTGTTCTCAAGGGCTCCATCCAAGCGGAGAAGGACCTCACTACCCTGCTCACGACTCAGCTCCTGTTTTGGATGTTGGCAGCACCAGATGGCCACGCCAAGAACTTCAGCATCCGGGTACTTCCACAAGGTCGGTACCAGCTCACGCCGCTGTATGACGTGATGTCAATCTGGCCGGTCGAAGGCAACGGACCGAACCAGTTCTCGATGTTCAAGGCCAAGTTGGCGATGGCTATTTTGGGCAAGAACAAGCACTATCACTTCAAGGACATTCAGCGTCGACACTTCAACAACATGGCCGGCAAATGCTTTGATCGTGTTGACGCAGAGGAAGTGATTGGGCGGGTATTGGAGGCAGCTCCAATGGCTATCGAAGTTATGGGGAGAAGACTGCCGGTGGGTTTTCCGGATTGGATTGCGGAATCAGTTTTCAAAGGATTGCGACAATCCGCCGAACTTTTAGAGAGAATGCCGAAGTCGTAATTGGCAGCACGGGCGACAATTTTCGGCCATAAAAAAAGGGGGGTGGAACGGTTCCACCCCCCTTTTTTCCAAAGGCAAATTTGTACTCAGGTTAGCAAGGCTTTAATCGCTTTCTCAATCTCAGTGAAGCGTTTGGGCTCAATGTTAGCCAGACTGATGACTGCAGATTTCTTTGCTGCGTCGAGCTTGAGTTCGCCTGTTTGGCCGTCTTTACCCTTGATCAAAACCTTCTTTGGAGAGGGGGGTGGAACGGTTCCACCCCCCTCCAGGAGTCGCGTTAAAACCTGGGCAGAACTAAGTTTTTCCGTGGATGAGCGCAGCTCCTTGGCACGGGCAAGAATCAAGTCCGGATCCTTCTGGATGGCTGGTGTCAGCAAGGAAGCCCAGCGGTACTGCAGATCCAAAGGGCTTGGGAAAGCCGCAATGACATCTGCCGGCAGCCTGGCCAAAGCCAGCGCCTTGCCCAACTGGCTGAGGTCAATTGCAGCCGCTTCAGACAGCTTGCGAGCGGATGGGAAAAGGCCATCGTCAAGTGCCTTGGCATAAGTGATGCCCACCTCCCAAGGACTCAAAGAAGCACGTGCCCTGTTCTCCCGATCCATCTGACAAAAAAGCTCTGTGTCATCCAAATCTTCAATGACCGCCAAAACATTGATGCCAAGCTCCAGGCAAGCGCGATGGCGGCGATGACCAAAAACAAGCTCGTACTCGCCTGCAGCCAACTTCGAAGGGCGAACTTTGATTGGCTGAATATTGCCACCGGCGGTTTCAATTTCCTGCTTAAGTTCAGCGAACTCTGTCCCTGCGTACGACAGCTCGTTTCGGTTGGCCCACTTGCTAGGCTTGATCTTCTTGGGGTCAAGCTGACGGGTCGCGGTAGCGCCATCGAATTCGGCCAGCTTCTGCTTCAGTTCGACGTTTTCGGCAGATACCTTTTCATCACGAAAGAGCGCATCCGCATGCATCCCGATGGCTGTTTTTGAGCCCTGCCCTCGGCTGCCTGACGACAGCCCAATATGGCTCAGGTCGATCTTTGCTGCCTTGTCTTTAAGCGCCATGTTGTTCTCCTAGTTGACGTTTCCACGCCGTAATAATTTGTTCTTCCACAAGCTCCACAACACGTTCATAGGCGTCGTAAGCGCGCCTGTAAGTCCGGGCGTTGATGCTTGCTGGATCCGTGTCATACACCGTACCAAACTCAGCACTTGCGCTAGCAGTCAAAGCCGTCTTTGGGATTTCAACTGGCAACACCATGCCAGCATAGGCAGCTGTTATCCACTCGCGGACCACACTGGAAGACGCGTCATTCGCATCAACTCTAGCAAGCAGCACGTCAACAAAATCAAAGCTCTTGGTTTTGCCTCGGTTGGTGACAAGGTTTGCAGTCAGATCATTGAACAGGTTCCAGAACTGGCCGCTGGATGTGAAATCCAGAGTGCTAGGTGGCAGCGGCATGATGAGGCCATCTGAAGCGAGTAGGGCGTTGATGGTCAGGTAGGAGAGGGCGGGCGAGGTATCAAGGATGATCACGTCGTACTTTGTCCTGGCCGCGTCGATTCCGTTGTTGAGCACATTCCAGAATTCAAATGAGCCTTCAGACTTTTGCCGAGAGGGGAGGGCGAATTCCGCCGAATACAACGCCAAATTCGCGGGCACGATATCAATGCCACTCCAATAGGTTGGTGAAATGGCATAGTCGATGGACACTTCCGTCCCGTAGCAAAGGCTCAGAATCGTCTGTTCATCAGACACATCCACATCTGGCAATAGTCCAAAAAGTGTCGTCATTGAACCTTGAGGATCGGTGTCGATAACCAGGACCTTGTGGCCCCGAAGACTTAAACCTTGCGCAAGAGTTACCGCCGAGGTAGTTTTTGTGACGCCACCTTTGAAATTGGCTACAGCGATCGTTATCGCCTCAGCGTGCTCCGGGCGCATATATTTGTTCCGAATCGACCGAGCCCAGGTTCGCGTGTCTTCCAGGCTGAACTTGCGCCTATGGCCGCTTTCCATATCGCCGGTTGGCAGATCACCTTTTTTGACTCGATAATCCATTTGAGCCTTCTCGAGCCCACAAATGGTCGCCACTTGGTTAGTACTGAATGTCGGAGGACGCTTTCTAGCGTCTGGTGCCAGCATCGTGCCGCGAACGCTTTCAATGACTGCACCTACTCTGGATGAAGCAGCAATTAAGTCTTCCAACGTAACACGAGACTCCAGCTTTTTTTTGATGGACATGTATTCTTCCTTGCTAAACGCGAAATTTCGCTTGTTTTGTCAATTGTGCGTCTTTTGAGATGGATTTGGAAGTTCCGTCTTCGGTTTTTTGAAGTTATCCACAAGCTCTCCACTTCTCTTTTTTAAAAAGCTTTAAGTCCTTTAATACCTTTGCTTTGAAATTCATCAATGAATTCAATGCCTTAGCGGACTTTGCGTGAGACAAACCACGAGATATGTGAGACAAATCACTGGAAGTGTGAGATCAAGTATGGGAGCTGTGAGATAAACCAAGGAATAGCAAAGACATCTATACACAACCCAAATATATGGTGTTTCAAGCGCTGAAATGAGCCAAATCTAGATCAATGAGCTGCCTGGGACAGAGGAAATGGGCTGCTTCGCCCCCCATCTGTGAGACAAATCATAGGGGTAAATCGCAGAAAAGTGTTCAAGTGTGAGAGAAACCATGGGGTAAATCAGCACTTGTCATCAGCAAAACGGTTCAACCGAATCTTGGCTTGCGTGAGTTTGCCAATCTCACAGATAATACTTTCATATGAGCAGCACGGAAATCCTCGGGCCGGACAGAATCGACAAACCAGTGTCGACGTTGGCAATGGTTCCAAAAACCGGAGCGATCACCAGGGTTGGTCGCCAAGCCTATACCTTGATGATGTTTGTCGCGCGTGAGCAAGGCGCCGAGGACGAGAGTACTGGATTGTTCGGTGCTCCATTAAACGCAGTCATCCGGGGTTACGACGGCTCAGCAGGATCAGTCAAAGAGCTTAAAAAGCACCTGCTGTCGATGGTGACACATGTGGTTGAGTGGCAATCACCGTCACCAGGGGAAACAGAAGAGTGGGGCGCTTGTGGCCTTCTGTCGCAAGTCAATCTAAAAAAGAAAAATGGGGAAAACTGGATCTATTGGGCTTACCCACCAGCGCTTCGCCAGGAAATGCTTTATCCCCTGAGGTACGCACAGATCCTGCGATCAACCATCGCCCAATTTCGTTCTCACGCTGGCTTGGCTCTTTATGAAATTTGTGCGCGTTACAAGGACAACCCATCGCACTTAACCAGCAAACAACATTGGAAATGGTGGCTCCCTGTTTTGACTGGAAAGCCAGTCCCAAATGAAATCAAGACTGAATATCGCTTCTTTAACCGCGACACTATCAAGCCAGCTGTAGAAGAGGTGAATGAGGTTAGCGAGCTCATCGTTACTGCGCACGAATTCAAAGTTGGAAGAACAATTGAGTACATCCAATTTGAAGTCAGGCTCAAGCAGGAAGAGTCCGTCAAAAAGAAATTTGCCATCGACCTGAGCAAAGTTGCCCGTGCAATTCAGCTTGGAATCGATGCTGAAATAGCTGAAGACCTTTTTATTCGGCACGGAGAATTGGCATTTGCCAACGCAATGGAGAGATTGGAGGCTCGCTTGGCCCTGCCAGGGATGCCAATCCTGTCAAGACATGCATATTTGAAGGCACTCTTGACAGGTAAAGCCGTAGATAAATCGTTGCCTGCCGTTCTCAGCGTATCCCCAGTAGAAAAAATCGTTCCACAGCCTGAAGCTCCTGGTGTGCAAGCGCAGGAAAATTTGAGAAAGCGTGAAGCTGAAAAACTAAGGATCGTTCGTTCAGAAATTGAGGACTTGAATCCTGCTGCACTTACACAACTCTTGAACGAACTCAGGCTAAATTTTGTAGAGCGCAAAGTTTCGCAAGCAGTCATGAAGAGATTGGACGACGGAAATTGGGAGTCCGCCCTGATCATGGGTGAGCTGGTGCGCTTTTATTGGAAACGTACGCGAGGAACAGACTGGACCGCCCCAGAACCACTTCCTCAGGTTGAGCGAGTTGAGCAGGCAGGCTTGTTTTAATTTCGCAAGACAAATAGGCAGAGCCTTAAGCGAATAGTCTTATACGCGTGGGTGCTAAACAAGGGTAGAAAATGGGATCAATCTTGAAACTGTCGAAGTCTGACAATCTGATCGATCATTGCTTTTGGCAGGCAAGCTGAGAATTTGATTGATTTAGCAAGCTCTTGTAAATCAATGTCTGAAAAATCAATTTTTGATTTCAATAGTTCATCATTTAAGCTGCAAAGTTCAATCGGATTCTTCAAGTCAAGACCTACTGCATCGACGCGCCGAACTTCAACTAGGGTCTGAATTTGCTTGGCAGTGGTTCGGTTGGCACAGGTACCCGCAAATGTCCATAGTCTTGCGCCACCTGTTTCTTTGCGAGTTATCGAGAAACTAACACCGGTGGGCGTGTCAGGAATCTCCTCCATGATTTGATCGATCTGGGCTGTTGCGCGTTTCGAAATGATTGTGCAGGGGCCAACACTCTGGTGAATGCCACGAAAAATGCCCTGGGCAATTTCCCGGCTTAAGGTGCGGCCACTGCCAGTCCAACGAGCTTTACCACCTTCCTTGGCGGGCTCAAGCCAGACCAGACGTTTCTTCCAATCTACATCGCCAATACTCCAGCTCCTACCGGACAGCAGTATCAAACGACCTTCCTTATCACCGGTCAGCATTGTGGGGTCGATGTAGCCAACTTCTACATTTCCATATCGCCCCAACAACAATTGGGCACCCGAAAACGAAGCCAGGAGATCCTTGTAATGTGCCCGACCGAATTGCTTCTCAGTCATTGGCCCAATTTGCAAAACGCCATCCACCCCCATTAGGTAGTCCAATGTAACCATGTGGTCAATCAGATCAGCGATACTTTTCTGCTCAGATTCTGGAAATGCCCCGCACAGCAAAGACAACAGCTCGTGGCGAGGCCATTGGCCACGTTCAAGCGTTGCGACCATAGCTTGCTGGGCCATGATTGCCCATGGTGCTGGAGGAGGGTAGGCGGCTTCAACCCACGCCTCTCCCCAAAGCCTGCAAATGCCCAGTGCGAGCATCAACGCGTCGTCGTTAGTACAGAGAAAGAGACAACTGCGTTTGGACCCAGATCGGCGACCAGTACGTCCCATTCGCTGGAGAAACGACGACACCGTGGAAGGTGCATCAATCTGAATGACATGATCAAGGTCGCCCACATCAATACCCAACTCCAAGGTCGAAGTGGCTACGATTACGCAGTCTTTTTCTTCAGCGAAGGCGGTCTCTGCAAGTTTGCGCTCGGAGTGGCTGAGAGATGCATGGCTTAAGAAGGCGCGAACATTCTCGGCACGCAACATGCTGGTCAATTGTTCTGCGCTGCTGCGAGAATCACAAAAAACCAAGCGCTTGCTTCCCCGATAAAGTCGGGCGATCACCGTACCGGCATTGGCAAGCGATCCAACGTAGTCAATGGTCACATCGGCATCTGTGCTGACAGAAGCGGTGCCGACCACCTGCTTAATTCCATTGGGTGCAAACCAGTTGAGCAGCTGATCAGGATTACTCACTGTGGCCGACAAGCCCAAACGCTGTAGTGGCTGGGGAACATACTGCTGGAGACGGTGCAAAACAGCTCTCATGTGCCAGCCACGGTCATCAGCTGCGAAAGCATGAAGTTCGTCCGCAATGACCACGCGCAGATTACCAAACCATGCCTTGCGATCGATCCTGGTGGACACCAGCATGCCTTCAAGCGATTCAGGTGTCGTCAAAAGAATGTCCGGAGCGTCCTTGAGCGCATGCCCCTTTTGCGACTGGGAAACATCGCCGTGCCAAACTGCTACACGTCGTCCGACAAGACCCGCATAGTGGGAGAGGCGTTGCTCAAGGTTGTTCAACAATGCCTTGATTGGACAAACGTAGATCACGCTCACACCAGGCCAGGCTTCAGTCATGATTATGGAGAGCACAGGGATGATCGCGGCCTCCGTTTTGCCACCTGCTGTAGGTGCCAGCAAGAGACAGTTCACCCCCGACAAAATTGGCTCAATGGCTTGAAGTTGTGTCGGTCGCAGGCTGCTCCAGCCCAGTGTGTTGACCACGTGGTACTGCAGAGCAGGGTGAAGCTTTTCGAACTCGCTCACAAATCAATATCATCAACGCTGGTAGCACCAGCGGCAGCACGTTCGTTGGCAGTCATCTCGTTCTCGGCCAAGGTAAGACTGTAGTGCTGGCGAGGATCAAAATCGGCATGCAAGTCGACTCGGTCCAACACATCAGCAACCAGCTTTTTTAGGAACAACCGCGGAGCGACACCTACCTTGCCGCCTAAGCCACCGGCCACTGCTCGGGCCAAGTCTTCAATGTAGGCGTCGCCAACGACGTCACGCAATCGAACCTCATTGGGCTGCATGGATGCATATATGTCACGAACGCGTTTACCCACGGCCACCAGTGAGCCTTGATCGAAGGGGGCCAACCTGATTTGAACGGCACGTGGGTTGTCAAACCTGCGATCAGTTCCAAAGTCCACATGCAGTCGCTGTGCCAAAGGAGCCAGTCTTTGAACCCCCTGAGCTCCGTCATAAAAGGCAGGCGTGCCAGTGACAACCAAATACAGCCCAACAAAGCGACCCGCATCAATCTCATCGATCAACTGCCGAAGTGCATTTAAGCCCCGTTCGCGGGTATCTGCCCGCATCCGTTGCAAAGTCTCCACCTCGTCAAGCACCAGAACCAATCCCGGAAAACCACTGTCGCGCAGGATGGTTAGCAAGCCAATTAAGAAGTTTGCGGCTCCAAAGTGGTCCAGATCACCCTTGATCCCGGCCGCACGCTTTACTCCGGCGGCCACGTTGGGCTGACCAGCGAGCCAACTGATCAATCCTTCCGCAAGTTGGTTGTCGCCAACTGCCAAGGCCCTGCGGTAGGTCCGAAGTACTGCAGAAAAAGCAGGTGCCGTTTTGCTGATGGTCGTAAGCTTGGTTTCCATCAGTGCGGTGGTGCGCTCTAGAAGCACGTCTGCATTAGTGCCATCGACTGTACCGTCTGCCAGAACATCTTGTTCAAGGGCGAAGAACCATCCATCGATCACGCTGCGAAACGCTCCAGTGCTGCTATCAGCAGTGCCCAAGCGTTCGACCAGTCGACGGTAAATCGTCTCTAGTCGGTGCAAGGGTGTTTCGGTTTCATTGATCTGGACCTCACTCGTCGCAAAGCCCATGGCCCGTGCACGTTCCTGCAACCAGCGGCCGAAAAAGGTCTTGCCAGTTCCATATTCGCCTCGCACCGCCTTGAAGCCACCTCGGCCGGATGACACGGTTGCCAATTCTTCATCCAGAGTGGCAGCGAACCCATCAATTCCGACCGCCAATGCGTCAAGCCCAGCATTTGGGACAGTCCCTCGGCGCAATGCACCAACGATGTCGTTTCGACGTGCAGCGCTGATCATCGTCCACCTCCTACGTGAGAGATACGAAACTGCTGCATTAGCAAAACGCGGTTCAATTCAACTGTGCCGGCTGCTTCGTCCACTTGAAGCACGGCTGCCTGGTCCACATTCAACACCCGCCGTGCAGCGCTGAGCATGCCGGTGAGGCGCATCTCAGGTGCAGAGACTCGTTGTGCCAAGGCGGCCTTTGATAGCTTGCCACCTCGCTCGGTTAATGCGTTCAATAGCGCGCGAATCTGGTCATCAGGTGGTGCGACGCGTGCTGCCAATGCACGTTGTGATGCGTATAAAGGGCTTTGCAGAAGAGCCGCAATCCAGTCGTGGTTTTGGGTTGGAGGCACCTCGGGTATTGGTGCCAATGTTGCATCAAACAATTGGTTTTGCCCGGCGGAAGAAGCGGCCTGTTTACGTGATGGTGCACGAGCGGCAACAGTTTGAGTTGGAGGTGCGGTCTGCTGCACTGTCATATTGGGGAGATCCCACCATTCAGGCTGGGCCGGAAGTGCGCTCTGCCATTGAGGCAGATTCATCCCAAAGGGTACCAACACGCTGAGGGGAACAGTCACTTCTTGCAGGGAGACACCACCGTGGTATCCATTTTTACGCCCTGCATAGCGGACACTTTCACTCCAAAGACATGTCACTGAAGTCGCTCCAGTTGAGGTCCTGACCCGGCCACCGCTCAAGACGACTTCGTTAGAGTTTGCTGCAGAAGCACTCACCTTCCATCGATCACTCTCAGCACCACCGGCGTTTTGCTGGGTACCGTCCTCCAACAAGTGACCGTGATCGGCAGTCACGACGATCACACGGCGCGCTTCTTTTGCCTCGCGCAAAATCGGCAAGATCAACCGCAAATCCTCCAGGGTCCATCGTTGATTCAATTGGTCCGGCCCACTAAGGTGATCATCAACCGCGTTGTAAACAAGTCCAACGATTCGTTGGTGAGGATTGGCTATGGCAGATCGGACCTCATTGGAAAGATTGGTTGAGTCACTCAAGTCGCCCTTGTGGAACAGCCTGGGCGGCACATCCGCGCGTGACTGGGCTAATAGTCCCGTATGGGTTGCGAAGCCTGACTTTTCCAACGATGCCGTTCCTGAGGTGAGTTTTCCGCAAAGCAAAGTAGCTCGGCTCACTTCTGTGATGGTTGGGAAGGCAGCGACACCACTCAAAGGCCGCAACAACGCGCTGGGCACAACCTCGGTCCAACCCAACCGCTCCGGTCTGGCAAAGAGTTCTCTAAAAATGCTAGTGCTTAAGCCATCCATTACAAGTAACAAGACTGGTTGATTCGCCGCCAGGGGCGCAACAACTTGATCCAGCACAGATTCCAAGGGCACTATGCGGTCCTCTGTTCCTGGTGCCTGTGTGTTCCAACGCTGAAGGCTTTGCGAAAAACGTTGTCCCAGTGCATTACGGCGCAAGATGATTGCGCTGCGCATTGCTTCATAAGCGTGTGAAACTTCGACCAACTCATCACCACCAAGTAGGCGAAAGCGCGCCCAATCCACGAATGAGCCTTCATCGGCTTGCCAGCAAACTAGCTCTGCTACCGTGGCTGCGCTCGTGGCTGGGCGCACAAGCCACCGGGCCATGCGTCGGGACATCTCAACGCGATCAGCGCGTTGTTCTTGCGAAGCAGCTAGCACGTGTGCCAAGACCCGATTGACGGCTTCTTCGACAGTTGTTAGCGACGCATCGTTGGGTGACTCAACGTGACGAGTCAGGCATTGTGCAAATGTGCGCATGCGCTGATCAAATCCCATAGGCAAAACATCGCTCAATTGGGCGAATTCTGCAACCCGCAGGTCATGCAAAAGTGCGTCTGCCCGGTCCAATGCAGCCCGGTAGACATCTGGACCACCATCGCGAACCAATTGCTGGGCGGCACTTGCCCAGGCGCGTCCTTCTGCAATTCCCACATGGGTATCGCCCACAAATCGTTCTAACCGGATCGCTGCATGCCCCAATGCCGCTTGTCCTTCACCCGCAGCCGCGTAAAGAACACTGCAAACCAATCCCAACGCCATTACGTCGCCAGTTCGACCTTCGGTAATGCACGCCATCACCATTTGCCCAGCAATACCCGCAGATTCACAAATCCACTTCAAGGTGTCTGGTTTTGCAGCAGGAGGCAGCAGATTGAGAGAACTATCCGCAGCGGGCTGCATTGTCCAGCGCAGCAATGCGGTTGCATCCGGTCTTGGGGTATCCAATTGCAGATAGCGCAACAACAGCTCTTTCCACGCAGTTTCCAGGTCCAAGAATCCATTGGCAACGGGCGTATAGGCACCTTGGGCCGCTCCATCGACCAGAACCTGTGGCATCCAGCTGTATCGACCTAGTCGCGCATCGATTTCCTTGGCTCCAAACAGTTGTCGAACAATCTCCCACCCTTCAGGTTGAAAAACCCTTCCGCGGGCCAGCCGTGCCGTGATGTCCTCAGCGATCTCATGTGTTCCCAATGGAGTCAATAGGACCAGTCCATTGCTGGTAGTGTCAACTTGTTCGAGTTCGCACAGGGCCTCGCGCATGGCCAACATGGAGTCGCACCATCGCAATGCAAATTGCCGACCACGCTGCGCAATCGATTCTGGCCAGGCTAACTTAGTTGTAGATCTGATGGCGATAGCCAATGCAGCAGGCTCGCGCGACAGCACGGCATCGAGTTGAGCCGTTATTTGGGGCACTGACACAGTCATGTTTGGGAGCTCCGGCGTTGCAGTCGCCAGCTCAAGGTGAGTTCCAGTTCGTGGTCGCTCTCCAGACGCTGTTGCAAGGCTTGGAGTACCGATGCTGCTGCTTCTGTCCCCAGGTCTACTTGTTGAGCCTCTTCGACTAGAACAGGCGCAGCAGGGGTTACGCCTGTTCCAGCATCCGGTGTCGGTATTTGGGTGGCAGGCATAGGAGCCGGTGGCGACCCTGAGGGTGGGTGGTTGCTGGTTGGTGCAGGTGCGGGTGCAGGAGCGGCAACGGTCAACAACCGGACCGCATCCCTGTCCAATTCTTCCAACTTGGACTTGAGTGGGATGACATGTTCTTCACTGCCAAGAGACTCAATCAGCCGACTCATTATGGAAGCTGCTGCGGCTTGTCTATGGTCTGTCAACTCTTTCACTGCGTCAAAGATGTCCCAGCGGGCGTTGTTCAATGCAGTGCTTACAGATTCTGCTTGTCCGAGACTTCTACTAACAGCCGCTTCAGAGGTTTCGACTGTTGCAGTGGCTAATGCCTGGACCAGGTCAGCATCAGTAGCGGCCTGAATTGTGGCCAATAGGGCTTGCGCGGATTCCGCAGAGCGAACGCGTCCAGTTGTTGCGGCACCGTACCTGGCTGCACGGTCTCGGGTTGCAACCACCAGCTTGCTAACGAAATCGCGCTTTGCAGACGACTCACGGCGAACATCGTCCACTAGGCGCCCGACGTTGCCAGCATTCAATGTCTGAGGAACAGTCAAGCCAAACAGGCTGGCAGCTCGCTGCACAGCAACGCCCCAATAGCCAGCATCGGGAAGGGTTTGCTCTCGCAGCTCCAGTTCATCCGCCAGGCTGTCCACTGTGGGCTCTACCGGTCCACCACGCAAAATAAATCGGCGGTTGGTGAGCGCTGCATAACTGAGAATTATCAAGTTCTGCAATTCCAGCGGTAGCCCCATGGGGTTGGGCTGATCAATCCATCTTCTCAGTTGCGCAACTGTCATAGCGCCACCACCGTCACGTGCATGGCTTTGTGCAAAGCGGGAACGCCAATGGTCTTCAATTAGCAGGTGGGTTTCGCTCATCTGCCCCAATTTGCAGGGGTTAATGATGGAGCGAATAAGGCGTCGAACTGCATGGTCCTGCACCAGGCCTCGTCGATCGTTGGCTTCGATCGCGCGCTGCACTTCGGGCCATATTTTTCGTATGACGGCAGGCTTCACCTCGGTATCAAACTCTGGGTGCGCTGGGTATTGGTGCGCAAACAATTGACCCAAGAGTGCCTCAAACGCGTCTTTGAAGTTGGCACCTACGGGAGGACGAGGGGACAAAGTGGGGTCAAGCGATTGAAATTGCTGGTCTGCAGTGAGTGCATTGGTAACGGCATCACGCGGCTCAGAGCTGATACCAAAGGCAACTTCCAATTGACTGCGAAGTTTGCTTCGCAATGAATCGAGCTGGTTTTTCGCCAAAGCTTTGGCTTGAACCTTGTCTACAAAGCTCAGGTGAGAGGCATAGCTGTCAAAACGTTCACCCGAGAGAATGTGATCAAGCACCACCATGCGTTTCAGGTCCGCCATAGCCTTGGCGCTAAAAAATGAGGGCAACCAAACCAAGGTTTTAGTGTCCCCACCTCTGTAATCTGCCAGCCGGGCAATGTCATCGTTCGGGCTTCGGTTGGGTTCGTCAAACGGGAAGTCCAACACTACAGTCCACACACCAGGCCGACCACGCAGTCGGTCATCGGTCATCTCGCGAACGTTTTCGTACAAAAGCTCTACTTCACGCTTGGTGCCTCTCCAGGTGAATTCGTAGGTCGTGAACAACGCGCCGTCATCTGCAATTCCAAGTTCATGAAATAGCGATTCACGAATCTTCTTGCGGCGGTTACCTGCGTTGTCATTGGCCTCTGCTGCGCGCAGTATGGGCTCAATATCTACACCGGTTACCTGGATGGACACCACGGGGTTCTGGTCTTCAGTGATCTTGATTTCACCAATTTCAGAGGCCCAGTCGCGGCACTTGCGTAGCACGTCCTGCGATTCCCGCCCTGGAATGGGTGACTTAAACGTGCCATGATTCAAAGCGGCCAAACGTTGTGACGTCAGACCCTTGAGCGACTCCACCTCTGGCACCAAAGCGCCAAGAAGCAGGGTTTTGAGCAAGCGCGCATCGTTGCGAAGGTTTTTGGCAACTGTGGGGTCCGCTTGGCCTAGCTTGATGGCTTCAAGAGTCACATTGTGCTGACGCTCCAGCATAGGCAGAAGCCGCTGGTTGAAAAGGCGCTTGGCATTGTCAAAGTGGAGTCGCATGCCTTCTGAAAATGGCTCATCTCCTTCACTGATGGCGTCGTAAAGATCGCCAACGGGTATCAGCTGCCCCAGCTCCAGATCGGCACGTCGATCCACTAGCAACTGCATCATTAATTTCAGCGCCGTGCGCTCGCGCTGCAAAGCAGCAGATACCGCGATCAAAGTTTGTACCAAGGCGGGTGAGAATGGGTACACCTTTTGGAACATGTCGCGGTCGGCGGATGTTGTTAGCAGGGTGTCCAGCACGTCTTTACGGACCCGCAAGATTTCGTCAAAGGCAGCCTTAAGTTCTTGTCGGGCGGCTTCGTTGATCGGGCGTAACACCCGCTTTTCTGCAATCGCTGGCAAGTTACGGTCTTCAAGCGTGATGCGGTGAAAGCGTGCCTCCCAGTGGCGCAGCACGTCGCTGAACTGGGCTTGGACGGAGCCCGCCAGGTTTTCACCAACCAAGTCGCGCAGATCCTTTTGGCGCGCAACGAAGCTCACTAGGGGGATAGGGCGGTCAGCGTTAGTAGCCTCCACCAGCTTTACTAATTTTGTACCTTCACGACTGACAAAGCTCACGTCAGCGGCATGGCTGGCTAGCCACAACACCAATTCATCCAAAAACAAGATCACTGCGTCGTAGCCCAGCGCTTGGGCATGTCGGGTCATTATGCTCAGACCATCGTCCAAAGATACAAATGACTCGCCGTCGCCCGCCAGTGATCGGTATGACGAGAAGAATTTGCTGATCAAGTCACCTACCAAGCGCGAGCGCTCTTCACCATTGGGTGCTTCCAGAGTTGCAGCTTCAAAACTTGGGGCATCCCATCCCGCATCCATACTGCCCCAGCCACCGCCCGACCCACCAGCACCTTGGGTTCCCTCGTTGAGCTTGGCAAAAAATGCCGTATCACCCATTTGCTCACGCATGCGCTGCGCATCGCCAAACAAGCCTTCAGCCAGGTAGAAACCTGGCACGGGAGCAGTGGGGTGCAGTTTGCGCACAAACTCTGCGTATTGCCCCAGGATGGCGCTTTCCATATCTTTAGCGCCGATCATGTGATAAGGCACAAGTAGGAACTTCTTGCCGTGTGTCCAACCATGTTTTGCGACCACTGAAGCCAATTCTGGGGTAGAGCGGGCCTGTGTATTTCCAGCCAGCAACAAGTTAAGCACCGCCATAAAGTGGCTCTTACCAGAACCAAAACTGCCGTGGAGGTATGCAGCCTTGCTGCCGCTAGTCTCGACTGACTGTTTGATGAACCCCAGAGCGTTGTCAAAGGCGTCAACCAGCTGCGGCGTGACTACATAGTCCCGCAGCGTGGCATTAGCATGGGTGACTCCCTCTGACAGCTTCAGTACGAAGTCACCCTGGTGGACACGTTCAGGAATATGAATCAGGTCTTTGATAAATGTCATAGTTATTTTTTCCCTGGAGGTCAGCGCGAATTGTTAGGAATATGGGTAGGCACATTTAGCGGGCGAGCGGATAAATCACACATTCGTTAGCCCTTGGATTGGCGAGTTAGAAACTCAAACGCAGATGGCGGCAAACCCTCGTCTTTGACGATGCCGTCGGATGCAGGCCGGAAGAGGGCCTGCAGAATCAGTTGCCGGTCTTCGTTGCCTGAAAGATGATCGCCCTCCAGCAGAGACAAATACGTTTTCACCATCACAACACGTTCTGCGGCATCGGTTGACAGATGGAGATGGCTCAAAAACATCCGCACCAATAGCCGAACGCCCCAAACAGTGAAAAGCCCGACAAGCACGAGCATGGCCACCTTCCAGGACTCGGGTGCTTGCCCCTGTGGGGTTTTGCCCAAAAGGTCATGAATGAAGTACCCCAATACGATGGCGGAAACTGCAATCGAACCAAACGAAATGCCACCAAAAATGCGGGTCATTAGCTGATGGCCAACGCGTTTGGCTTCCCAATATTCAGCCGGAGCACGGAGCGCAATTTCCTCGCGAAAAGTCTTCCGCAGCTTTTCCATCTCGTCTTTGTGCTCTGCGACCAACTTTTGAAATTCACTTTCACGCTGATCCTGGGCGCTGCTGAAGTTGGTTGCCTGGCTGCTCGCAGAAGCGGCAATTTCTTTCGCAACTTCATCGTAGTTGCGATGAAGCTCGTCATATGTCAGCGTCTTCTCACTTACAAGAATTTCAGCCTTGTTACGCAACTGTTCGAATGACTGGTCCGCTGCGAGCTTGCGGCCTTTCAAAGGAGCGTTCACCAGGTTAAATCGATCAATCAAACCCTCCATCATTCCGCGCCACGCGGTCAAATTTTGTGGAAGGTAATGATGACCTTGTTGTGGAGGAACAAATACGGAAGCAAAAAAATTGCCAGATTGGTCATCTGTAGCTTTGCGGTATTCGTCGATCCGTTTTGCTTGAGGCGTCGAGCTATGTGGCAACTTGCGATCGGAAAATGCATCCCTGAGTTGCCTTTGAATTGCCTGAATTTGGTTCTGAAACTCCTGCGGATTGGATGCCTGGTATTGCTGAGCCTGGTTGAGGTTGTTGATGCACTGGTTCAACAATTCAAACGACTGCTTTACCCCTTGGTCTTGATTTCCGAATTGCCCATTCTGGATCCAGGACCAAAAGCCTTGCTCGCGCTGAATCCATGACCTAGCTTCTTCGAGCGATGTAGGAGCAAAAATACCGCCATTTTCAGCAAGGTCAAGCTGAAACAATGGTTCTGGCGGCGCTACTGGTGCGGTTGTAATCTCAGTCATGAAGTCCCTTATTTTGATTTTTTCTTTTTTAAGTTGAAGCTCTACGCCGCCCGCGCGCTGCAGTCATAGCAGCCGGCTTCCACGCCTTCAAATCATCCATCGTGAAGCCTTGGGCGCGGGCTTCCTCAGACACAAAGCCTTTGTAATAGTGGCCCATTCGCTCGCCATAAACGCGATCGACTTCGTTGTGCCACTGTTCCAGCCACGGGACCAGTTCCAATAGACCGGCAAGCAAGGGTTGCAGGCGTTCGGGTGGCCATCCTTCGCTGTCTTTCATGTCGAGGTAATAACTGGCGATGGCGGTGGCTTGTTGTAGGTGGTCCCAACCAGCCCAGGCGATCACCAGGCTGCCGTCGGCACCACGTTCGCAGCCGGGGTAGCTGATCCAGCGTTCTTTGGGTACATCCAAGCCACCCCGCAAACGCCAAAAGTCTGCTTTTAAATAGTCTGAGCTTTTGTAGGTGGACGGGACCGGTATGTCGCCTACATCTTCCCCCAAGTCTTCGCGTCGTTGCTGTATCCAAGTCTGCTCCCACTGTGAGCGTGTTCTAAGCCCGGCCTCAGTAAATCGCATAGCGGGTAAAAACGGCACTGCATCCGAACTGACCAAATCGGCAACAAGTTTGCGGAGGTCGAAATCAGCATGACCAGCATAAATTTCAGCCATCTTTTGAAATTGAACGTCATCGCGAGATGCGTCAGCAAGACGACTTGTCGACATTAATTGTGGAGCGCGTTCAGAACTTGTAAGCCAGTAACGTGGGGACTCCAACCGGACTAGGAGCCAGTCCCGCAACGCAGAACTCTCCAAATCTGCCCAAGATGTTGTGTTCCAACGCCGTTTGTACTCAGGTTGCTCAACCAAATTAATCGTCTTGTTTTTCTCAATCAGTTCAATCCGGCGTTCAACAACCCGCTTGTAGGATTCGGGCCAGTGGCTTGGCATCTCAAAAATTGGCGTTGAATTGTGGCGCTCAAACCAAGTGCTCGTTTCGATTCCGGCTTTCATACGGCGCGCCAGAACGATTTCAAATGCGCGCTCACCAAGTTGAACTTCCGGAGGGCTACCAATCTCCGTTTCAGATGAATCTATGCCTACTGGAATCAACCCAAAAAGCTTATAGCAGTGCCAATCCAGCTCCTCTTGCAATGCAATCATTTGACGCGTTGCTTTCGCCGAACCTGCTCGGGCACTATTTAAGTTCTCGCGCGTTGGCAATGCGTTGTCATCCAGTTGGACGGGATTCAAAATTGACGCCGGCATTAAACCGACTAGCGTTTGAGCGAGTGAGTCAATTTGAGAAGCAATCTCCACTGGTCGGGAGCCAGTCAGGGGTAAGAGCGCAATTTTTGTGGACGTGAACTCGTAAAAATTCTCCCATGGTTCACTAGCCAATTTTGACGCGCTTCCACCCCCACCTTTGTTAAAGGAAACTTGCTTTAGCCAAAAGCAAGCTGTTGATGAGTTCAGAAGTCCAAGGAGTCCAAGGTGAGCGACATCACTGGCATCAGTGGATAGCTTAATCACCGGTGCTGTGCGATTAAATACATTTCCACCACGATCAAGCACGAAGTTGTTGTGAGTTGCTACAAATGCATAAGTAATCGTGAGGGGCGACTTAATTCTGTCGAGGGCAATTTGATGCCATTCCCACCACGGACGCCCCTCCTCAAAATAGGTCTTCTTGGCAAAAGTTGTACGCGATCCCAAAAAATGTCTACAGGGCCACAGCCAGCGATGTACGCCCGGCATGTCTTCAATCTGACGCAAACCCTCTGTGTCATATGGAAACAACGCATGCACTTCAGAAACAGCGCCCCAGTCACGTACTTCATCACCAGAAATTAATGGCCGAATGCACTCAATTTCAACTTTACGTCTACGAAAGCTGGCGGCATCCGCCAACATCACTTCGTCGGCGGCAGAAATACCAAAGAACCCCATGGCAGTAGTTTTTGACGCGAGCGTCTCTTTGCTACCTTCTTCAATTAGCGCTTTTAAGTCGGTTACACCACCGCCTCCTATGCTCCATGGGTGTTTGCTAAAAACTGCGCGATCGGTGTCGGCAACACTGACGAATTCACTTTCTGAATTTGCACTATCGATTTGTCCTAGGATTGCCGACCAAACAAGACCGAAGGCGGGGTCTGCTGGCGCACTTGGTTCACCATTGATTCCCATGACTGTGCGCACAGATTTTGCAACTGGAAGACGATGCCTGCCAAACAGAATTACCGTTGGTGTTCCATGTCCTGGAATATATGCACCAGAGGTATCGACTACGTGCGTAAGGTCGAGGCGCGGCAAAACCTGCTTAATCAATTTGGTGCCAAATTCACGCGTCATAAATGAATTGGCTGTAATGAGACCAACATAGCCTGCGCTACTATTTGGCGTACTAACATTGCCAGCACTGGGCGCTGAATCTGTTTGCGACATTGCCAATTCAAAAAAGCGTTCCGTAAATGGTGCGCCGAGGGAATACTTCATATGACAACTGGCATATTGTTTTCGGTAAGCTGCGTTTAACGCGGCATCTCGAACAATGATGTATGGGGGGTTTCCGACTACGGCGTGGTACTGCCGTCCAAGAATTTTCTGAACTTCAGTCAAGTCCTCACCAGCATAAGCATGTTCAAGACCAGTGCCTCGGAAATGTTCCGCGTTCTGGAACATGTCTTCACTTGCGGTTAAACCAAAGCGCTTGCCATGGAGCAAGCTATCTCCAATGGCAACATGTATCTTGAAATCAGGTGCCTCACTCAGACGATGCACATCGCTGGCCTGCAATGCCGCCACCAGTAACCGAAAACGCGAGATGGCTACCGCAAACGGGTTCAAGTCCACGCCCGATACCGCATCCAACGCCTTTTGAGCCACGTCGCGCCGGTTACGGTTGGGTTCTACGCGTGACCATTCACTCACCATTCGGTAAAATCCACCCAGCAAAAAGTGGCCAGAGCCGCAGGTGGGGTCGATCATGCGGACCACTTGGTAGCCAAATTCGCGAGTGGCAGGGGTTAGCGTGCGGTCCAGAATGAATTCTTCAACGAACTCTGGCGTTTGCAGCAGTGCATAGCGCTTGCGGGTTGCCTCAGACAGGTCTTGGTACAGGTCGCCAAGGAAGCGGGTGTTCCAGGTAGGGTCAGTAAAGTCGTGCAACAGCGCGCCAGTGTTCGGGTCTTGCTGTTGCCAAAACTGGCGCAGGCCCATGGCTGCATCGCCACTGATGCCGAGCCTGAAAACGGGGTTGTGCCTTTGGTCGAAGAAGGTGTGCAGGCCGGGCAAGGTGCCAGCCTCGGTGAAGCAGGCCAGAAGATATTCGCGATCGCTCTCCAGAGGGTGCTCCCGGAAATACGCCTCGTGTCGGTCTTTGGCTAAGAGAAGTCGACCGCTGTCAGGCGTGCCGCCAATCCACGGGCGGTCTACCAAGCAGTTGTCTTCAATGAAGCGCAAGAAAACGCAGCTCAAGAGCCAATGAACGCCGGCCTGTGTAATGACCTGGTCGCTCCAGCTCTCCAAAGTTTCAGCGGTGCGGTTTGCATCGCGGGCGGCTTGCCATTCGGCGCTCAGGCTGGCTTTGAGTTCCGACAGGGTACTGATGCGTGCACGCAGGTCGTCTTCAAGCCCTGTGAGGCGGCGCTTGAGGTCGGCAAGGAGCTGGGGGGCGTTGATCATTGTGTTTTCATCCCTGAAAGGCTATTCATTTCTAGATTTTTGTTTTGATGCGAGAGGACTGCATGAACTTTCGTTGCATATTCATCAAGGATGGGCAACGGACCGGTGCTTGTTTTCAGTCCATGCTTGCGGCAATCCAAATGCAAGAGAACTGTTGACCAAAGGTACTGGCGTTGAATCGATGAAAGGCAACCCCTGCTTGTGCGATGCCAGCAACAGCCAAACGGATGGTGTGTTGCCAGGACGGCCTACCGACGATTCCATGTCGGTGATCAGCGACATAAGCCCATAGCGAGCAAGTAGCCCCACATTGGTCAATAGAAGCGGATTTGCATTTGAGAGCAGTGATGGGCGCAAGCCAGTAAGCGTGCGTTGGACCAATCGTTGCAGGTTGGTCCAGTCACGGCTATTGGGCTCGGCAGCATCAGCCGAGAGAACTTTGTTCCAATCGACATTGGCTGTGGTCGCCTCTGCACGCAAGGCTTTCAGCAGCAATGCATCAAAACTTACTCTTTGTAAAGGCGGGTTCGTCCCAGATTCAGAAGAGAAGCGGCGGAGTAACTCGGATTCGGCATGATGGGCCTGTCGAGGTTCGACGGTGATGACAAGCAGTCCACCAGCTTTGATATTTCGCTGCAACCGGTCTTCGGCATTGCGAGCATCGGAGATTTGGGCTGCAGCATCAGAACCAGATTCACCATTGGGCTCCGCGTTGACACCAAGATAGGTAGATTGCCGCGAAAACAGACTCGTAGTACCGGCGGTGGGGCCGCTTCCCAACGATGCACACAAGTAGGCTCCAGATCCTTGTGCAGCAGTGGCGCTCCATTGCAACGGAGCATTCACTTCTTCCAACAATCGATCCAGTTCCGGCCTGCCAGGTAGTGGTGCAGCTTCGGGGTAACGTCCACGCACACGGTCTTGGAGCTCTCGGGTACGTAGCATGGGTGCACCCACCAACGCGCCTAAGGACTGGCGAAGGGCTTGGAGTGCAGGCATACCTTGGCTATAGATCTCTTGTCGACTAGACAGAGCAGCTTTACGCGAAGCCGAAGTGGCTAGTCGCAGCAACCGGGCGCTTACGATCGGTCCAGAACCACCGTCGTGCCCTTGCGCATTTCCAAGGTGTCCCGCTGGCTTAACGGCCTCTAGCGCTTCAAGCACACGTGCAGGAGGTAGAAGGGGTTCGGCCAGAGCACAAGCGTCGGCTACGTTACCCAATTGCCGAGCGTAGTCAGCCCAAGCGGAGTTGGTTGCAATGAGTGGGGACGGCGTATGGTCGAAGCATTCAAAACGCGGCTGATCCAAATGCGATTCGGCCTCTAAGGCAGCGCGCAACACGGCGCTGGCAAGCTGCAGGCGCTCACCGTCGTCTTGCACCGCACAACCACGCAATGCCAATAAAGCCAGTGCGGCTTCATTGGCAGTCATTACCTGACCCTGACTGCGAATTAGCTTATCCAGCTGCAGTCGAATTTCAGTAAATGCAGGGTTCTTGAGCCAACGCTCGCGTGCCTTGATCAATGAGGTGGTCAGCGTGCCACGGTCTAATCCGGTAGTTGTAGATGTATCACCCAAACTTGGCCAGGTAGTTAGCGGTTTAGTTGAATCGCTCTGTTTCGAAGCATCGTCGGGTCCAGTGTCGATACCCAAGTAGTGTGCGATTGCGGCTTCCTCTGGCCGGTCATCTCCCGCAGGTCTTCGTGGAAGTAATTGGGCTGCCAGTTCGTTAATACTGATAGCGCCATCAAGAGCGGCATCGTCATCCGAGTCATGCAAAGTGGTTCGACCTTGCGTGAGGTCAGGGCGAAGTCGGGCCAATTCTTTGGCGATGAGGCGGATTTCCTTGCGGATTTTGTCGCCAACTCCACGCAAATACCGGAACCGCACACGATCTACGGCAAGCAGCTCGCGCGCGTTGTGAACGGCCATGCGCTCCAATACATCTTGCGCTTCCAAGGTATATCCCAGCTCGGCCATTGTTGTGGTCGGAGTTGCAGTAAGTGCAATGGCTTCAAAACCTTGGGCTTGCGGTGGATGAACGGTTTGACGTGCCGCAAAAATGCCACGCCAGGCGCGCAACATTTCTTCGGCATTGTCGAAGCGCGTTTTGTATTCACGCCCCAAACCTTTGTTGAAGAATGCGGTGAAACCTTCTCTGGTAACGGGGTCAAAAACATCACTTGCGATAGTGACTTCAACGTTCAACATTGCTGGTGAGGTCTGTCCATCACCCCAAATGGGGGGCTTACCCACTGCCATTTCGTAGAGCGTGACTGCTAACGCAAAGCGCTCAGCATAAAGATCCCATCGGGGCGGTTTGCGCAGGCTCAGGAAAGGGTCAAGGTAGGGGTGAGTGCCGGCCGTAATGTTTTCAGCTGGCGTGCGGCACAAAGAGAAATCAAACAGCACGAGCTGCAGTTTTCTGGATACCCCTTCACGAATGCCAATGTTTTCCGGTTTGAGGTCACGGTGCGCTACGCCGTGGTCCTCCAGGTGGTTAACGACTTCAATAAGTTCTTCACCAAACCGTTGGAGTAGGTCCAATGACAACCGGCCATCTTCTTTTATCTTTTGTGCGAGGGTTTTGGGGCCAGCACTGCGCATCAATAGCGCTGTGCGTCCAGCTACCTGAAGGGTGCGGCGGTGTTCAACAATGTTCTGGTGCCGCAAATTTGCAAGCACATCGCCTTCCGCGACCAGCCGCTCGTTGTGAGCCAAATCACAGGCGACTTTGAGAATCAGTTCTTCTTGTGAATCATCTTCTTTAACCAACAATACATCGCTAGATGATCCGCGGCCCATGCGCTTAACGACGGTAAATCCACCATCTAAACGGTCACCCTGACCGGCAACGCTCGGGTCAACTGTGGCTTCAGGATCTGGGGATGTGAGCTCATCTTCGACCTTTACCAGATCATCTAAAAAGCCTTGAACGACGTCGTACCGTGCCATCACATCAGGGCTTGTGGCGAACTGGACGAGTTCTTGCAAACGCATTCCACATCCGTCCATCACATCAGACAACCGAAGTCCTTGCCCAATACGCAGTTTTTCCGCTAACTCCAGCACAGAGCCAGCTGGAGGTTGACCAGAAAACACATGGTAGGCAATAGCGCCAAGGGAGAAAACATCCAAGCTTGGACCGTGCGTCGTATCCGCGCGCGTTGTTTCAGGCGCTAGGTAGACTAATCCTGGATCTTCCACATAGTCTTCTACGTGCTTTGTGCCAGTCGTCCGATGCACAGTGTCGAGATTGGCAGCTTCACGAGAAGCGGTCTGCCAATTCATGATTTTTGGCAATAAAGTGGTGGCATCGCTGCCGTACACCATGATGCTTTGGGGACCCAGCGCGCGGTGGTACAAATTCTTCGCGTGGGCGTATTTCAGTGTTTCTGCGATGTCACGAACTAGCTGCAGGCGTTGGTCAACCGTTAGCTTGGCGCCGCGATCAGTCAGAAGGTGATCTAGTCGCTGGGCTTTGGGGTCGTGATCGAACACCAACGCCGGCCCCATCTCCGTCTCTTTGTAGTCATTGACTTTCAAAATGCCGGGATGACTGATGCCCTCGAGAACCTCAAATTCTCTGCGCGCTTGCCGAACACGACTTGCACGGACTTCGGGACTTGATGCGTTTGCAACCGTATAAATACGGACTCGGCGTTGTACGCTCTCGATGCTGACGTGCTGGCTTTGCCAATCCTGAAAACCTTCGCCCTCCGCAATAAGCTTGATGAGCTTGTAGTCCCCTACTTGGCGATGCTTATTTGATGGGCGGATACCTGCCTCAGCCAAGCCTCTCGCGATGGCCCGAGCCTGTTGACCATCGATGGTGTGTGCTGGGTTGGCATTGATGCCGTTCGCCAGGGCTGCAACGATGCCATCGTCATTCATGGATCCGGGTTGACCACGTAAGAACGTCGACGTCTTGGCGATCCCTTGTAAGCGATTCCTGAGCGATGTTGAAGACAGAAAAATGGCTGGCTCTACAAAGGGCAAGCGAATCTTCGCTTTGGCAATCGCTGGTTGGCGTCGTAGCAAACTGGCAAGGCGTTTGGATTTCCGGTTGGCCAGGATCAGTGGGTTGTCGTACGTGTATTCGCGGCCATCTGTCGTCCAGGTCCAGGTATGAGAGTCGCCATCAACGGTGCCGGGACGGCTTTTGATCTCGACCAGAAACAATCCGGCCGGTGTCAATACAAGTGCGTCAACCTCGCTGATCTTGCCTTCATCGTCAATAAATTCAAAATTTGTCCAGACATTCCATGGATCACGATCAGGAAGTTGGCTGCGCAGCCATTCCAACGCTTCACGTTCCCAAGGAAAGTTGGACTCGGCAATGACATGCCAGCGATTGCCACTCATGCTCATGCTTGGCCTTCAGGTTTGGACGGGACCAATTCAAACAATTCACCCACCTGGCACCTAAATAGGTTGCAAAGACTCTCAACAGCGGGGAGGTCGATGCGCGTCGCAGTCTCGTTGTACAGGGCCGTGACAGTACTGCGGTTTAGGCCGGTACTTTTTGCGACATCTGAGATGCGGAGTTTGTCTCGACCCATAAGAGTCGACAAGTTGCAGCGGATCATTGCGAAGTTGGCCTTTGCAGTCTGGGGTAGTGCGCAGAATAACAAAAACACGTTCTGCGCACAACCCTCAGTAGGAAATATAAGCCAAATCTTTAAGAATCCACTTTTCTAGAAGCCATTTGCACATCCCTAAATGCCAAACTAATGAATATCGGGTGGCGGCAGGCCTTACTTAGACGAAACGCGTTTCCAGCCGATCCAAGTCGTCAGTAATGTCCTTGACTCCGCCAACCAAGAACTTATTGCCTTGTCGCTGGATCGAGAGTGTCCATTTGTCCCGGTCAGCATCAAGCTCGCCAACAGTGTGCAAAAGTTGATCAAACTTTGCTGATCGGCAAACGTAAAAAGTGTTTTGCCACCGCGTGCCGGCAATAAGTCTGAAAACCAATATGTAGTAGTGGTCGTTGGTGTTGTAAAGGTCGTGCGACTTCTTGCTTCCTGAGAACTGGAGTCGACCATCACCCAGATTTTTCAGTGTGGCGGTCTTTACTTGAACGGTCCTGACTTCCCCCTTTTTGGTGGCAAAAAGGTCTACACCGTTATCAAGCGGAGGCTTGGCGACATTCCAGTCCAGTGCCAAAAGTTCACTCATCACTGCATATTCGCCGGAGAGTCCCAAATAGAGTTTGGACGTTGTGACCTGCAATGTCGGTGTCACGTCTATCAGGTGCAGCGCGGCTTTGGGACCGATCTTCCATCCTGTCGTTGTGCCTTCAATGACTCGTGCGGCAGGGCTTTTGGCCCGCACATGTTGCGCAAGCCTTCTTGCAAAGTTGGCTGCCACTGTGTTCTGGTCTGCATCAGCCTGCCAAGGCAATTCAATGGATTGACCGGACCACAACGCCCGCAAGGACGGATTGAGGGCCCGGCTGATGATTTCACCGGCGCGCAATTTGTCTTCGTCGGAGTGGTGCAACACGTACACCGCAATTTTCAGCGCATCTTCTTCTGTCACGTTCACTCCCAATGTCATTGTTGCGTTCGATCAGCCGGTAAGGGCAGCGTTGCCGCCATTCTCCATGGTGATTCCGATGGTGTCCGAATCTTGCAATTCAAAGCCCAATGCTGATAGTTTACATTACGACAGTAATAGTGGCATAATCAAATGTATGAAAAAGAAAATCAGTATTCCTGAGCAGGACTACCCGTTGGCGGACCTTTGCGTTTTGGCGGACATGACACCGCGCAATGTCCGGTACTACGTCCAGATCGGATTGGTCGACCGGCCTGAAGGCGAAACGCGCGCAGCCCGATACGGCGCCAAGCACCTCGAACAACTACTGCTGATTAAAAAATGGACGGCGGCTGGCGTTTCGCTAGAGCGAATCCGTGAGCTGCTTCAGGGTGAGGAGGCGCCGATTCCAGCGCGTCCTGCCCAGCCTGGATCCGTTGAAGTGTGTAGCCACCTCAAGGTGGCTGACGGAATTGAAGTGGTGATCGAACCAGGACGCGCCGGAATGACTCCTGAACAGGTGAGGCAGTTTGTTAAAGGAGTGATGACGGCCTTTTATCAGGCTACATCCACTGACGGTGATTAATCAGTAAGTAAGCACAAACATTTACGCATCTAAAACAATTTGAAGGGACGGAAAAATGAATGAATTCGATTGCGCACGCCTTGAGACCACCGATGGCGAACCTGTGATGCTCAAGAGCGTCAAGGCAACAGGAGATCTGAAGGGTTTGATGTTTGAGGCAAGGGTGGAGCAGTACTTCAGCAACCCTACAGACGAAAACATGGAGATGGTCTACACGTTTCCTTTGCCTTGGGGTGCTGTCCTTCTGGGTGTGGAAGTCCAACTGGCCGGAAAGCACCTGACAGGAGCTGTAGTGGAGAAGCAGCTGGCCGAAGCAAGCTACGAAGAGGCGCTGTCTGAGGGCAACGCCGCCATCATGCTGGAAAAGAACCATGACCTGAGCTACACCCTCAATCTTGGAAATTTGGCTTCTAAAGAGGACTGCGTCATTGCAGTCAGTTATTGCCAAACACTTCAGTTTGAGCAGCGCGGTCTGCGCCTGCTAATTCCCACGGTGATTGCTCCACGATTTGGTGATGCAGTGGTGGATGGCGGCTTGCAGCCTCACCAGGCCCCTGTGCACAGCACGGTGGTTGAGTACCCCTTCAATATTGAGCTGCGTCTCCATGGTGCATTAGCAAGTGCCCGTGTTGCCTCGCCGAGCCATCCCGTTGGTATATCGCACACCGCCGTCGACGGAAGCAGTGTCTTGACGGTGTCGCTTGGTCGCAGCGCGTCCTTGGACAGGGACTTTGTCTTGGTGATCGACCAGCTGGCTCAGGATTCCGTGGCTGTCCTAGCAACAGACATGGTCGTAAATGGCGGAGTCGTTGCTTTGGCCAGCTTTTGTCCAAGGGTGCCTTTGGAAGGGCCAGCGACAACCGCTGTCAAAGTCCTGGTGGATTGTTCCGGGTCCATGGCTGGAGACAGCATCAATGCAGCCAAGCGTGCACTACAGGCGATCATTCTGCAACTGGGGCAGGGTGACCGTTACTCATTATCCAGGTTTGGCAGTACTGTTGAGCATCGCTCGCGGGGACTTTGGTCAGCGACAGAGACAACGCGACTTGCGGCACAACGGTGGGTGGGTAATCTCAATGCCGATCTTGGCGGTACCGAGATGGAATCTGCATTAAGTTCAACGTTTAAGTTGGCACAAACGGTTTCCAGTGACGTACTGTTAATCACAGACGGTGAGATCAGCGCCATCGACAAAACCATTGACGCCGCTAAAAATTCAGGCCACCGCTTGTTCGTTGTGGGCATTGGGAGTAGTCCGGCGGAAGGCTTGTTGCGTCGACTCGCAGAAGCCACAGGGGGTGCGTGTTGCTTCGTTTCTCCTAGAGAGGCAGTTGAGACTTCAGTCCTGTCCATGTTTAAGCGACTTCGGTCTCCACACCTGAGCGACATCAAGGTCGTTTGGCCAGAAGCGGCAAAACCCGTTTGGCAATCATCCTTGCCACTTTCCGTCTTCGACGGTGATACCGTCAACGTTTATGCCTTGTTCAATACCGCGCCGAAGGGTGAGGTCGGCTTCATAGGCCGTACTGCCGAAACTTCGGCGTCAATGGAAATTGGGCGAACTCAGTTGAACACACCGCTGGATACATCAACTACCTTATCCAGGGTAGCCGCCTTGCAGCGCTCTGCAGCCAGTACGGTTGACGTAAGCGAAAAATCCAAGATCGCAGTGGGCTACCAACTGGTGACTGACCAGACCAATTTCTTGCTCATCCACGAACGCAACGAAGAAGAGAAGCCAAAGGATATGCCCGCTTTGCACAAAGTGAGCCAGATGCAGCCGGCAGGTTGGGGTGGGGTGGGAAGTGTGATGGTTCGGGAATCCGCGGTTGCTTGCAGCATTGCGTTTAGCAATAAGCCAATGTACAAGCGTAAGTCTTCAAGTGTTGATGCGTTCGACATACCGGCATTCAGTCGTAAGCAAAGCAGTGACATCAAATTCAGCCTTCGTGAAACGTCTGATGATTATGAAGTCAACAACGCAGGCGAAACTCCGTTGGCGCTTTCAAACTGGCTCCGTGAAACTCCGGAAACACAGTGGCCTAAGAGCTACCAGGAATTGCGCGATATTTCTCTGGACCAATGGGTTATCGAATGGCTGGAGATTTCCGTGGCAAAAACCTTTGGTAAGGGACTCACCGAGCAGATGGTTGTGACATCGTTCTTGCGTGCCATGGCCAATTCCAAGCTGGGCGCATCCAGAAACGATGGGCAGCAGGCTTCTGCCGGCGTCAAAGGATTCCTTAATCGAGTGGTTGGCTTGATGGCGACATCGCCAAGTTCTCAGATTAGTGAGCCGCAAGATGTTCTCGCAGCCAAGATCGCAGAGGTTCTCGCCGGCATGACAGATACATCATGGCCAGACACCGTGTTTTCACTTGATAGTGCGACTGCTTAACCGCAATGCGCATCCAGGGAGAGCACGATGACAAGCTACAAAAATGATTTGATTATTGACTTCGGTGAAGTCGGCTACGTGAGGAGCCAGGAACCTTTTCGCGTGCGATTGGACTCGAGCAAATTGTCCGAATTAATGGATGATGCTGCAAATGCCTACCGAGTCTATGAGCTCATGCTGATTGAGCGCCCAGGCGATGTCTGGGACTATGTCACCGTTGTCGTTGAGGTCGCCCCCAAGCGCGTAACCGAAAGCATTCAATACGTGCGCGAAAAGGAGAAAAACAAGTGGTCAAGTGAGTATCCTTGGCCAGCTGACAACGTGCCATTCAAAGTCTTTGACAAGATTTTCTATTGGGCGGGAGATGACACGGAGCCACCTGACCAGGCTTGGCGTGGACACCGTGATGCGCCTGCCATGAAGACATACGCCGAGCAGCTTCTTGGCTTTGTCCGCAAGGCACAAAAGAGCCTGGATTGGAATGATCACTTGCTGCGGCACATCGTCTCGCGCGTGAAATCAGGAAATCATCCGTACGATTTCTTGGAACGCAAAGCGGCAATCGCAGAGCATGGTCGGGGGAAACCTCGCCCACCGGAGCACACAGAGGATTTCTACAAAAAGCTTCGAGAGGTGCTTCGCGAGCCCGATCTGGTATCGATTGCCTATCGTGCCAATGGCGACTACAAGATCCTGCAGATGCTGGCAACCGAACAGCGAAGGCGTGCCAACCGTACCCAACATTCGCCAGATCATGCAATGCACATCAATGCCATCGTGAACCACACAACGGACAATGTGGCATGGGATTCCACGATTCACTTCTTTGATGAAGGCCTTGGGCACGGAGATCTGTTTATTCAAGGCCATGGAATGATGGGTGCGCCCATCAAAGAGCTGGTTGAAGTTCATCGCAGGACTTTTCCAGGCAGGCACATTCTCTCAATACGAGATGAAGGTGATATCAAGGGGTTTAGCAGGACTTCGGGGGATGGCTGGTTCCTGTACACCAGCGTGAAACCCAATGATCGGCGAATGGGCTTGGAATGCATTGATTGGCGCCGCTCACCGCCGATGGGAGCTGTATTGAGCTTTGAACACGGTGCCACACTGTTTGACCACGAAAAATCACTGTTCTTTGTGGGTGAAGATGTGGATACCCCGGCCCGAGAAGCGCTGGCTGTTTTGCTCGCTGACTGGGAGACCCATTCGGGTGATCCTGTCTTGGTTGTCATGGGTGATACACAACCATTTGAAACGCAGAAGTGCAGTGGCCTTTTTGAAATTCCAACGTCCCTCACGTCAGACGAAGACAAAGAACAGTGGTTATCGGATCTGATTCGCTTGGAGCGCCCCTGGATGGATGCAATCATTGCGTTAGATGCGCCTACCTGGGCGGTGAAAGAACTGAATTGGCGGGCCGAACGCACGGAAGTGCCCTGGCGCCCATGGGTCGTAAGCAGCTCGATCCAAAAAGACCTGAAAGCGTCTTATGTGGTGCAGGGGGAGTTAGTGAAAGCCCTCCGTGATGCCCATCAGCGAGCCAAAAGCACGAGATCGCAGAGGCTTTAATCCCATTGCTATTGGATAAAGAAGTATAGAAATTGCTAGGCATCGAAAATTCGGTAAGTAAACCGATCTAGGATCAACTGGCACCGGGGGATAGAGATGAAATTGATACCAATAGATCGCTATGACTGATGCTTCATTGCAAGCATCTTTCGAGCGCGCTGCGCAACTGATCGATCAGGCCGATGCGCTGATCATCGGTGCAGGTGCAGGCATCGGGGTTGACTCAGAGCTCCCAGACTTCCGAAGTGGAAATGGGTTTTGGAATGCGTATCCCGCCTTGGCCAAGGCCCAGCTCGATTTCACAGATATTGCCAATCCACGCACGTTTGAAAAGGATCCCAGTCTTGCATGGGGGTTTTATGGGCATCGCCTGGAGCTCTACCGCAAGACAATTCCCAACCCTGGCTTTGCAATCCTGCGAAAGTGGAGTGAGCAGGTCCCTTTAGGCCACTGGATTTTCACCAGCAACGTCGATGGGCAGTTCCAAAAAGCTGGGTTTTCTGAAGAACACATTAATGAATGCCATGGGTCCATTCACCATTTGCAATGTATGAGGGACTGTGTTGCCGGCGTATGGAGTGCCGAGCATTTCATTCCCCAGGTAGATTCCGCAGAATGCCGTTTGACGAATGAGCCACCATCGTGCATTGCCTGCTCAGGTCTTGCGCGTCCGAACATTATGATGTTTGGGGACTGGCACTGGGTCAATGAGCGCAACCAGGCACAACGCCGTCGCGAGGCAAAGTGGTTTGACCAGGTCACAAACAGCCTTGGGAACGTGGTGATTGTAGAAATTGGCGCGGGAACATCCATCCCATCTGTGCGCAACTTTAGCCACCGGATTAGTCGTGAGTTTGGTGCTCGCATCATTCGAATCAATCCACGCGAACCCCAAGTTCCCAGTAGCAAAGACGTTGGAATTGCCTCTGGTGCCACCAGGGCATTGCAGGGAATTGAGGATGCCAGGGCGGGACTGGAGTAGCCATGTCCACTCCCCAAGACCAAAGCATTATTGCGCCTGTGGCTAATGAGGAAATACCTGCATTTTCTGAATTTATGCAGGCGGTTGTTGCTGGAAACATTGAAGAAATGCGACTTCAAGTTGCAGCTGGTTTTCACATGGCAACGGCCGATCGCTTTGGAGCATCGATTCTTGAGGCGGCAATCAGTGACCTTGAGTTTTTGCCAGAGATCGCAAAGTATGAAGTCGTCAAAGAACTTCTGAGACTTGGAGCGAATCCTTGCCAACGCAATGGAGATGGTTTTGGTCCACTGTTTGCTGCGGTTCTAAACATGGATACAGAAATGCTCCGCATTCTTTTGGACGCCGGGGCAGATCCAAACGCAGAGCAGATGGACTCTGCAACGGAATCACTCTATGACTGGGCGGAATTTGACTATCGCTACGAGGTTTGGAATATCAACAATTACGGAGATGCAACTGAGCAAGATTACAGGGACGAAGATGTTTGGCTTAACTTTCTGGAAGCAAGGGCACTTGCTGAGGGCAAACGTGGCCCCGATTATTTGAAATTGCTTCGTGCCAAAGGTGGATTGAGTATGTCTGAGTTATCAGACTTGCCTGAGGGTCCGCACTCCGGAGCCATGGACAAGTACCGCCATCGATTTGAGGTGCGGGTTGATACCGAAGCGAAAGAAGGAAAAGCCGATGTGGACATTCCTCAATATGTGAGCACGGTGATTCTTGTGAACGGGGATCAGGTTGAGGCTATCCAAGCGGTTGATGTACCTGTGATGTTGCAAAGCCTGGTCGATCCTGGTCGTTATGAAATATTCACTTGCCAATGCGGAGTTCCACGTAATTGTGGAGCAGTGTTTCATGGTGTCGATGTAAGGCATCGACACAAGGGAAAGCTGATTGGATGGGAGATGAAGCATCCGCAGTATGTGTATTCCGAAGACGCACCTTACGATGGGTCAGACGGACCGGAAGGTACTTCGACTTACTGGTTTACGCGATCGCAGATGCTGTCCGCTTTACGGAGCTACTTTTGTGATTTGCAGCGCATTTTTGAATCAGCAAATGGAAATATTGACTGGGATGTTCATGGGCAGTCTGCGATGGAGGTATTGAAACTTGCTTCAACAATGGAAATCCTGGCCAGGGAGGAAATTTGACAATTTCATCCAATCAACTTTCGGATAAGGGGGCAGATCTACGCATCAGGTTTCACGACTGTGAAGCGGGGTGGATTCATATGGATGTGTGCCATCGTGATTCAGCGATGACGATCAACCTCTCGCATATCTACGAACCGTTGCCATCCATGTTCGCTTGGCTCGAATCGGTAGTGATCGGCGTGGATGAGTCGAGTTTTGAAATTGATGAAGAGGGCAGTACAGTCAAGTTCATCTCTACACTTCGACATGATGGAATTGTTCGCTTGCAGGTGGTTCCGTCATATGACGGTGAAGCACTCGAGATGACTATTCCCAGCCACCAATTGGTCAGTGCTTTCTATCGAGCATTTGTGGAGTTTTCGGAATCGCCCGAGTACAAACCCGCTGAATGGGAGGTGCATACGCTTGCGGACGCTTTGCGTGAGCGAGGTGAAATGTCGTCACCGGAATGGATCGAATCTGTGATTGACCTGGATCGCCGCGGCCTTCAAAAGGCAATTTGGCTTTTGGATCAAACGCGGTTCGTCAATGACGAACTCGCCCGGAGTTGCCAGATTTACGCTTCCGCAGAAGAGGTACTTGAATTGACTGGCGAACCCCCAGTGGACGATGTGCTGCTAGTTTTCTGGCCATTGGAGGGCTGGGATGGTGCGGCGTCTCGATCTGAACGCATGAAAATGCTTGAGGAATGCCTGCTTGAGAAGTCCCAACGTTCTTGGGATGGCTGCCCATGGGCGAAGATGCGGTCCAGCTTGATTGAAGACTGTTTGGCATCCAAAGAAGAGGAGCACAGTCGGTCGTGGCACAAATGGCTGATTCAGAATTGACTTTGCCGGCCTCTGCAATGCCTATCTACATCGGTGCATGTGGCTTAGCCAGCAGTCCGTCTTCTGACATGCAGTGGGATAGTCTTACTGACGAAAACTGCGCGTTTGGCGGCGATATTTCCAATAATCTCCGGGGTGAGCTTCGCCAGTGGCAAGCGGAGTTCAGGTCTGCATCGATTGATCCTGAGTCGCGTTGTGCGATTTTGGATTGGGAGCGGTTTCATGAGAAAGGGTTGGCACTTGCCAGGTGCCTAAACCTCGAGATCGGTTCTGATCGGCAAGTCATTTACATCAAGCCGCTTGAAGACCCCAACACCTACCTGCAGATAAATTCTGATGTGTTTGGGGATGGGGAGGTTGTGCAAGCTCACCGCAGCATGCCAGATCACCTGGCTAACGTCTCTTGGCTGCCGCGGCAAATCGTGTCAGGTGGCCAGACTGGTGCTGACCGAGCTGCTTTGGATTTCGCGTGCATCAATAGGATTCCGCACGGGGGTTGGTGTCCAAAGGGACGACTGGCGGTCGACGGACCCTTGTCATTCAAATACCAACTTCGCGAAACCGAATCTTCTGGTTATCGTCAGCGTACAAAGCGAAACATCCAAGAGAGCGACGCGACAGTGATTTTTAACACTGGCAACCTGGACGGAGGAACCCTTCAAACCATGGTGCTGGCGGAAAAGATGCTTAAACCTCGCTTGTTGCTTCAGTTGGATTCAGAGACGGAAGATTTCGTTGTGGCGGAATTGGTGGCGTGGATGGATCAAGGGGAATTTTCAGTTCTCAATGTTGCGGGGCCCCGTGAAGAAAAGCGGCCTGGAATCTACCGGCAAGTACGTCGTGTGCTTGATGCTTGTTTGAATGGAGGAGGTACTCGGTCAAAGGTTTCCACTTTGTTAGCGAGCAATTAGCCATGAGTCATCGGGGCATCTTTGATAAACAGGGGTTGATAGCGCATCTACGAGGGCAATTCCAGATTAACTGGATGGGACATCACGGCATTCCGCATTGGATGCGCGTTCGTGCCAACGGCCTCATGCTCTCCAAGGTGAACGGCGCCAATACCCACGTACTCGAGCTTTTTGCCTTTTTCCATGACGCAAGGCGGCGCAACGAGCATCAAGACGATGGACATGGCGCACGCGGAGCGCAGCTGGCCATGCAGCTTCGGGGGCGTTTTTTTGAAGCAACGAACGAAGAGATGGATCTGTTGATGCTTGCTTGCCAAGGGCACAGTGAGGGGATGATAGAAGCGGAGCTTACCGTTCAAACTTGCTGGGATTCGGACCGATTGGATCTTGGTCGCGTCGGCATTGACCCCAATCCGGATTACCTGTGTACAGAAGCTGCAAGGCAGTCAGTGCATTTGAATAAAGCGAACGCCAGGGCAGAACAATGGCAACGTACTTTCGAACTCCGCCATTGATCCACTCCATCTGTCTTATGAACAGTAAGACTGTCTTAAAGCTTGACAAGTGAGTCCCAATCGATTACATTAGTACTGAGCTGATTCGAAGTTGATCTGCAGCAGCGCGATAGAAATCACTGCCGAATATTCCCAGCCCGCTTTGGCTGTCCGAGCCCGTTGTGCCTTGTGCACATACCGTTCGAACGTGTAAGGCGGGCTTTTTTACGTCCATTTATTTCGGAGACTGGTATTGCGAGAGAAACGTCGAACACTGCACAACCGATCACCCTTTAAGAGGTTCGTAAGTCGAGCTGCTTTTGGAGACGTAGCCGCCATGGAGACCATGGTCACAAAGGGATTTGATGTGAACACCGTCGACGGGTATGGAAACTCACTATTGGCAGAGGTCTTGTACCAGCTCATTCAACAGAATGAGTGTTGTCCTCAGCCGGCTTTTCGCTATGACGTTGTGAAGCAATTGTTGCTTTGGGGAGCCAATCCAAATGGGCAAGAAGTTTTGTCTCCAGGTCCGCTAGTTTGGGCTTCCATGGGTCTGGACTATGAAATGACCGAGTTGCTACTTGAGGCTGGAGCTGATGTGAATGCCACACGGATTATTCGATTGGAGCCAGAAACGGTTTATGACTCTGCGGAGTTCGAATATCGCTACGCCGTCTGGTACGACTTGATGGAATGCGAGGATGAAACATTCCGGGGTGATGAGGATGAGTGGCTCCAGGGCTTAGACCGTGCAGCTCGCAAATTAGGCCGTTTTAGGCCTTGGCTGTTGCGCTTGTTAAGGGATCGAGGCGCCTTGTCGTACCGGGAAATATTTTGAAGCCATAGCAAAGATCGCGTTGACGGAAATTCAGGACAAATCCATTTACTTTTGAAAGGAAAACTATGTTGCGCAATGAATGGAAATTTACCTATACCGCTGCCCGGCTGGCCGAGGGAGCCCAGACCAAGCTGAAGTACCACGGGGATCGCATCAGCTGGTGGAAGAAGCATAAAGAGGAGCTGATTGCAGAAATCCGTAAGGACGGTATCGAAGTATCAGAAGGGGCGGCAACCGCCTATTCCAACCCTAAAGCCCGTGACTATGAGCGAGGCGCCAAGGTCATGGTTCGGAATGATCTGAAAGATAAGTTGGATGAGTGCATGGAAAAGTTGACGTACCACGTGGGCAAGCAGCGTGACTACGATGGATGGGTTCAAGTGCTCGCTGCCAATCCCGAAGATCGGCTTGAGGTCGATCTGGATGACTGGCTGTTTTACTTCAGTAAAAACTAGGCAGCAGTTCTACATGGCATCTCCAGCAGTTGAGCTAAACGCGGTTAGGCGCAACCACTTTGAATTGAGACTGACGCAGGTTGTTTCGCACCCAAGTGGCAATCCAGCAGGCCGAACTCCACCGGAGCTATGCCTCGGTGCTGAGGTCTGGGTTGATGGAGTGCTCCTGGATGAACCGCATGCGGTCTCAGTCGGGGACGTATTGCGGTCATTTGCAAAGCAGGGTGCCCGGTCGTGGGCTGGGAGCTGGCATTACGTCTTTACTTGTGGATGTGGCAATGCGGCGTGCGCCAATATTGAAGAGGGTATAGGCACGGTACATGAAGCCGATGCTGTTGATTGGGTATTTCGAAGGCCTCAAGCCAACCGTTTTGGAGGTGATGTACTGGGGTTTAAGAAGTGGTGCGAAACCGCAACTTGGCATCGGTACAGCTTTGATCGCCACCAAGCGACACGTGAGTTGGTAAGGTTTTTGGACGAAGTCTGGAGAGTCATCAACACGGCTACGATGGAGATAGCCGATAGGACCAATACTCTGTTTTGGTTCAATGACGATCCGCGCTACGGCATGCGGTATCGATCGGATGAGTCATGGACAGAGCAAGTTTCTGGTATGCCGATAGCACCAAGCCATTTCAATGAAAAGTAGGGAGAGCACATGAAACAGGTCAGTGATTTAACGTTTCTGGTGGGTCCACCTGGCCCCGATGATTTAAAGCGAAACATAGAAGGATGGGCAAAGAATGCTGGCAAGTCGATAAGCGAGCTTTGGGTCGAATACGTCCACGACGTGCTCGGTCAGTTCGCTCAGCGAGAGTCCGGCCAGGCAAGCAGCAGTTTGGATGAAATCCTCTCCAAGATTCTGGGAGTTTCTGTCCATGTAGATGACCCATTCATGACATATTCCTTCCAGTCGGGGGAACGTTGCCCCGGCATGATGCTCTACATGGACAAGGTCCGCACAGCTGATGGTCGGCCACTGTCCGTGAATTGGGCTGACCCTGCAATTGCGGAGTCAATCGGCGCTGTTTTGGGCCTGGTACTGAAATCAGAGTGGGTCCGATCACTTGTTGCTTACCGATGATTTGATATGTGCGCGCAAAAGAATTGCGGCGTTGCATTCAAGCACAGTAGAACTGTCGCAATCGGTGCAAAACAGTTGACATTCAATGCTGCTCCGCTTATAATTACACCTGTGCCGATTTAATGTTTACTTGCAGGGCACTTTAAAAATTCTGCTAAAGCGACAAGCCTGCTTTAGCAACATCGAGCCCGCAGTAGCACTACCGCTACTGACCGTTCGAGATAGTCAGAGTAGGCTTTTTTTATTGCTGGTCCCATAAGGACCGTCGCAGGATTTGATCGACAGATTGCCTGGTGCGACTAACAAATGCCGGCTAAAAAGGCGGCTCTCCGGTTGGACGGAAGCCATTTTCGTAAATGACAGTGGAGAGCAATTCATGAACAGCAACAACTTGCTTCTGATGCGAATGCATCGCTAACGCTGAAACGTAGCTAACGGCTTTCACCGCGATAGGTTCAGTGCGTCCATTCCGGATGCGCTCTCCAGCCGCGGCAGGGGAGAACTCACGCCTGCTTTTTGCAAAAGAGGCAAGCGCGAGTTCTCTTCTGAGTGGCATCGCGGTGTGTTTTGACTTTTCAAAGGAGCAAGCATGTCAAACACCGCATTTGTTGAATCGCAATCGTCAGATCCTTTTGTTCGTGAGCTGAGCCGCAGTGCAGTTCGCATTTTGAATGACCAGACATTAGACCGTCGTCAACGCGAAGCGCTCATCCGTCGGCTGCAAGCCAGGCTGGTGGGCCATCAGGCCAAGCAGGCCCAGAAAGCCGCGCAGAAGGTTGCAAAAGCAGCCAAGAAGGGCGGTGCCGAACGGCGTGAGAGGGGGTTGGTGCAGGCAGATCAGCGTCAGGTGCTGTCACTGCGCAAGGAGTTCAGTTCTGAAGCGGTAGCCGAGGTGGTCGTACCGACGGAACTGAGAGAAGTGATACCTGCTGCCATTGCTGCCAACGATGGTTATTACCCGAATCGTAGGCGTTCGGTGCTGACGCTCAAGAGAGCGTGACAACGCGGAGGTGGGTATCCCACCTCCAAGTCCACGGGAGTCATTAAAGGCTCCTGTAATGAATTCCCAATTTTTCACTCATCCAAAAGGAGAAGCTATGAAAGTTTTTTACCGTCCAGAGCAAGTGGCTACGTCCACTCAGCCATCGCCCTCGGCGCTCAAGCCTCGTTTGGTCGTGGAGGATTGGTTGGCACATCGCCAAATCAACGTAGAAATATGTTCATTCGAGCCTGTCAGCGCAGAGACCATTGCGCTGGCCCATGACCCGCGCTTTGTTGGCTAAATGAGCCCATCCCCTCGAAAAGGTAAAACGAGCGGATTTTCCCTCTGAAACAGAGGATTTGAGGCCAAAAACGTGTACCCGCTTCGGGCTGTTGAAGCGGGTGCTCTCGACAGTCCGC
>Ga0247844_1001706_pt1 | contig 38786 bp, 38 predicted proteins | sample LaCtaG_FD_192421 | JGI IMG/M metagenome (GOLD analysis project Ga0247844, IMG submission 192421) | Freshwater microbial communities from meromictic Lake La Cruz, Castile-La Mancha, Spain - LaCruzMarch201714.5m_1 | ecosystem: Environmental > Aquatic > Freshwater > Lake | place: Spain: Castile-La... | reverse complement strand
ATCAAATTAGAGCCAAGCAAAAAAGCAATTAGAAGAAAGCAAAACATTGCAGGGTGGGACGAAACCTACCTGCTAGAAATTCTTATTGGTCAGAGGAATTTAGATGCGTAACCCCTGCGGGTAGTTCAGGCAGGTGGTGTAGTGTGTTGTAATTATTGATTAAAGTCAACGAAATGCCTGACTTAATAAGCACCTACGGATAGAATTCCCAGAAGTTAGGCAAAGGTGGCTATGTGTTAGATACATATTAATTACTAAATTTTGTAAATTACGTTATTTTGTATGTTTTTTGATGTATACTGTCGATAGGAAATATAAGCATGGCCAAAAATTCAGATCGTGGAATCATAAATACTATTAAACTAAAGTCGGTCATTGTTCTAAATGGTCATAAAATAAGCAAAGCTATCATAGAACTTGATCATATTAACTTTGGTTTAAACTTGAGGACAAAGAAACTCAATACAACGAAACGTAGCAATTTTTCAAATAGTGATATTGAGAAATTCATAATGCTTCTTGCTGGTGAGGATCTGGTTCCAGAACGATATGAGAATACTTATTCGGTTTTCATGCATTTTATAAAATGTCCTGTTAAAGGAAAGTTTGAAGGCAAAGAGTTTGTGATGATTTTTAAAACAGATTATCACCATGGGGATGAGATACATACAGTAACACTTTATCCGAATTGGTAATAAAGAGGGAATTATGAGAAAGACTATTGATAATGACGAAATGTTAGACATCCTCAAAGAAGCGAAACAGAAGGCAAAGAAACGTCAACTTACTACAATCTCTGATAAGTCTCAATTAACGACTGAAGATAAATTTAAAATTTCTCTATGCCGATTTTTTGTTCAATACCTAAATGAGCACAAAATGAAGCCAATAGATCTGCATAAGCAGACAGGGATTGAGCAAAGTAGAATCAGCGAGATTCTTCATTACAAGATCACAAAGTTTACTATTGATAAGTTATTGGTATGGTTGAATGTCTTAGCCGACTATTCGCCAAAGATTAAGGAGCATCTGCACTTTTTGGAAGAGGCCATGAGCATGCCGATTATGACGGTTAAAAAGACAAAACAGTTAACGAGAGACATTAAGAAAATATCTATGACAAGCACATATGCTTAGTTTAACTATCCCGAAAAGCATTAAGCAGGGAGACACGATAGGGATTTGCACCCCTTCGATGCCTGCTTACTCAATCAGTAATGAAGTTTTTGAGAATGGCGTGAAAAACGTTGAAAAAGCTGGTTTCAGAGTCAGGCTTGGAAACTTGACCAAGAATAGAGCATCCGAAGGCTATAGATCAGCAGGTCCAAAAGAACGAGCTAAGGAGCTAATGGATCTTTTTATTGATCCTTCAGTTAAGGCCATCCTCACCACAATCGGAGGGATGAACTCCAATAGTTTAATTCCATTCCTTGATTTTGAAATGATAAAAAGTAATCCCAAGATTTTTTGTGGCTATAGTGACATCACCTCTTTGCATCTTTCGTTGATGAAGTACTCTAACTTGGCAACTTACTATGGGCCAGGACTAATGCCGCACTGGAGTGAATACCCGGATGCGATTAACGACAGTATTGAAAGCTTTTTAGAGGCTCTAGGGACGAAAGAAAGAACTCTGAAGCCATTTTGTCAGTGGAGTAATCATTCTCGAGATTGGCAAACAGATGCATGGAAAACCTTACCTCGTGTATGGAAAGAAAATGCAGGATGGAAAGTTTTAAGTCCTGGCAAAGTCAGTGCTCCGATTTTAATATGCAATTTGAATACTCTTATGTCGGCAGCAGGCACAGATTACTTTCCGGACGTGCAAGGTAAAGTTCTCTTGATCGAAGAAATGGATGCTACATTATCAAAAGAAGAAAGATCGCTGCGACAACTCCAATTGATGGGGGTGTTCGATAAACTTGGTGGCCTTATAATGGGGAAACCTGAGAATCTTAAGCTTGAGGGGGCGCCCTTCGGTTTAGACGAACTTCTGATGGAAATCGTTGGCCCAAGAAATTATCCAATCATTTCTGGATTTGATTGTTCCCACACAATTCCCATGCATACAATAAGACAACTTTCTTTCGTCTTTTTTGAGGCGCAAAGCGATTATCTGGATCAGCTCAAGATTCACGATTAGTCGAAAAGGTGCCAGGTAAGTGAGATTATTTGTTACCGCTACTTCAAGTGTGCTATTTTGATTACATGAACTTTGAATCTGCGCACTCCATATCCTGCAAAATTTGAAATAGCTTTGTTGATGATAGTTGTGTCAGTGCTTTGTAATTTTGGTTTTTATCTGTCTTTAGGAAATTGCAAGAAGAAGTTTAAGAAAACAATACTATCTCTTCTTTTGATTGCAGCTTTTTTTAATTTTTTCATGTTTATATCGTTTGCTCACACACCTTTTGTGTTTTTAAATGAAGAACAATGGATCATACTGCGGATGTATCTAGCATATTGTTCTGTGTTATTTTCTTTTGTCATTAGTGTGTATGTACTGAGGCAAAAAAAATGATTCCCGAAAGAATTGGAATTAAAATCTGGGACTTAAGGGCTGAAGCACGTGATGAACTGTATCTGTTAAATGACATGAAATCTTGTGAAAATATGTGAAATGACGAGATCTTGGGGCCTTGCTTTCATTCCCAAATACGCAATTTGCTTGAAGTTTAATTGAACTCCCAGATGAATCGGGTAGTTCGGGCATTTGATTCTATCCTGCAGAAATAATTAAAATATAACATCAAAAATGAAAAATGCGGAGCACCCATGGGTTTCTATGGACATTTATCTTGTGGAATTTACTTGAAAGTACTACTCAGGCATTATTGTAACTTCGGTAAGTATGGCTTTACACCCATATAAAAGTATGGCATAATATGTTAGTGAAGGTCGGGACAATCATTGAGAACGAAAAGTGGAAAATAAAGATATTCGCTCCACCTAAAGAACATGACCCAGCTCATGTTCATGTAATCGCAAAAGGGGAGAAGGCTGAAGTTAAGATTTCGCTAGTGACTCTTGAGGTGATTGGGTCGACTCAATTTTCAGTAAGAGCAGTTAAAGGCATTATAAAATACATCCATGAGAATTATGAATATCTCTGGAAATGTTGGGAGGCGCTCCATGGTAAAAATGAAAAAACCAAATCTAAAGCAAGCTTTGAAAAAAGTAGATAGACTACCTAATAAACTCTTTGGCAAGATCGATGTCGACCTTTCAACTCTGCCTTGTTTGAAGAAAGTATCGAGAGAGAAGATTACGGCCAATTTTGATTCTGATGTTTTGCAAGCAATTAGAGATCTGGCGGAGAAGCATCATGTTTCTTATACGTCTCTGATGAATGATGTTCTTCGTAAGGTTTTTGTTGAAGAGAAAAAAGTTGGTTAGTTTGAAATTCTAGTTAAAAGGACCCGATCCATTTCAATAAAGTTTTAGAATGAGCTGCGGAATCTTTTCTTGATCTAAGCCACCACAATGAAACATGATCGGTAGTCATTGTCTTAACATCGAGATCGATAATTTTCTCATCGTTTAATAATTCAATGGCCGACACCGCTGGAACACAAGACCAACCTAATCCCGAGGATACTGCTGATCTAATACCTATAACTCCGTCGATATGAAGATTGGAAAAATTATGGATTTCAAAGTTTAGGATATTGACTGGATTATTAGCGGTAAGTCGAATGAATGGCTTTTTTTGAAGATATTCAATGAGTTCGTTTCCTTTTATAGATCTGACTTCTTTTTCCATTCTGAAGGAATGATGATTTTTCAATTGTAAGATGAAACTTTTTTTAAAGCTATTAGTGGATCATTAGGTGCATGGCCAGTAATTACAAATTCAGAACGACCGCTAATGACTTCTTGTTCAAGATCTGATGAAAGAGTTTTAAATAACCAGTTATATTTCAAATTTGTGACAGAGTCTAATTCTGCAAATTTTGGAATCATTTTTTGTTCGGCTAACCAAGAAAAAGAAGTAATTCGAATCTTAGGTTTTTCATCCGAGGTCATTTTTTGTGCTGCTGCACTTTCTTCAAGCCATTGAGCAATTCTATGGCCTTTCTCAGTAATAACCCATTTATTGTTAGATTTCAGTAGTAGGTCATATTCTGAAGCTCTCTTTTGAAACTTACGAACTAGAGTTGGACTATTTGACCGAGAGGTACGGGATTTGATCGCTTTTTGGATCATTGAAATTAAAGACATTGGATACGAGGAATACATTAAATCGCCTTTGGTTAAAAGCTTTAACGATCATGCACTTCGGGGTGCTAGACAAGGGGAAAGAGCCATTCAATTAAACCCAACAGGCGGGAGACTAATTTATAAGTTTTATAAAAACAAAATCATCGTGAAAGTCATAAAGATTACTCCTGATCATGATTATACGTAGGAGGATATTATGGGATCAATAGATAAGGTGAAATTGACTTCAGGAAAAATATTAAAGGCTTTGCTTCTTAGATTTGGTTTCACTCAGAACGATGTGGCTTCGGCCATTGGAGTCTCTGTTTCAAATCTGTCTGCCCTCGAAAATGATAAGAGAAATTTAGGTGTTTATCTTGCTGCTAAGTTCTCTGTACTTTATGGGACCAGAATTGAAAGCTTACTTTTTCCAAATTGACTTAAATCGATGAAGGGCTACGATGTTCTTATTAAAAAGATAGAAAGACTTAAGGAAGCTGATTCGTTCTTCTTAGTCTATGCTCTTAAACTTATGATTTACTTAAAAATTAATCTCTTCGATAGATCATGAACTTCAGGTATAAAATAACTAAAGAGGGTGTTTAACTTACACCCTCTTTAGTTAGTGCAATAATTGCTTTTATTCGTAACGAATGTAGTTTCTGACAGCGTAATCACGGGCCTTGATATCTTTAATATCTAAAACGTAAGACCTTAAAAGATCCGCATCTACATAACCAGATTTGGTAAACTTAATAGTAGGGAATCTGTCACCACCTACAGCGATGAATTCCGGTAAGGCAAGTGAGTATGTTTTTGTTAAACATAACTTCTCGCCATTAATGAGAAGTGACTTGATTTTTTTCTCTTCTTTATTGGCAACAATATCGACTCCGGCCAGTTGGGGAAAACTTCCTGTTCCTGGTGTTAATGTGAAGAGAATCGTCTCTAGATATGTTTTAAGTTCGGCACCATTCATTTGAGAAGTTACGATTTCACCTCCAAAAGGCAGAACCATCAAAACTGTTTCATAAGTCACTTTACCCGCATACATGGAATCACGGATACCACCAGAGTTCATAACAGTGATGTCCGTTTTAAGTTTTGTTTTATAGGCCTGGCCTACAAGATTACCAAGATTGGTTTCTTGAAAACGAATCACATCTCTTCTTCCGATAAACTCTTCATCGATTGAACCAAGTTCAATTTGAAGAGAAACATCGCCTTGCTCTTTATAGGGACGAAGGATGGATTCAACATACGGATCGGCCTGAATTTTAACCTCAGAAGTTTTTAAGTTTACTGGAATGAGTTTGTAATCTTTCAGAGTGAGTTTCCCATCAAGAAATTCAAATTCAACTTTTCCCACGTATTTTCCCCATTCATAGGCCTGAACGATTGTCGTACCATTTTGAATGTCGGCCTGAAAAAGTGGCTTCTGAGTATGGCCACCAACGATAAGATCAATTCCATCAACTTGTCGAGCAAGAGTCACATCACCTGGAGCATCAGAGCCGTGAGATTCATCTGGGTAATGACCCATGTGTGTGAGAGCGATTAAAACGTCTGTGTCTTTTTTTAGAATCGGAACAAGTTTTTTAGCTTCTTCTACTGCAGGAACAAAAACTAATCCTTTTGTATTTAGTGGATTCGTTTTTAATGGGGTATCAGAAGTTGTTAGGCCAAAAATAGTTACTTTTAAATCTTCGAGTTCTTTCACAATGTGTGAAGGGAAAACTCTTTTTTTGTTTGATTCATGGTAGATGTTGGCCGAAATGAATGGAAAACCGGCCCATTCTCTTTGTTTAAAGATTGTATCTAATGAGTTATCAAATTCATGATTTCCGATAACCATTACGTCGTAATTTAGAAGTGCCATCCCTCTGAAGTCTGGTTCAGCATCTAAAAGATCAGATTGCGGAACACCAGTATTAATGTCTCCCGCATCTATGAGGAGTACGTGACTGCCTTGAATTTTAGCTTCTTCTCGAAGCTGATTAATGAGAGTTGCTCTTGGAGCGAGGCCAAGTTCTCCATCTTTATTTGGCCAAAAACGTCCGTGATGATCATTAGTATGGAGGATTGTCAGTTTATAGGTTTTGCCTTTGGTGTAAGCATAGCTATTACTGCAGCTAAGAACAAAAAAGAGTGATAGTAGGTTTAAAGTCTTCTTCATATAGATTCTCCCGATATACTCGTGATTAATCGATTTATAGTCTGTGTGGCCAGTGGTGTTTATGTTTTATCATGAATTTAAAGTTCAGTGCCAAAATGCCTGTCGTTGCCTGTAAGAATGTAAGATTTTCATGAAATCTATTTGGCCAAAAGCGATGTTGTTTGATATACCAAACCAATGATGACGATTAATGAGGCACCTCTTAACCAAAACCTAACAGTGAGTTGTTTTGGACTTTATGAGATGAAAGAAATTTCAGACATAGAATCAAGACTCATGCATATGGGGTTTTTAGAGGGTGCTATTATCCGAGTTACTAAACGTGTTCCATTTTTTCAAGGGCCTATCCTCGTTGATGTTCGTGGAAGGCTTATTGCTCTTTCTGAATCTGAGGCAAAACTTGTGACCGTTGAGGTCGTAAAATGATTTATAGGGTCGCTCTTGTCGGTATGCCTAATGTAGGTAAGACAGCTTTATTTAATAAACTTACAGGTAGCTTTCAAAAAGTCGCTAATTTTCCAGGTATTACTGTTGAAAAAAAAACAGGATGGATTGCTGAACATGGAGTTCGCATTCTGGAGGTGCTCGACTTGCCAGGAATCTATTCTCTGGATGCGACGACTCTTGATGAAAAAGTTACAAAAGATTTTTTATTACAAAAAGAAAAAGAACCTTCAGCACAGCTATTCGTTTTGGTATTAGATGCTACAAATTTAGATAAATCTCTTTACCTGGCCTTGCAACTCAAAGGCCTTGGTTATCCCTTAATTATCGCTCTCAATCTTATGGATGAGGCCCGCAGACGTCATTTTAGAGTGGACCTGAAGAAACTAAGCGACGCACTTGGTGCTGAAATTATTCCCATGAGTGCGGCCACGGGTGAAGGTGTAGATGAGCTTAAACAAAAACTCAAAGAGCAGACAGAGAGTTTTGTTTCATCAACCATCACAATACCAGAAAATTATCAAAAAACTTTTCGTTCTCCTAAGTATGTTAATTCACTTTTTAATGAGATTGATCGTTTGCTTAAAGATATTACGATTTCATCTTTAAAACCTGATACTTTGAGTGAGAGGATTGATCATTTTGTTCTACACCCATTTTGGGGGCTGATCATTCTGTTTACTTTGTTGCTCTTAATGTTTCAGACTCTTTTTACTTGGGCGGCCCCTCTTCAGGATATGATTGAATTTTGTTTTGCCTCGATTGGCAACTTAGTCTCAAGTTATATTCATCAGCCTATAATAAAAAGTTTTTTTGTCGATGGGATCATCAACGGTGTAGGTGGGGTCTTAGTTTTTTTACCACAGATTCTTTTACTTTTTCTATTCACTCAGTTCTTAGAAGATTTAGGTTATTTAGGTCGAGCAGCTTTTATGATGGATGCTTTTATGAGAAAAATTGGATTACCTGGAAAGGCAGTCATTCCACTTTTATCTTCACACGCCTGTGCTATTCCAGGCATTCTTGCGACGAGGGTGATTGAGAACCAACGCGAACGTTTGATTACCATGATGGTTATTCCTCTCACGACTTGTTCGGCCAGACTTCCAGTATACGCCATTCTAATTGGCGCTATTATTCCCAATGAACCGGTTTGGGGTTTAAGTTTTATTCGACTTCCAGGACTTACTTTATTTGCTCTTTATTTTTTAGGTTTTTTTTCTGCTATGGTAATGGCCTTTGTTTTTAAAAAGTCTCTTGCCCAGTCATCTCCATCAATGCTTCTTATGGAATTACCACCTTATCGTATTCCTAAATTTAAAAATCTCTTTATGGTTTTAATGAATAAAGCAAAGATCTTTTTGAGTAAGGCCGGTGGGATCATTCTTATCGTTAGCATTGTGATTTGGTTTTTGGTGACCTTTCCTCAAGAAAATGGGCAAACAGAAATCAATCAATCCTATGCTGCTTCTATTGGACGAGTGTTTGAGCCGATATTTAAACCTTTGGGTTTTGATTGGAGAATAACCACGGCCCTCATTCCTAGTATTGGTGCGCGTGAGGTTGTTGTGAGTGCTCTTTCGATGGTTTTAGCTATTGAGGAGGGAAGTTCAGGTTTTGAGGAGAATATGTCCAACACATTGATGGCGCAGTTTGGTTTAGGCACTCTGGTTGCCTTGCTTGTCTGGTTTGTTTTTGCCCCTCAGTGCATATCCACGTTTGCTGTTATGAAAAGAGAAACCAATTCTCTAAAATGGCCAGTGATCATGGTGCTGTATACCCTCACACTGGCCTATGGTTTTGCATTTTTAGCTAAAACGATTGTTAATCTTTGGTCTTAACGATTTCCCAGTTCTTGAGCTGCCAAGTCGTTGTGACGACGGCGACTTCTTTTCCATTTAAATCGCGAATGATCGTTTTAAGTGTTTGAAGGTGTTTTCCTTCTGCTTCTAAAACTTTATTTACGGCCTCTTTATCGATCTGATGGGGCGAACATGAACCTTCAAGCTCAGTACGACCTTGATAAGTGTAAGTCACGTGAAGCTCAGATAAAATCAATCGATATCGGCTAATCCCGAATGAAGAAAGAAGGGCCATGCCCGCACAGAATTCACCCACTGTGGCCATGGCACAGGCGTGCACACCACCCAAGTGATTATGATTTAACTTTCTATTGGGCAGTCTGATCAATACTGCATCGGAGTTAAGGGTCTTAATTTTAAATCCGTGAGGAGCATTAAAAGGGATGCCTACCGTAAGAACTTTATTTAAGGCCATAAGGTTCATTACACTTGGATTTGCAATCAAATGGTCAATGAGTTTATATCCTGCTTTCATTTTTATCCTAATGTCTTATAAAGATTTTGTTTTGCAACGTTAAGTTCTGTTATTAACCGTTCCACAATCTCAGGAATGGTTTCAATTTTTTTTGTAAATTCAATTGATGTACCGGCACACCAAACAGATTGGTAAGTAGCACCAAAAGCTGCTTTTTCAATCATCTTCATGCCTTTATAGTAGGTCAGCATTTTTGCGTATTTTTTTATCTGTTTATTCTGATTGAGAATTCTCTCAATTGGATTTTGATCTGTACCAATCTTTTGAACATAAGGAGTGTTAATGACCGTACAGCGGCTGCCAGAAAGTTTTGTGGTAACCACAATGTCTTCTGCTCCATAATCAACACAGGCTTTTTTATACTCAGCAGTGATGCCCGACTCTTTAGTTGCAATAAAAGGTGAGCCGATGGAAAGTCCGTCTGCTCCTAGGGCCAACATTGAAAGAATGCCAGAACCTGTTCCTACGCCACCAGCAGAAATAACAGGAATTTTGCATTTTGATTTTAAAGTAGGGACAAGCACTGAGGCAGGAAGATTTCCTAAGTGTCCACCAGCTCCGGAGTTTACAGCGATGACACCATCAGCACCTAAATCTTCTACTTTCCGTGCGTAGTTTTCTTCAATCACATCACAAAAAACTTTAACGCCATGTTTCTGAGATGCTTTAATCACTGATTCAGGAGAACCCAATGAAGTGATAAAAAATTTCACACCATGCTCAAGGCATTTTTGCAGTTGTTTTTCAGCGTGAATATTTGACTTATTTACAATGAGATTAATTCCGAAAGGTTTATTAGTGCGGGATTTAATTTCTCTTAGTCCTTTGTCCAGATCTTCGATGGTCCGAAAGTTAAGGGCGGGAATACACCCTGCAATTCCTGCTTCTGCAGCAGCAACAATCATATCAACGTTTGTAACAAGAAACATTGGGGCCATAATGATAGGGTGTTCAATTCCTAAGAGTTCTGTAAGTGCGGTTTTCATAGTATTTATCCTTGCTAGAAAGAGTGTAAGGCAAAGTTATTTTTCAAAGAGTTTTTTGTATGAGCTAATCATATCAGTCATTTTTATACTCAAGGACGGAAAAATGAAAAAAATGTTAGGATTGTTGTTGCTCTCCCTTTCAGCTGTGGCTCTGGCCGCTCCGGATACTCAGTGGCTCACAGTGGACAATGACGTTCTTGCCAAAATTCGTCCAAAACTTAACAAATCTGTTCAAACTCTCTATTCAGCTCAAGGTGCATCTGTCGTTGAGATGTCACCAGCTGAGATTGAGCAGCTTGGAGCAGTTATTCATAATGAACTTCACCGTTGTGGTGGATTCATTGCTCATGATTCGTATGAAGAAGCGCAAACAGCACTTACTTCTCAAGGTGAAATGTATTTTGCAAAACAAGCGATTTTTGCTGATTACACCATAAATCAAGCTGAAGTTGTTCGTCCGATTGTTGCTCAAGTTGCAGAAACTTCAATTCGTAACATGATTATCAAACTTTCAGATTTTAAAACGAGGTATTACAAGTCTGAAACAGGTGTTCAATCCTCAGAGTTTATCCGTGATTCATGGGCAGCTTTATCAAAACACCGAAGTGATGTGAAAGTAGAGCTTATTAAACATAAGAGCTGGGCACAACCATCAATCGTGATGACAATTGAAGGGTCAAATCTTTCTGAAGAGATCATTATCTTGGGTGGGCATGCTGATTCAATCGCAGGAATGTTTGGCGGAATGGCACGCGCTCCAGGTGCAGATGATAATGCTTCAGGCATTGCAACGATCACTGAAGTTATTCGTGTGCTCATGGAAAATAATTTTAAACCAAGACGCACCATTCAGTTCATGGGTTATGCTGCCGAGGAAGTAGGTCTTTTAGGCTCAAAAGACATTGCTGCAAGTTATAAAGAAAAATCACAAAAAGTTATTGGTGTTATGCAGCTCGATATGACTCTCAATAAAGGAACTGCAGATAAAGATATTGTGATGATGTCAGATTTCACAAATGCTGCTCAAAATGAATTTTTAGGAAAACTCATTGATGAATATGTAAAAGTGTCTTGGGGTTACTCACGATGCGGTTATGGTTGTTCTGACCATGCTTCTTGGACAGCGAATGGTTATCCTGCATCAATGCCATTTGAATCAACCATGGAAGACATCAATCACAAAATTCACACACCGAACGATACATTGCAAAATGCTGGTGGAGATGCTAAACATGCAGCTAAATTTGCTAAACTTGCAACGGCATTTGTCGTCGAATTAGCGAACTAACAGGAAGTTAAAATAAGTTGAGTAGTGAAATATCGTCCCTTTATACGGACATCCGTTTTAATCTAGAAAATTCTCGTAAAGCTTTAATAGCAAATAGCATACTTGGAGACGATGGGTCTTCAAGTATGCGTCCCTTAGAGGATGCAATGGCTATTTTAGATGTACTGGAAGTTATTGCCATAGAAACCCGCGCCCTTCTGGATACACACCCTTCATTAGAGTCATTATTTGAAAAACATTTCGGGAAAACGAGAGAAGTTTTTGAACGCGAAGCGATTCTTGAAACTTGTCTCATTGAAGATTTTATTTTTCCTGTCACTGGAAATTATTCAATGCTGGTTGATGGAGAGTTCAATAAGGATGTCACAGAATCTTATAAAGAAATATATAAGGCCTGGTGTGAAGAAAAAAGTGCCAAGCATGTTGAGACTCAAGCTCATATTAAAGAGAAGTTTGATCTTAAGTTAAACGATAAGGACTTAAGTTGTCAGTGTGTGCAATGTTTAGGTGATTATAGGACTCAGGTCCGTGAATCCGTCTTTACGATGCAAACGAGTCTAATCGATAAAGCCGAAGAGAGACTCCACGATTGGATTCTCACAAAACGAATCAGTGATGTTTCAGGTGCTGTATTCAATCTTAAAAAAGATCTGGATAAGAATTTTCATAATATGCGGAATAAGCTTAAGCGATCTTCGGTCAATAAATTGGAGAATGAAGTTAAGTACCACTTTCGTTCAAAATTTGGGGCCAACTCTGAATTAGGTAAAGTGTATAAAGAAAAACTAAAAGTTTTTTTTAATACCCAGCTAGTTGATCAAGGGCTTAAACCTGATTTCGTTTCTCCTGAAGAGTATGAACGGTTTTATCTTCAACTTGAGACTAATATTTGGAAAGGTGAAATTTTCATTGGGAAAGAATTCGAAAGATTCACCCAAACAATTCTGGCTTTTAAACGCAAAGATATTTCCGCCACTATTTTAAGAGAATACCTTGGTCAGTTCTGGGTACATACCGAGGCCCGTAGGATTAACCGTAAGGTTATTTATCACATGGGTCCTACTAACTCGGGTAAGACTTATCACGCTATTGAAGCTTTATGTAAGGCAAAAAATGGCTGTTACCTAGCACCTCTAAGACTTCTGGCCTCAGAATTATTTGATACGATGAATGCTAAAGGTGTGAAGACCACACTCTTAACGGGTGAAGAAGTTGTTGAAGTTCCAGATGCCACTCACTTTTCATCAACCATTGAGATGGCAAAACTTCAGTCCCGCTTTGAGTGTTGTGTTATTGATGAAGTTCAGATGCTCACAGATCCTCAAAGAGGATGGGCATGGACTCGAGCATTGATTAATATTCAAGCCGATGAGATACATATTTGTGGTGATCATTCGGTTTTAGAACTCGTGAAAAAAGTTTTGGCTTTATGTGGTGATACGTTAGAGATCCGAGAATACACACGTATGACTGAACTTAATGTCATGCCAAATCAGATCACTTTAGCGCAACTTGAAAAAAATGATGCCCTTATTGTTTTCTCAAGAAGAAATGCCTTGAAATTCAAAGCTGATTTAGAAGAATTAGATTTCAAAGTATCAATTGTTTATGGACGTCTTTCTCCTGAAGTTCGACGAGAACAGGCCCGTAAGTTTGATGAGGGTGAAACCGATATTATGGTAAGTACAGATGCGATTGCTATGGGGATGAATCTTCCTGTAAAACGAATCGTTTTTTCTGCGCTTTCAAAATTTGTTGATGACAAAGAAAATCCACTAACTTTCAGTGAGATCAAACAGATTTCCGGACGAGCAGGACGTTTCAATCGTTTTCCTGTTGGAGCTGTAACAACTTTAAGCAAAGTTGAGAATGGTCTAAGCATCCTTAAAAACGCATTGTCCCACCATCTTGGTCAAAGTGACAAGGCCATGGTTGGTCCTGATTTGGATATTTATAAGAGTGTGAACCATGCTCTTGAGGCCAATACATTACCAAGTTTATCACTCTCAGAATTTCTTCGTTTATTTAATACAATGACCTTCCAGAAGCCTTTTTATTGCGTAGACATGAAAGAGATGATCGAATTAGCTGAAATGGTAGAGGCCGCAGATGAAGATCGTATCCTGTCCTATTCAGAAATTTTTGGTTTTTCATGTGCTCCGGTTAACTTAGGTCTGGTTGAGCATGTTCAGTACTATCTTTGGATTCTGAATCACTATGTTAAAAATCAAAATATCTATAATGAAGAGATTGATGAGTCTTCAGACAATATCGACTATCTTGAAACTTCCATTAAATGTGTTGAGCTTTTTCAGTGGCTTTCGCGACACTTTGACCGCAAAAATTTTGAATTCGATGACAAACAACTCTTAGATAATAAGATGAAGGCCATAGAACGCTTAAATGCTCTCCTCTCTGATAAGATTGCCAAAAGTTGTTCAAGTTGCGGTTGTAAGATGCCAGCAAACGCTCGTTTTAATATTTGTGATGAGTGTTTCTCAAAACGTCGTTTTGCTCGAGGACCGAGTCGCAATGATGACCGATTTAAACGTAAAGAAGGCGAGAGCCGTAGTGAATCCCGTGAAAAGCGTGGATCAAGTGGAGCTCGCGATAATAGGGATGCTAACCGATCGGGCAGATCTGGCCCTCCTCATAAAAGTGGTCCAAGTGGAACGACTGGTGGCAATGCAGGAAAAACCAAACCATCCGGTTATAAACCTGCAGGAAAGAGTGTTGGTGGCAAAAAAAATCCGGCCGACGCTTTTAAAAAACACAGATAATTTATGATCTCCTACACTCAGTATGCCAAACAAATCCTCCTCGGAGGTACACTGGAAGATAAACTACTTGATGTTCCTGTCGTTTGGACGTCTTGGGAGAGTTTTGAAATCCCTAAAGCTCCAGGGCGAGTGGGCATCATGGCCTTTTCAGAGCGCCAACAAAAATTTCCTAAAAACTTATTTGGTATTCAGCAACGGGCCCAAGCCTTGCATAGTTTTGCGAATCATGAGCTTTTGGCCATCGAGATGATGGCCACAGCACTTCTTATTTATCCTCATCAAGACGAGGAATCCGTTCGTTTCAAAAAAGGCATTCTCTCGGCACTAAAAGATGAACAAAAACATCTTTCCATGTACATTAAACGCATTAATGAACTGGGTTATTCTTTTGGTGATTTTCCTTTGAACGATTTTTTTTGGCGTCAGATGGAAAAATTAAAAACACCCTCCCAATATATGGCCATGATGGCCCTGACTTTTGAAGCAGCGAATTTAGATTTTGCTCAATATTATAAAAATATTTTTAAAGATGTTGGTGACCATGAGACTGAAAAAATCATGGAAATCGTTTTAGAGGATGAGATCACTCATGTGGCCTTTGGTGTTCACTGGATGAAACGCTGGAAAGGTGATGAGAGTCTGTGGAAATATTATAGAGATTCCTTACCTTTTCCTTTAACACCAGCACGCAGTAAAGGAATTGGTTTTGATGCCACTCTTCATGCCAAGGCCATGAATGATGATAATTTTATTTGTGAATTAAAACTCTATGATGATGATTTTAAAATAACAAAGAGATCTAAAACATGACGGCGTTAAAAGTTAATGGAGATTATGAATCCGTTCTCTTTTATGGAAAATCAGGGTCATCACTTATCAATGAAACTTTAGAGTTTTTAGTTTTTTTCCTCGATGATCGACCTCTTTATACAAACAAAAAGTATGACCAGTCTTATCTAAAAAGGGTTGAGGTATTCACAGGTAAAAAGCCGCGAACCATATCAACGGGAAAGTTTATCAACTGGTGGGGACCACTTTTAGATTTAAAAAAAGAAAAAAAATTAAATTCTAAAATCACGAGTGCAGAACTTATTCTTAAGGAGGGTTGGTGCTCAGATACTCATATAATAATGGGTGATTTTTCTGTATTGGATCGCACTAAAACGTATTTATTAAAGAACCCTTATGGAATGTCTGGACAGAAGTTTCAGCTCCTGAGACCCCATGATCCACTTCCAGAATCGGGTGAGTTTATTGCGGAGCCATTTTTAAATCGTAAATTTGATTTTTCTCATTATGTATTTCCCGATGGAAGTATAAAGAGTTATCAGAATATTGTTGATGAGAAGTTCCAGTATAAAGGTACTATTTGTACTCATCGTTTATCTTTTCAGGATAAGATTTCTGATGGTGAGTGGTTAAAATTTGAAGAAGCGTTAAAAATTATCATCGCTCATTATTATGATCCCCAAATGCCATGTGGATTTTCCATAGATTCATTTGTATATGAAGAAAAGGGTGAACTTAAAATTCGTTTTTTAAGTGAAGTTAATTATCGTCGCACAATGGGGAGTGTGGCCCTAGAGCTAAAAGATACTTTTGCTAAAGATAAAAATTGGTCACTTCTGTTGTTAGGTAAAGATCTTTCTCAAAAGTTTTCTCTCGAAAAAAATCTCATGATTCTTTCACCAGGTGACACAAGATTTGATCTTGTCTTTTGTGTTAGTGATGATAAAAATCAGATTCAGAAATTATTGGCGGATGGTCATTTTCCGATAGAGATCTAAAAGGATTCTTCCTGCATCTTCGGCCGTTGCACCATAAGAAACAATACCGTCTTCGTGCCCATTCATAACAAATACACCGGAAGTTTTGTCCCCTAAGAGGGCCTGAGTGGCCTCCGCCATTTCCACAGTACCGTAAGCAATCCCTTCATGGATTGAATCAAAAGGTCCTGCCTTCAACATTTCCCAAAGTTTTGTGTGATGGACATGGAAAACATAATGGATGCCTGGGCAGGCATCATAGATTCCAGAATGGGTTAAAGATTCGCTTGAGGGAGGGATAAGACCTTCGGCAGTAACAAGGCCTTTTTTAAGATCACAGTCGATCACTTTGGTATAATGATGGGCCTGGAGGTGAGCTAGATGACCTGTTTGGCTGCCAGTGATAATAAAAGACTTTTTTACTAAGCGAGAGGATAAGTTTCCATATCCGATCTTTTCATTCGGGTACTCGCCGATCAGACCTAATTTAAAAAGGAGAGCACGCCATTTCTCCAGAGCAATGACTTGGTTCATTTCTGGTGCTGGTGCCCGCTTTAATGTGAGCTTAAACTTGATGACACCTTCGTCGCGCATATTATTCAAAGTAAGTCCTTGATCTCATGTGAGATTTGATTGCAAACTCCACAGGCTACCTTATAATGAGAATAACGGATAACATAGTCTAAGTTCAAGACACATTTCACCTAGGAGTCGTTATCCTCGATAAAATTTTGAACGACATCAAAGCTAAAATTCCTTTCGGCAAAAAGCCAGTGGAAGAAGAGATTGATAATATTGAAGAAGAACTAGAAGAAGATGCGGGCGATAAGACCGAGGTGGGACTGTCTGTTCATAAAACCAGTGTAACTGACATCTCTGATGTGGGTGATATATCGGTAGATGATGCAGAAGATGCGCCTCAGTCTTTCATAGATAAAATTAAGGCCAAGTTTAAAAAGAAATCAAGTGCTGAAGTCGATGATGAAGACGAAAAAATAGCAAAAAAGCCATTAGGCAAAAGACCCATCAATAAAAAAATTCTTTATGGTGCCATTGGCGTAATTATGTTGGTGGTTTTCTGGGATGACATTGTTCCTCCTGAAGAGCCAGTGGTCGCTCCGCCTGCATTTCAACGGCCTATTCGTAAAAAGCCTGTGCCTCCACCGGTAGATACGGTGGTTGCACCAGTGCCAGATGTAGCACCAGTACCGGAAACAATCGCCGTCACTCCCGTGGAAAATCCAGATATTGCTTCGATTCCAGATGCTGATGTCTCGGTTGCTCCTGAAACCACAACTCCCGTTTTAGAAGATGGACCAGATCTTTCAGTTCCTGCGCCTCAAGTAGTGCCGGAAGAAACAGTAACAGCTCCAGATTCTACAACAACAGCTCCGGATGGAGATGTGGTGGATTCAGATGTGAAACCTATCAGTGATGAAAATGTGACAGATCAAATTTTGGAAGATCTTGAAAAACAGGCCACTGAAATTAAAGAAGATACCAACAAGAAAAAAGATTATATGGCCCCACCAGATTACGAATACCGTGGTCGTGGTTTGGTCTATAACTGTGTTGGTAAACATTGGGCCTGTGTAGATGCTCCAAGCTACAAAACCTGTGAAGGTAATTCTGCTGGAAATAAGTATTTGAAAAAGTCTGTTGAGTGTTTTCCATTTAACGTCTACGAGAGTGTTAAAGGCTGCGAGAATATGCAAAGTCGAATGGTTTCAACGAGTGCTAAGACAAGCTTTTGTAAGTGATTTAAGCAGCGCTCTTGTCGAATCGACGATCCATTAAAGGTATAAAAAATTGATCTTCACCCTTAAGAACTTCTTTTTTCATTCCTTGAATGAAGAGACGTACCATCTCTGGATCAAATTGGGTTCCTGAAAATTGAATTAATTCATCAAAGGCCACTTCATAAGAAAGTCCCTTCCTATAGGGACGAGTTGACGTCATAGCATCAAAAGTATCAGCAATGAGGATAATTCTGGCCGCCACAGGAATTTCATTTGCTTTTAGCCCTTGAGGATAACCTTTACCATCATACCGTTCATGGTGAGAACGTGCGTTCATTGCAATCTTATCAAATTGAGGGAAATCTTGAAGGATCTCATAAGACTGTTCAGGATGCAGTTTCATAATTTGAAACTCTTCTTCGGAGAGTCTTGATGGTTTGTTTAAAACGACGTCAGGAGTTCCAATCTTTCCAATATCATGGAAAATTGCTGAAAGTTCCAGCTCATACATTTCGTCTTTTGAAAGAGCAGCTTCTGTACCTGTTACGAGTGAGAAATACGCCACTCGCATACTATGGCCAAAGGTATAACTATCCTTACAATCAAGGGCCTTTAAAATAGTACGTGCTGCCTGCTCGCTAATTTTTTTATTAGCCTCTTTAAGGCTTTCAACTTGAGAGGCCATACCTAATAAGGATATGGCCGTGCTCAGAGAAGGCAGCTCAAAGACATTGTTTTTTTTCATAAACACCAGTCCAATAATAAAACGATGGATCTGTAGATCCAACGTCCGATAAATTCTCTTCGGTTGTTTTGAAGAAAAATAAACTGTAAAATGTTAAAGATGAGAAATAAATTATAAGTCTCTGAAAAGACAAGGATAGTCGGATGATCATTATAGATGAAAGAAATGTCATCAAAGGCGCATTTGAGAAGCAAGGCCTGGATGTTTTTGACTTCTTTGAAGGTCATAAGGTTTTGGATCTGAATACATTTTGTACATTCCCATTACAGAGACGTTCTGATCTTTTATTGGTGGATGGCCAATCTTTAAAAAATCACCCTGAACTTTTTGAAAAATTCAGGGCCCTTCTTAATACATTTGCAGGAGTTCTTTTTTTTCATGATAAAACGGATGACTCTGCTCGTGAACTGATTGCACTTGAAGCAAACTTTCTTGTAAAGGTCATTGGTGTTTGTTCACTTCCCATGAATTCCCTTGAGTGGACCATACTCAGTAATCAGCTACAGTTTTTCTGGACACTAAGAGAAGAGCAAAAGCATTTACAAAAACATATGGCAAAGTTTAGTTCTGAGTTGGAACAACTTATGCAAACAACTGAAAAAGAAGTTGCGAAGGCAAAAAAAATTCACGATGTGTTAGTTCCACGCAGAAACGAAGAGATTAAAGGGGTTCATTTTTCCAGTAAATATGTCACCGGTGATGGTGGAGGCGGAGAGTTCTTTGATTTACACCATGTAGGGAATAAAGTTTATCAGATTCTTCTTTCAAGTCAGTCTTATCTTATTTCAAGCTCACTCCTTGGGGTGCTCAATTTGCACAAACAAAAATCTTTTAATCCAATCGATTTTTTAAATGCCGCCGAAGAAGAAATTTCTAAGATAAATCAGTCTAAAAGGAAAAAGGCCATGACAGATTTGCTCGTTTTAGAGCTTGATCTGTCTCAATTAATACTTAAAACGTATGGAAAAGGAAAAGCTGAGTTTAGTAGTCAGGTTCGAGGTCAGCTTATACCTCAAAATTCCGGGCTTACCTTAAACCGGGGTGAGAAAATCGTTGTATTCTCTGCTGGGTTTATATTTAATTGGAATGAACGACAAGACAAAACAGATTTACATACTTTTATAAAGAGTCATCAGCATCTAAGTTTCAGTGATCTGCAGACAGAACTTTTTTACCAGCTCCGTAAGGATGTGGGGGTTCTTTTAAAAGACGCTACAGTGATGATGATGGAGGTTAAGCGACATGGCATGCATCAAATTTAGTTTTCTTTTTATTTTCCTTTTTCTTTTTACAGTACCAACGGCTTTCGCTGAAAGCCGTTTTACTTCCAAGAGTTGCCTTGATGCCAGTTATGTCATGAAGATGACACAGAAAGGTCCATTGTTTGGTCTTTTGAAGCAAGAATTTGTGATTGAAAAGAAAAATTGTATTGTTCGTATTTCACACAAAAAGTATTTTCCTAAAGAATGGCTTGTTGATGTTTGCCGTGAACCCGTTCACATTAAGGTCATCTCGGCCACTGGTGTGGATGTGGCAAAAAAAGAGGGTCAGTGTCTCAAGAAAGACAACTCTCGTGATACAAGTGATTTTTGTTCTCAGTATTTTTCAATGTTAGATGTGATTCAAGATGATGGTTTGATTTTTGCTGAAGGAGATCGTGATAATCTGACTTCGGATCATGGTAAAACCTATTGCAGTTATCTTTTAATTAAAAAGTACTTGGATGATTCAGTAACTTTCAGTCAATACACAGATGTCCCTGACATCTTTGTAGAAAAACTTCCTGATCCTAAACCTATCATCCCGATAATTCCACTGGATGAAGATGGCGTGGAAGTGAAAAAAGAGAATCAAGAGGCTTTACATAAAGCCTCCCAACCATCAACTCTTTAAACGTATTTAAAAGCATTTTCTAAATCTCTGATAAGGTCGTCGCAGTCTTCGATTCCAACAGAGAGACGGATAAGATTATCGAAAATGCCTAATCCCTCACGAACTGTTTGCGGAATAGAGGCATGGGTCATGATCGCTGGGTGGTCCACTAAACTTTCGACTCCTCCTAAACTTTCTGCAAGAGCAAAAAGTTTAACATTCTCTAAAAATTTACGAGACTCAGTAATGCCACCTTTGACAAAAAAGGTGATCATGCCACCAAAACCTTTCATTTGAGTTCGTGCTAATTCATGTTGAGGGTGAGACTTAAGCCCTGGGTAGGCGACTCGATCCACCTTCGGATGTTTTTCTAGAAAATTAGCAATTTTAATCGCATTGGCCTCATGAGTTTTCATACGAACAGCAAGAGTCTTAACTCCTCTAAGCACTAACCAGCTATCAAAAGGAGACTGAGAAGGACCAATAGCATTTTGATAAAAGAAAAGTTTATCTAGAAGTTCTTGTGAGTTTAACATGATGGCACCACCAACGACATCGGAGTGACCATTAATAAATTTTGTCATGGAATGAAGTACCATATCAGCGCCAAGATCCAATGGGTTTTGGAAATAAGGACTCATAAATGTATTATCAACTACGGTCAAAGCTCCAGCCTTTTTTGCAAGATCTGAGATCGCGACAATATCTGAAATTTTTAACAGCGGATTGGTTGGTGTTTCGAGCCACACTAAGGCGGGCCTAAACTCCTTCATTTCTTTTTCAAGAAGTTTTAAGTTCGTCGTATCTACAAATTTAAATTCGTGAATTTCAGGAAACACCTTTGAAAAGAGTCTATATGTTCCACCATAAACATCATCACCACAGATAATGCGTGAACCTTTAGGAAGCATATGCATGATGAGCGTAGATGCTGAAAGACCACTGGAAGTTACCAGACAATGTTGGGCATTCTCTAATGAGGCCAGACATTCCTGTAGACGAGTTCTAGTTGGATTGTGAGAACGTGTGTATTCATAACCTTTATGTTCGCCTGGTGATGATTGCACATACGTTGAGGTTTGATAAATGGGTGGCATGATGGCCCCGGTTGTTGGATCCGGTTCACCACCAACGTGAATAACTTTTGTTTCAAATTTCATATCTTTCATATCGTCTCCATAAGTTCTTTCATTTCATGAGAAGCGGCCAGAGTTGATAGCCGGGCAATTACTGAATAAACAGCTTCCTTTATCTGATGATCATTATCCTGTCTCACATCGGAAATACAAAATTTTCGATAGAGCATGCCTTGAGAATTTAAGTTGGCCTGAGTGCCCTTGAGGGGATTTGTACGCATAAAGCCGCCAACACTCTTTCCATTCACAAGATAGATTGTGACTTCAGCAGGTGCTTCATCATATTTTAGAATCGTTTCCACACCTTCTTGAATAAGCACAGAAGTAAATTTTAAATTATTTTTACCAATATCCATTTTATTTCTGACTTTACGGTTCATGGATCTGATCTCATCACCAGATGTCACAACGGAGATGCCCATGCCATATGTTCCCTGAGAAGCTTTTACGAATACTGAAGATTTTTCAGGAAGTGTGCCTAAAAAATGATCAACTTCGGTTGCAAGCTTGTCTAGTCCATCTTTGGTATTAAAATCAATATTATCTACCGAAGAAAAGTGGGCCTGAATAAGATCCGGATTGACTGAGAAGTGGGCGGCAAACTGATTGGCCACTTCTCGATAATGTTTAAAATGATGAATTTTTTGGCGTCTGAACCAACCAACGGCCGGCGAAGGATTCACTGGCGTTTTGATTGATTTCCAGTCAACAGGGAGAGGCTCTGATTGATCATGATTTAATACGATCATTTCGAAATCAAAGCTCATATTTTGATCAGTTGAGAAAAACTGCCCATCCATGGCTTTTGCACGATGGATAACAATTTTATGTCCAGAAAAAGAATCGAGTTCAATTTGATGAGTGCCCTCAGTGAAAAGACTATCATCGGGAGAGAATATTTTTACTGTTGTTGCGGCCATCTCAATAGTCGATTTAAGCAGGTGGAGATGATCAAGATAATATTTATTTTTAGTATGAGATTCCGGTAAGAGACCCACACGTTTAATATCATTTTTAACTTTATCAAAAGCAGCACGAAATCCATCGCTGCAGTGACGAAGATCCTTACTACAAAGATTATTAAAACCGGCCGGATACATATTATGGTCAACGGGTGCGAACTTATTTTTACTTTCACGTACATCCACACTTGATGTGAGAGGTTGCACAGTTTTAGATTGAGCATTATCAATCCATTCGTTTACTTCATTCCAGTGTTGGGAAATGAACAATTCAAATTCGCTTTTGCTGTTAACTTTATGGGGCATAAGAATTCCATTTTTGGGTAAGTTTTTCAATGTGATCTGACGGTGAGAGGCTTATGACTTCAGGGAATTCTAATACAACAGGAAAATTCTGACGTAAGTTCTCTTTTAATTTTTTTTCTCGACCTGAAAGAGATTCTTTGAGGGCCATGAGTTTTACATCGGTGGGGACCCAGCTCTCCATCTCTTGCTCTAAACATTTGTTAAGCACAAGGTAGTGATCTTGATGGATGAAATGTGAGGCATGTGACTTGAGTTCAATGGCCTCTTGGGCCTTGCCCTGTTCAACTGATGTTACTAGAAACCAATTGCATTGTTCTCGGGATTTAAGTTTATCTTGAAGTGCTAAACCTTTGAGGAAAGCATCTTTAGATTGATAAATGATGTGTACGGCCTGAATAAAATCATCAATAAATGCTGCTCCAGTGACTCCTTGTAAATAACTAAGAAGTTTTTTTAGACCACTAGATAAAAAACGGTTCACAAGTCCCAAACCAAAAACTTTTTTTCCAGCATTCGCAGTTTTTTTGCCCAGGTAATTAAAGATCTCAACAAAACTTTGATCAAAAAACGATTTGATCTTATCAAGACCTTCTAAAAAATCAAGAAAGTGTGAACCTGGGGGAGTGTCTAAAACCACCACATCATATTTACCACTTTCAAATTGCATCTCGACTTCTACTAAAGAAAGAATCTCATTCATTCCTCCATAAGGACGAGAAAGTATTTGCACGATACGGTTTAAAGCAAGATCCGGGGTATGAAACTGAGAGGCCATACGTTGAATGGTTTTTTCTGGAGACATCAAAAGGGCGTCAAGGGATATACCTTCTAATTCAACTTTTGTGACCACTCCAACCGCATCTCCTCCTAAACCTAAAAGATCTTTTAATCTTTTGGCCGGATCGATGGTGATCAAAAGAACACGTAAACCTTTTTGGGATAACTGAAGCGCGCGTGAAGCCGCTAGAGTTGTTTTCCCAACACCACCCGTTCCACAAAAAATTTCAAATGACTTAATCTCTAAGCTCACGTCTCCCATCCTTTTGGAAAGTTCTAATATACTATATGAGTTTTGAGAGGGACCCAACTAAATCCATCTCCATGTCGAGGGGATTATTTGCTAATGAGTGGGGGAGAATGCAGCGCATCTCATTCTGGTGAGAGTCAATTAATTGTTTTTCATTGAGGGCCTTGTCTCTCAGCCCCGTAGGTAAGGCGTTAACATTATCTTGGACCAATGAGTAAAGACAGTTGTTAACTGTTATATCTACTTCTACGGGTGTGCGCTCTTTAAGGCCTGATTTAAGTTCAATGGCTTCTTGCCAAGACATCATGCTAGGTAAACTCACAACATGAATTTTGGTGTATTCTGGGTCGTTTAGGCGTGCGAGCATTTTTCCCGTATCTTCAAAAACCGTTCCACTTTCAAAAATGCTTTGAAAGTTGCTCGTTGATTCCACCATCGTAAGCGCATGGCCTGAAGCTGGGGCATCCAAAACCACAATCAGTCTTGGATTTTCTTTACCCATTTCTAAAACTTTGCCCAAAAAAATAAGATATGAAAAACCTGGAACCATGTTGATAAGTGCCTTAAAAAAAGGTGTCTTAACAATCCATGAACCAATGATTTTAGAATTTAATTTTTTTTCAATGTAGCCCTTAGCCGATTCTTCAAGATCCAAAGTGATTTCTCTGATTCCGTTTTTTAGAAGATCTTCGTTACCTTTATGAGAATGACCGATGGCCTGATTTCTGAATGTCAGATATACGGCTTCATGATCATGTTCTGTAAGGTAACGTACAAAAGCCTTGCTGAGAGTGGTTTTACCCACACCACCTTTGCCGGTGAAAATATAAAGGCGGCGAGGAGTGAAGTTCATTAGAAAAGGTACATCCCTGTAATCAGCATTTTAAAGTAATATCCAGTGAGGTCAGACTGATCATCCTGCTGCACTTTAAAGGGCCAATGCATTTGCCCCATCAGACCTACAACATAATGGTCGTTGAGACGAAGATCAACACCACCACCAAAATTTAATCCAAAAGTTACTTTTTGGTCAGTCCATTCGCCATTTCGTCTGGCCTTAGGAGCATAAAAACCTAAACCACCTAAAAAATATGGTGAAAAATTATCAAATTCAACAAAACGGCCTTTGATAGAACCAGTTGCCCCCATGGTTCTCATGCGATCATTTTTATCTTCATGTTCAGACATATGAGCGTCTAAAAGAAGGTCAAATGAATAACTGGCGGCGTACGAATAGAGTACATCTACAGTGATCTTATCCTGACCATTCTTAGAATAATCTCCTAAAAGAAAAGTCTGACCTAGACCTAATCCAAGACCGTGTTGTTGGGTCTTACGTTGGGAGGAGGATTGTTGAGAACCAGCACCAAACTGAGTGTTGGCATCACGTTCTTCAATGTCATCGTTTTTAGTTCCACCGCCAACGGCCTTATCTTCTTTGAGGTCTTTAGTGGTGTCAGGAGTTTTTATTTTGGGACTTGTGCTAAGACTAAAAGGACGAGACTTGTTGGCCTGGGCCAGAGAAAGAGAAGGCTTAAAACAACTCATGGCCAAATAGGCCATGAGTATAGTTGCAAATTTTTTTTTACTCATGAACTAAGATTAGTTCAAGGTAGTTGAATTTTCCATAGAAGAATTAAGACCAGCTACGAAAGCAGGTTTGAAATCTTCAGCAGCAGCAGCTGGAGCTTCGAAAGTAAGGTTTAATTTGCTTTCAAGAGCACCGATATAACCAGTAAGAGTACCTTCTTCTGAGCGAATGACACGCTTAAGAAGCTCAGTGTTTCCTGGCTTAAGAGACTTACGCTCTTGATCGAAAAGAAGTTGAATTTGAGTCATGTACGTGATGTCGTTTTTAGACTTATTGTCGATGACTTGAATTTCATGACCTTCACGGATGATTTGAGCGATCTCTTCAAGAGTCACGTAGCAGCTTTGGAAAGTGTCATAAAGCTTACGGTTTTGGTAACGCTTAATGGTACGTACGTCTTTCATGTGGTTCCCCTATTTGTTAATACCCTTACTAAAATCATTTTTAAAGGTACGCTAGTTAATTTCGATAAAATCCAAAATAGCTGACTCAAAGGCTTTTGTTTTGTGCGCTGGCTTCTTGGGCAATCCGGTGTGTTCTACTAATACCAGAGGCCCATGTCAACGTAGTTAGTCAAAAATAATTCATAAGATGGAAAAAGCGGTAATTTCTTCCCGTAAATCTTAAGTTTTAGTCCTGTATATTCAACACGTTAAGTTGCTTCTCTTGAGGCTTTTTTTTTATCAATAAAACCACAAAATTCCTCAAAAAGAACTTGGACAAACCGAAAAGTCAAAAAAAGGTCAATTGAATGACTTTTCCAAAGTGACAGGATGGCCATGCTTTTTCTCCAAAAAACTGCTCTTTTTTTCCTCGTTATAACCTTCTTAGGAGCTTGCTCCCACGCCCCATCAATGAATAAAAATCTCGGTAACCTCACAACTGAAGAGAGTGAAAAGGTTAATTACGGGGCCTTAGAAGTGGCGGCCAAACATTTAGAAGAGTTAGTGGCCAAAGCTAAAACGAATGCTACAACGGCGACATTTTTGGCCACAGATTTGTTTTTGAAGGCCAACATGTCGTTGATGGAAGGAGACTATTTAACAGCTTCAGTTCTATTTAAATATGTACATATGTTGGCCCCTCAGGACGAATTTGTTCAGAAAAAATATGCCATTAGTTTGATTCGAGCAGGAGATCTCGAAGAGTCACAGGTGGTGCTTGAGCAACTTTATGAAAAGGGCCAGGACGAAAAGGTTGGTCTGATCTTGGCCGGTGTTTATACTGGTCTAGATCAAGAAAATAAGGCCCGTACGGTTTATAAAAAGATTTTGGCACGCAACAATAAGAATGAAGATGCTTGTGTTTTTTTAAGTAAATCATACGCCATGAGTAAAGATATGGAAAAGGCCCTTGTTTTACTTCAAGGTTGTGCCTTTAAAGATCCTAAAAATGGAATGTATGATTATTATGCAGGTAAGATTCATTTAGACTTTAATAAATTGGATCAGGCCCTTACATTTTTTAAGAAATCTTTGCAAAGACAACCAACTTTTGCTCAGTCCGTGAATGCTTTGGGCATTCTTTATGAAGAAAAAGAGCAACATCAAGAAGCTATTAAATTATATGAAAACCATTTAAAAAGGCAGCCTTTTGATGGTGCCATTTTAGGTCGTATGGTTCAGTTGTTATTTTTGAAAGAACGATTTGATCAAGTCATTCCATATGCAGAGAGATTAAGTGACCTGGAGCCAGACAACTTAAATTTAAAAATAAAATTAGGAATCCTTTATACTGATGCGAAAAGATATGTAGAAGCAATCTCGATCTTTAAAGATCTTTTGACTGTGGCACCTGATTCAGACAAGATTCTTTATTACTTGGGCGCCATTCACCAAGAGATGGGGGATTATTCATTATCGATTGAATATTTTAATCAAATTCCCGTATCCAGTGGATTGTATACTGATAGCTCAGTGCAAATGGCAAACATGCTCTCGACTTTAGCGCAAAATGAATTTCTTAAAAAAGATGAAACTCATCAGTGGAGAGAGAAGTTTGTTTTCACTACCAAAGCTAAGATCGAAGAATTCAAAGATCTTCGTATCGAATTCAGTGTGATCTTGTCTGGCTATTATGAAGCAATCGGTAAATACAAAGAGGCCATGGAAGTGATGATGGTCGTGCAAGATGAGAAAGGTTTCTCAGCACAGCATAAATACTACTTGGCCAATCTGTTTGAAAAAGAAAAAAAGTTCGAAGAGGCCACATCACTTGTTATGGGTATTATTGAAAAAGAACCAAAAAATGCGGAAGCCTGGAACTTTTTAGGGTACACTCTTTTAGTTCGTGGAAATGAAATGGATAGAGCATTTGAGTGTATTCAAAAGGCTCTTAAATTAAATCCTCATGATGGGTATATTCGAGATTCTTTAGGCTGGTACTATTATAAGACAGGTAATACTAAAAGAGCTTTGGATGAACTTAAATTAGCAGTGTCTAAAGTTCCAGACGATGTAGAAATTTTGAAACATCTGGCAATCATTTATCGTGACTTGAAAGAATTTCAAAAGGCCAAAACCTTTTTACAAACAGCTCTAAAGCATGTCCGCTATTCAAACGACAAAGAAGAAATCCTAACCTCACTTGAGGCCATTGATAAAGATCGATTGCCTGCGTCTAAGGCACAAGACTAAAAACTTTTTATTCTTGCGTTTAGGGAGAAGTGCACTCATCATGAGGGCATGAAGTTTCTAATCTTGGCCATGCTTCTTATGACTTCCTGTTCTCTATTCAAAACGAATACATCGTTAAAGACTGTTTCTGCAGAAAAACTTTTAAAAGGTATGAAGATTGTTGGAGAAGGACGGGGGCGTTTGAGTTTTAAGCAGCAACAATATCTTTTTAGTTTTGATGCTGTTTTGAAAGAAAACAAAGATTGGATTTTTGCTGCAATCATTCCTCTTCATGGGGAAGAAGTTTTAGTTCTTCGATCATTAGATCAAACTCAAATAGCGCAAAAATCTGCTCGGTCACTAGAGGCGCGTATTGAGCAGGAGCTGGCATTGGAGTCTAAAGATGAAATGGCCGAAAGTTTCATGCAAGACCTACGCTCATTAAATAGTTTTCTCTTGGCCTCAGAATTAGGACATCAAAGAATTTGCCATGAATCCAGTCCTGAAGTCTATCAATGCACATTCAAGGAGAGTCAATTCCAGCTTTTTGTTACGGACAAAGATATTCGTGTGAAAAAGATCACTAGATCTCCATATGTTTTAGAGGTTCATGCACAAAATCTTACAGATTCTTTCTTCACTAAAACTAGCTATCATTTCTATTCTCGTGAGATTGGTCCAGAGTTAGGTTCTCATCTAGATTTAGAACTCTTTTGGAAATAATAGAACAATACCTGACTAATCATGGTGACAAATTGCACCTATTGTCAGGCTCTTTTAGTTTTTATAGTGATTAATAAAGAGGATCGCTTACAATTATCCTTACTTATATTGAGGAGTTGCTGGATGAAAAGTTTAATGCCCGTGCTAGTAGGTCTAGTCTTACTCACTATCGGCTGTAGTAAAGAAAGAAATTTTGATGAACGTGAGTTGCATCTTATCTCTCCAGAGAAAATTGCTGGGTTTGATCCGATCCACGGCTCAGATCTATACTCTGCAAATGAGATGGGAAAAGTTTATGAGGGACTTTATGAATTTCATCCATTCAAACGTCCTTATGAGTTAGTTCCGAACTTAGCAGAGAGTCTTCCCAATGTTAGCGCTGATGGCCTTACTTATACTTTCGTCGTTAAAAAAGGTGTGCATTTTAGAGACAGTCCCGTTTTCAAAGATGGATTAGGCCGTGAGTTATCAGCGGATGATGTACTTTATACTCTTAAGCGTCTGGCGGATCCAAAACTGCAGGCCAAGGGCTGGTGGCTTTTAGATGACAGAATTCTGGGCCTAAATGAGTGGCGTGAAAAGAATGCACCACTCGAGGCTTCAAACTATGATGAAGTCATAGAAGGTCTTAAAAAAATTGATGGATATACACTTCAGATTAAACTTAAAAAACCATACCCTCAGTTTCTTTATGCTCTTGCAATGAACTACACGTTCATCGTCGCTAAAGAAGCAGTTGAACATTACGGAAAAGAATTTTTAAATTACCCTGTGGGTACAGGCCCATTTTTGTTGGATAAATTTGAGCAGTCCAACAAGATTGTTTATATAAAAAATCCAAAGTTTCGTGAAAAACTATTTCCCTCTGAAGGTGAAGAGGGGGATGAGAAACAGGGTTTATTCGCTGATGCTGGAAAAAAAATTCCTCTTGTAGATAAGATTATCGTTGATATTCAGGTTGAGTCTCAACCCAAATGGCTTCTATTCCATAAAGCAAAAGCGGATCTTTTAGAAATTCCAAAAGATAATTTTGACCAAGCAGTTGTTGGTGGAGCGGATCTTGCTCCAGAATTAAAAGGTAAAGGAATTCGTTTAATTAAAAATCCTATGCTTGATGTTACATTTTTTGCTTTTAACCATGAGGATCCTCTTTTTAAAAATGTTAAACTTCGGCAGGCCATGTCGCTTGCATGGGATCGTGGTGAGGCCAATAAACTTTTTTACAACAATACAGCGATTGAAGCTCAGAGTGTGATTCCTCCTGGTCTTGGTGGATATAGAAAAGAATTTAAAAACCCATTTGTTAAATTAGATTTGGAATTGGCGAAAAAACTTTTGGCCGAAGCCGGATATCCAAACGGCAAAGGACTTCCTGAAATTACTATTCAAACAAGAAATGACACCATCTCTCGTAATACCATTGAACATTTCTCAAAATGTATGAATAAGATTGGTGTGAAAGTTAAGATAGGTGTGAATACATGGCCTGAGCTTGTAAATAAGGTAACTAAAAAACAACATCAGATGTATACCATGGCATGGGGAGCGGACTATCCTGATGCCGAAAACTTCTTAGGTTTGCTTTTTTGTCCTAATCAGTCCCCAGGATCAAACGGGTCTAACTATTGTAATCCGGCCTTTGATGAACTTTTTAGACAGTCTACAATTCTTCAGGATACTCCTGAGAGATCAGCTTTTTATGAAAAGATGAATGAGATGGTGGCCTTAGATGTGCCTTGGATTTTTGGTTTTAACCGTACTAAATTCTATCTTTCACATGCTTGGCTTAAAAACTTTAAATACAGTGAATATACTCATACTCAGTTTCAATATTTGAATGTTGATCTGGAAGTAAAAAAAGAACTTAGTAAAAAGTTTTAGTTGGGAAGTATGACGAGATATATTATTCGCCGATTGCTCTATCTCATCCCTGTTCTTTTGGGGGTGAGTTTAATTATCTTTGTTCTGTTTAACGTTGTGGCCGGAGATCCAACGGCAGTTCTCTTGGGTAAAAATGCTACGCCTAGACAAATGCAGGAGCTTAGAGAGCAGTTAGGCCTTAACAAGCCACTTTTTGCCCAATACCTCGATGTTGTAAGGTCAGCATTCACTTTTGACTTTGGGAGATCTTGGTCGTCTAAACAAGAAATCAGTCAAATGTTAAGACAGGGTGCATACCCTTCTTTATGCCTAACGATACCAGCTTTTGTTATTTCCACAGTTTTATCTCTCGTTATTTCCCTTGGAGTGGCATTCTATCGTGGTAAGGGTATTGATCTTTTTGTGAGATTTTGTTGTATCGCAGGTATGAGTGTTTCAGCTTTGGCATATATTCTATTCTTTCAATACTTTTTTGCTTTTAAGTTGGGATGGTTTGAAATTTCTGGATTTGAATTTGGATTTCCTGACTTTGTTCCTTTCATAGCTCTTCCGGCAATTATCTGGATTGTTTTAAGTATTGGTCCGGACGTCAGATTCTTTAGAACAGTGATCTTGGATGAAATTTATCAAGACTATGTGAGAACTGCTCGTGCTAAAGGGTTGTCTGAAATGCACATTTTGCTTAAACATGTTTTAAGAAATGCCATGATTCCGATTATTACTTATGTAGTAATTCAGATTCCTTTTTTAATTCTTGGCGCTTTATTGTTGGAAAATTTTTTTAGTATCCCTGGCCTTGGTGGGATAACGCTTAATGCTCTTAACTCATCAGACTTTCCAGTGATCAAGGCAATGGCGATACTCTCAAGTGTGGTTTATATCGTATTTAGTTTGATCTCAGATATTCTGTACACTTTTGCTGATCCTAGGGTGAAACTTAAATAAAGGTGAGTATGAAGACGAATTCTTTATGGAAAGATTCATTTAAACAGTTGGCCCGTGATAAAATCTCGTTGATCTCTTTGCTTATCGTATTGTTTTATGCTCTTGTGGCCATCTTATCCGCAACGGGCATCATCGCTGCTGATTGGTCAAAAGAAGTGGGAGGATCAAATTTACCTCCAAGTTTTGAACATTTTTTTGGCACAGATTTTTTAGGTCGCAGCGTCTTTATCAAACTTATTAGAGGTACTCAAATTGCCATGTCCGTGGGGCTAGCAACATCCTTGATTGCTATTCCTATCGGAGTTGTTCTCGGTGCTGTTGCCGGTTATTTTGGCGGATGGGTTGATGATCTTATTACTTGGCTCTATACCACATTCTCTTCTATTCCAAATATTATGCTTCTTATCGCGATCACTATGATCTTAGGTAAAGGTCTTTTTGCCGTTTATGTGGCCCTAGGGGCTACGAGCTGGGTGAATCTTTGCCGTTTAATTCGTGGAGAGGTGATGAAACACAAAGAGCGTGAATACGTTCAGGCCGCTGGCGCTATAGGCGGTGGACACTTTAGAAAACTTTTCATTCATATCCTTCCTAATGTCACTCACATCGTTATCATAAATACTTCTTTGCAGTTTCAAGTGGCAATTAAGTCAGAAGTGATTTTGTCCTATTTGGGACTTGGTGTTCAAGGTGAGCCAAGTTGGGGAACAATGATTGATGATGCTAAACTAGAGTTGGCCAAAGGTGTTTGGTGGCAATTGGCCGGGGCGACGCTGGCAATGTTTTTTATAGTGCTGGCCTTTAATATGTTGGGAGACGCACTACGTGACTCTCTAGATCCAAAGCTAAAAGGAAAATAGCTATGACAACTTCACCACTACTTTCAGTAAGAAATCTCGTGGTCGACTTTCACACTTCGGAAGGTGTTACCCGTGCAGTCAATAATGTTTCTTTTGACATTCCTGCTGGTAAAACCATTGGTATTGTCGGGGAGTCGGGATCAGGTAAAAGTGTGACCTCTTTGGCAGTCATGGGACTTCTTCAGAAGCCTGCAGCTAGAGTCCCTCAAGGGGAAATTCTTTTAAATGGCCAAGATGTTTTAAAATTTAATGATGATCAGCTTCGACGGATACGTGGGAATCAGATTTCAATGATTTTCCAGGAACCCATGACAAGTCTAAATCCTGTCTTTAAGGTCGGTGAGCAAATTGCTGAGGCGCTTAGGGTTCATAAAAAAATTTCAAAGAAAGAAGCTTGGGAAAAAACTCTTCACCTTATGAACCAAGTTGGAATTCCTAATCCTTCGGCAAGCGCCAACAAATATCCCCATGAAATGTCGGGTGGTCAAAAACAGCGTGTGATGATTGCCATGGCAATCTCTTGCGATCCAAAACTTCTTATAGCAGATGAACCTACAACTGCCCTTGATGTAACCATTCAGAAACAAGTGTTAGATCTTTTATTTAGACTTCAGCAAGAATACCACATGAGTATGATGTTCATTACACATGATCTAGGTGTGATCGGTGATATCGCTGATGATGTTGTGGTGATGTACCGCTCAAATGTTGTAGAAAAAAATAATGCTAAACATATTTTTACAACTGCACAACACCCATATACAAAAGGTTTATTGGCCTGCAGGCCCAAATTAGGAGCAAATCCAAAACGCCTTTTAACTGTTAGTGATTTTATGACTGAAACCGGTGAAGAAAAACCAGTCTCTTTAGCAAAAATCGAAGTCTTTGATAAGGAAACTGTTCCCGATAAGTCTGATGAAGTGCTTTTAGAAGTCAACAATCTCATCACACAGTTTCCTATTAAAGGTGGATTCTTTGGCCGCACTGTTGATCATTTTAAAGCTGTGAGTGATGTGAGTTTTAAAATAAAAAAAGGTAAAACGTTGGGTTTGGTTGGGGAGTCAGGTTGTGGCAAGACGACTTTAGGCAGAAGTATCTTACGTTTGGTTGAGCCAGCTTCTGGAAGTATTATTTATGGTGGGAAAGACATCACTCATGTTTACGCCGAAGAACTTCGATTACTAAGACGTAAGATGCAGATCATTTTTCAAGATCCTTATTCTTCTCTTAATCCTCGGATGACGATAACAGAAATTCTAACAGAACCTTTGAATATTCATAATATCGGTGCTTCGAAAACAGAACGAATTGATATGGCCCGAGCTTTGGTTGACAGGGTAGGACTTAAGGTCGCTCAGATGAATCGTTATCCTCACGAGTTTTCTGGAGGCCAGCGGCAACGGATTTGTATTGCCCGAGCTTTAATGCTTAAACCCGAATTTGTCGTTTGTGATGAATCTGTATCTGCCTTAGATGTTTCTATTCAGGCGCAGGTACTCAATCTTCTTCTTGATCTTCAAGAAGAATTTTCTTTGACTTACTTATTCATTTCTCATGATTTGAGTGTTGTGAATTTTATCGCTGATGAAGTGGGTGTGATGTATGCAGGTAAGATTATCGAGATGGATAAGGCGAGCCGCATTTATCAAAATCCAAAAGAAGAATATACCCGTACATTGTTGTCGGCCATTCCTAAAGGTGAAGTTAAATCTTCTTTGTCTTCTTTAGTTCACAAATAATCATCCATAATTTAGCCATTTAGAGACCGTTTTCATTTGAAGACGGTCCTCAGTCTTTTTCCCCAATCACCCGATAGGTATTCAGAAGTATTGGATTTTATATATGAAACCAGCATCTGATTTAATTTTGAAAATGCCTATTAAGGATTTCGCAAAGAAAAAAGTTTGTGATGGTCACCTATTTGTACCAGGTCGAGAGGGCAGAAAATTTTATGTTATGAAGCCAGGTATGTATTTAGATGCAAGTTTTTTAAAAAAGCATGCCAAACTTAATACTGTTTTTGATTTTATTCCCGTCACTGATGAAGAAGTTGTCACAGATTTTTTAAAACTTTTTAAAGAACTCAAATATTTGCATTTTGAAAAAGATCTGCGAATGAAAAGCGGAGAGATTGTCCAGCGATTCCAAGAGGTTTATGCTGGTGGCGAACATCTTTTAAGTTTTGTCCTTGCTTGTCACCAAGAGTTCTGTGGAGTCTCGGAAGAGTATCTTTCTAAGATGCATGAAACGGACTTACATCTTTTTAGAAAATCAATTTATGCTGCGGCCATCGCTATAGTTATTGGAATCAGCAACGATTTTTATCACTACAGCATGTTGAAAGATTTTTATAACCTCACCTTCGCTCTCGATATAGGACTCTGTGATAAGGATTATAGTTATTTTGTGGCCCAAGCATGTAACGAGGAAAATAAAAGACCTGGATCGGGTAAGGCCTGGCTGGTGGCCCAGCGTGCTTCTCAATCAGAGATCAACGTTTTTCTCTCACATCCCGAAAAAAGTCATGGCTTTTTAAAATCTCATGCTCATCTACTTTCTTATCCAGAACTAGCGGAGATAGCTCTTTACCAGCATGAGCTCTCTTCTGGATCTGGTTTTCCCAGAGGAATTGCCAAGGGTCAAATATCAAGTTGGGAAGCAGTTGTGATGCTTGCTGATTCTTTTTTTGAGATTTTGGATCAGTATAATTTTGAAGAAAATTTTTTGGATTATGTTGCACAATTTGAAAATGAAAAACTCACCAGTCTCCCCATTGGAAAAGTCTATAGAAGATTCTGTAAGACCCTAAAGTATTTCCATGAACTAAGCGGGGTAGGCTAGGCATGGAGAATATTAAACGCGCATTGGCCATTCTAAATCTTGCCGGGGATCTTTCTTCAGAAATGGATCTGTATTTTTCAAGCAAAAGTATCTCTGTTTCAAGGCCGGAAGATGAGCTTAAGGAATGGAGTCATATCCTCGTGCGTGATGAACAAGATTTTGAAGCTCTTAATAAGCAATATAATATTTTGTCCAAAAAGATAAAGATTATTTCTTTGAAAAGTGTTGCAGATTTAAAGGGTTTTATAGCTCATAATGGGCAACTTATTTTTGACGAACTTTGGTTTCAAAGTTCAATGGCCGATTTTATCTTAGATAAGTTCTTTCAGGAGTTTGCAGGAGTCGCCTTAACAGATAATTATCCGACCTTTGAAGAGAAAGGCTCATTTAACATTACTAATCCATTCAGTACTGGAGAGTATCTCGATCGTGTTGTCTATCATGCTTTTGAAGCAGACATGAGTGGTCTTTCAGTTAAAACATTTTTTGATCATCTTATTATGTATCTGGCAGGACTTAAAACAAAAAATAAGATAGGAATGCCCATTGAAGTGACCTACGGCGTATATAATGAAGCCTTTGGCGTTCAGTTACACTTTTTTACCCAGACATTGCAGTTAAAAGATGTGACCTCATCCCTTTCAAATAACATCACGAAGGTTCCTGAAGAATACTTATTAAATATTGCTATCCAGTCCTCGGATTTTTTTGACTTCACTTATCTTGAGCAAGTGAATAAGGCCGTCATAACCGCTCTATGGACTAAAGATAAGAAATTTAAACTGGAAAATCGTGGACTCATGTTTAGTTCACTTTCATCGTCTGCCTCGCTTACTTCATTGCCGACAGAAGGTGAGACTTCTTTTTTAATTCAGAATTCTATAAATCAGGACATGTCAGACAAGATTAACCTTCCTACTGAATCACAAGAGTCTGAGTCGGATGTTATTGATAAGTTTACTGCCAGTATTGAGATGGATGAAATTCAGAAACTTATCTCTGGTGATTTGGAAGATGAAGCCTTCTCACAAATGGTAAGTGGGATGATTGATAGTTCTGTGGCCACACAAACCATTGCGGGAGCTTCGGAGAACTTGGATGATGTGGTCAACATCGTCAAAGGCAAGATGGAAGAGCAGGATGACTTCATTCATCATATCCCGGGTGAAAAGTTTGATGTCGATAAATTTGCTTACCGGATTGCTGCTGATGCCAGCAATAAAGGTCGTAAAGACGATATCATGAAGGTTAAGTCACTAGGCAACGGGCTAAGTGAAAATTTGAAAAAAGGTCTTTTTGATTTTGCCGCAAAACTTAATAAGTCTGTAGATGATCTTACTGAAAAAGACATGATGAGGTTTAAGGATAAAGAAATTCCCGAGATACTTAAACAACAGGCAGTACAGGCACGTAGACAAGAGTTGATGGATAAGGTGAAGGCCGAGCTTCAACAGAAATTAAAAAATGAATTTGAGGGAGGCACACCAGGTGAGATTGAAGCTATCCGTGAGATCTTAAAAAAAACGATAAAAGAAACTTTAGTCGAAAATGGTGCTGATAGTGCAGAGAGTACTTCTGATAAACCAGTTGATAAAGAGTTAGAGAAAAAATACAAAATGGCGATGATGGAGGCAGAACAACTTAAGACGAAAGTTAAGACTTTGATGTCTGAAGTTCGAATCCAGAAAGAGGCCAAAGCGCAGATGGTAGAGGCCCACGAAAGAGCAAGACAGGCCTCCATGTCCTCAGAACTTTCTGCTCCGCTTGAAATAAATGATGCGGGTAAGTCCCAGATCATGGAAAAAATAACGGCTAAATCTTTTACCGAAGATGACGTTGCAAAACTAAAATTCATGATGGATAAAGATAAACAGACCATGGAGCTCATTAAACAAGAGGGTATCCGGGCCAAAAAGATACAGCTAGAAGCTATTCAGAAAGAAACTTTTTTCGCTCAAGAACTTGAAAAAAATCAAAGAGAAATAAAAGCGAAAGATCTTCTTCTTCTTAAAGCAAAAGAAGTTTCAACTAAAATAATGGAGAAAAAAGAAGCCGAGCTGACAGATCTTAAAGCTAAGCTTGAGCAAGCTTCTAAAGTCCTGGCCTCTGGAAATTCTCAGGCATTAGCGCTTCAATTAAGGGATCTTGAAAAACAAAACATGAACCAAAATAAAATGCTTGAGATGTATAAAAATAAGATTACAAGCTTATCAACGAGTCTTGAATCTAATAAGAGTGATGATGGTAACTTTAAAGAAGAAGCCAGAAAGCTTCAAATGCTTAATACTCAAATGAAAAATCAGATCGATATATCTAAACGTGAAACTCAAAAGATACAAGACAGAAGTACCGCAGATGCGACTCTCATTCTCAGCATGAAAACGGAAAAAGTGAAGCTTGAACAGTTACTAAAAAAAGCTGCCCAAGACGCACCAAAAGAGCAGGCGACTATTCTTCAATTGGAAACCGAACTTAAAAAGTCCATGTCGCAGGCCCAGATATTTGAGGGCCAGGTTAAAGACGCAGTCACTAGAGTTAAGGATTTAGAGCAAAAATTAGTCGAAGCCGCGAAGCCTCAAAAAGCCCAGGCCACCGGAGATGAAGGTTCTAAAGTGAAAGTTACTCAGCTTGAAAATTCATTAAAAAAATTGACCCAAGATTTGTTAGAAAGTCGTAATCAAATGGCCGAAATGAAAAAAGAAACCAATAAGTTACGCCAAGAAAAGACGGCCATGCAAAACCAAATAGATAAGTATAAAAAAGACGCAGAAAAAACTGCTAAAGCTGCACCCTCAACAGCAGGTGGATCTTCTGCAGCCGCAATGCCCAAAAAACCAGGTGGAAAAGCAGCTTAAAAAATTCTTGTCAATTTCTGTCCAGTTGGCCATAATCGCTGCTCTTGCACATACTAATGCCCGGTTGGTGGAATTGGTAGACACGCTAGGCTTAGAACCTAGTGCGCGAGCGTGGGGGTTCGAGTCCCTCACCGGGCACCAAAATTTTGTGTTAGAATTTTTAAAGCCTCCGTCTCGCGCCGGAGGCTTTTTTTTGTCCAAAATTTCAGTTAGTTATCTCGTGACCTTCACAATTTCAACAACGACCTAAATGACTTCCAAAATTCCATTGGGCTGTATTTGGGCTACTTTTTCAGAATCCATTTTTCCAAAACTGAGAATATGAGTAACTTTTGATAAATGCTCCGGAGAAAGGTGAGCATAGATTTGGGTCATTTCTGACTTCGTATGCCCTAGAACTTTTTGTAGATCGTAGAGATTGCCGCCATTCATCATAAAGTGACTTGCGAAGCAGTGACGTAGATCATGAAAACAAATTTCACGAGAAATCTTGGCCTTCTTCTGCATTCTTTTAAAGTCCCGATAAAGATGTTTAATACTAATCGGGCCATTTTTAGAATTTGAAAAAACCAGATGGACAAGCCGCTCATCAACCCGAATCCGTCATTAAGCTCACTCAAACCATTCTCGTGACGTTTCAGTCACAAAAAAATCCCAATCCCATTCTGCTCTGAGATTAGTTATGTCGTTTCATCAAAAAAATCCTCCTTG